>ENA-UERG01000369-UERG01000369.1-human-gut-metagenome-genome-assembly--contig:-NODE-369-length-44094-cov-10.915169_pt1 | contig 44094 bp, 66 predicted proteins | sample MGYA00242954_ERZ507954 | MGnify/ENA primary metagenome ERZ507954 (study PRJEB26167, sample SAMN06115478) | human gut metagenome | host: Homo sapiens | place: China:Sichuan | collected 2015-01-21...
CATTATCCAATAAAGCTGTATCTTTTTGTGTGTAATTTTTCCAAGTATTATTAGCCATAGTCTTATACCTCCATTGAAATATGTTGTTTGATAAGTTGCTTTAATTCATTCAATTCCGTTCTCACGGAATCAAGCTCGGATTGTAGATTTTTAACTTTTTCATGCTCATTTTTCAGCATTGCGAACATACAGGGAATCATAATACGATAGTTCCAGTTCTCAGCCTTGCCTTTTTCATTATGATCGACAGCTAATGGAAATCTTCGGTCAATGTCCTCGGCTATAAACATCGGCATTTCTTTACCGTATCGCTCATCTTGCTCGGATAAATATCCGTCTTTGTATTTCGCCCAGATTACTTTGATTCTGTATAGGTCTTCCAGTTCGTCTTCTTTGATGGATTTCCCAAGCACTTTGTAGCGAATGGAGGATGATGAGGAATATCCAACATACAAATATGATGGGTTAAACATCATTGGATTACCACCTGTTAGTGATTTCATCCCTTCTATCATAAAATTTTGCGCTACTTTAAGAATCAAATCACCGGTTATTGATTGCAAGACAACATTTCTCTTATTTTCATATTGTGCTGATAAATCAAGGAGTCCATCAGTTATATTTCCAAATCCTGCGCTAAATATAGATTCTTTTATCTGCGCCCATTCGTTTCCTTTTATGTTTTTAAATCCATCTGTATTATTTATTTTGCAAATAACATTTTCACTAGCGTCATACACCTCAAAGGTGCCATATCCATTATTCGGACCGCCAAGCTTCAACGTTCCGCCTTTTGCATAAGTGAACGAAATATATAACTGGTTGCCCTCTTTATAAATTCCTTTCATGGAACCATTATTTGTAAGAAGATTAAATATCTCTTCGTGGGTAAGTGCGTCCACATCTATCACCACAGGGACAGATTGCATATCCAGCTGATTTGTAGTTCCATCTGCTGCATACAAGATAAATCTAACAGACACAATGCTTCTATCCAGTGAGCTAACAGTATAGCTTTTACTCGGCTCATTCACAGTTGAAACCAATGCGTTTGTAAATGTAGAGCCATCCGTGGAAGTTTGCACATACCATCTACCGGAATATGCTGTTCTTGTAGCACTGTCACCATCTCGATAATAAGCTTTTGCCGTAATTGTACTTGGTACAATCTTATCATCCTGTCCTCGCTTTAGGATATTGGATGAAAGCTCGATAAAATATGTCCTGCCAGGTACACCCTGTTCTCCTTTTTCGCCCTGTTCACCCTTTATCTTCGTCCAGCTATATTTTGTCGGGTCAATGGAATCATCCGGCGTGTCGTAATCAGTATATTGGCCAATATACTGCTTTCCGGCACTGACAACTACATCAAAGCCAGTTTTTCCGTCAGCACTATTCGCATAAGCTATGTGGAAATATGGCGTCTTTCCGTCCGCACCTGCTTTTCCAGGGATTCCTTGTGCGCCATTCGCGCCTTTTACAAGTGTCCACGCGTAATCATCTGGATTAGTACTATCTTGCTCGGTAAAATCCGCATACATACCGATATACTCACGATTACTGTCCGACACAGAGAAATCTGTTTTTCCATCCGCAGAATTCGCATAGGCAATGTGTGTATAACTTGTTTTTCCATCTTTTCCGTCTGCTCCATCCTTGCCATCAGAACCGTTTTCCCCATCAGCGCCTTTGTATCGGGTCCATGTATAATCAGCCGGATCATCACTTTCCGTTGGCGTTTCCTTATTATTTGCAATTCCGATATACGCAACATATTCTGGCTCAAGATATATTGGATTTCCTGCAGTATCACATATTGTATTCCCATCTGTATCAATCCATGGAACAGTATCTGGGTTATCTGACATATCTTCGCCGTTTGGCATAGAAGCGTATTTAATCCAGGTATATCCATTCTTTCCGGGCTGTCCATCATCCCCGCGAAATTTCGCCCAGGTATAGGCAGCTGGATCCGTGCTGTCATCCTGTAAATAATCTGTGTAAGTACCAATATAAATATCTGGTGTCTTTGTCATCTGTCCAGATGTTGGATTTTCTACCGGAGCATATTTAATATGCAAATACGGCGTTTTACCATCCGCCCCGGGAGTTCCAGGAATTCCTTGTTCTCCTCTCGGTCCTTGTGGGCCTTGAATACCTTGTTCTCCTTGTGGTCCCGGTATGCCTTGGTCTCCTTTTGGTCCCTGGAGACCGTCAACACCATTTGTACCATTTTTCCCGGCATAAATTTTAGCCAGAGAAAATCTTTTAACTACTGATAAAACACTGATATATGTTGCTTTGATGTCTACCCATCCATCGTCAGTGGATAATGCTGTTACTGTGTATGTCTTGGTCGCATTATTCCAGGATCCTGTTACGCTATCTGATTTGATAATTGTAAATTTACAATCAGATGTAATATCCTGCGTTCCGTACATCACGACTGCCTGCGTACTCACATTGCCGGGAAATGTTCCGTAATTTCCGTCAGAATCAACAGAAATGCCCTGGTATTCGTTGCTCAACTGCAATGTCATATTCTTTGCAAGAGCTGCCGCTTCCTGCGCGGATTTAGCTGCCGCTAAAGCATCCTCGGAATCCTGTAATGCTTTTGTTACGTCCGTATCTTTTAATCTTTCCCAGTAATACCCTTTTCCATCATTGCGGAATCTGTAAGCATGGCTGTCTCCATCATAATACAGATCACCTACATGCTTACTCATTTCTGTATCAGTTAGCCACTCGTTTGCCGGGTAATTGCTAAGTGTAGGTGCAGGAGTCCCGGTCCAGGTATTGATATTTCCGTCAATCTGACCTTGCATACTGTTTAACAGTCCGTCCAAAGGTGATGCACCGATTCGCACGGATGCGCCGTCAATTACAATCTGGTTATTATCAATATCGGCTGAGAAAATAATCTTTCCGTTTGTGTCACGAACGACTAACGCGCCGGCATTAATATAACTTGCATTGATTCCCTCTGCATACAGAAGCCTTGCAATAAGCTCTCCATTAATATTTAATCCATAAGGATATGTCTTTCCTCCATCCATGGAAATGCCGATTGCTTCTGCCGTAAACTTCCATACAATATCAGATTCTTCCAGTGTAGGCTTATTGTGCGCATAATAGATATTGCTACCATCATCCTGTGGCTCTACAGTCATGTATAAACCACCAGAAGTTTTAAGCGTATTATTAAGCCTTTCAACGGCTTTTTCGCGCTCTGTGCGTTCATCCTTAACAAGTTGTCTAGCTTCTACCAGTGCTTTTGTAGCTTCCGACATATATGTGCTGCTATTTCGGATGGGATCATCTGCCTGCGTTTTTACAGTGGTAATGCCATTTAACGGAGATGATACATCAGTAATCGGTGTAAGATATTTATTTCCGTTCCGATCAAAGCTATATGCCATGTCGCCAAACTCTAACAGAGGATTATAAATCAGATCCCCTTGCAGATTTCGGAATCTGGCCCCGACCAGATTACCGCCAATCCATGCCGCTACAGTTCCAAGGTCACTGTCAAACAGAAGATTGTTTTCTAACTCCAACACATATCCAGCAGTTCCAAACAGGGATTCAGATTCTTTGTTTTTTACTCTGATACCAGTAATTACAATATCATCACTGGAAAGTGTAGGGCTACTCACGTAATCCTCTAATTTAAATGGAACCAAGGATCCGTTTTCGACAGCTCCAAAATTCCACTTAATAAATTGCAAATACCCTCTATTGTCAATCCTGGCGTTTGCTGTCTCCAACATTGCCGCCCAACCGATCAATTGGCGGAATGTCATATTATCTGGGAGCGCTGTGACAATTACATTTCCATGTGTCATAGAGGAAAACCCCATAGGGATATTCAAACTCTCGCAAGCGTCTCTTACCAGCGCCATAATCGGCTGTGGAAGCGTCAGAGCACTATAATATTTAGCATTGGTTTTATACATGTCATCCAGCGCCGTAAAGCTCAATATTTCACCGTATTGCTCTGGCGTGGTAATTGTATAGACACCCTTATCAATCGTCTCATATCGGTCTTCCGATGCGGCTCTGGAAAGGACTATGCTGTTTCCATCAATATCAAGAATTGGCTCGTAAAAATCATCCATCCAGATTGATTCACTAGCTGGTTCTGCAACAGAAGTCTGAAGCTTCAAATAGGCATGTACTTTAGCTTGATAGAAATTATAATTTTTCCACTGATCCTCCGTGTTGTCCAGTTCAAGTTTCATCGTTTTGCAGACTGTAGCGCCGACCGGGAAGCTGCTACTCTCCGCACAATCGGAAAAGTCATTATTGCCGATCATAATCTCGTTTTCAAGTGTCTTTGTTGTTCCGTCAGCAAAGGTGATCTCCACGATTTCAATTACTCGCTCACCATCCTGCAACTTTTCTTTAAAAGTATTTGATACATTAATCAAGTGGATTCACCCCCTGCATATTAAACGATATCTCAGAGTAATACTCTCCAACATGCCTTATATTGTAGTGCATTTTTCCAACATAAAATTTTTCTGATCGCCATTCGTTTTTATGCGCCAGCCAATGATATAAAATAAATGGTTTTCCTTTTATGATTGCATTTACCAGATTAGTTGATTTCTCGTCAACCGGCACATTAGTTGCCTTATAACTGTATTGGATTACTGTAAAAAGTGGAGTTATCAATGCAACTCCTTTTTGAGTTCGGTTACTTCCTTCTGAATAGGTGGTTTCAAAACTACACTGCATGTCCTCATCTGGCTGAGGAATGAGAAGTCCATTTATCTTATATCTATCAGTTATTGATTTACTTATCGGAAATGACACGTTCTCACCCCCCTACGCCAATTCAAACGGATTTGTACCGCTTGCATCACGTCTTAACTTTGCTTCATCAATCATCTCATCAAATATCGTTCTGCGGTTCAATTGCGCTGTAAATCGGAAGTTACCACTGCTGCCCTGCTGATGCCTTGCAAATGCATCATCAATAATTTCTCGGATAACACCTTCCGGTGCTTCCAGGTTTCGTCCGTTCTTCTGATCACCGAGTACTGCCAGAAACTCTGATCTTGGCGGAATAACGGCACCTTTTGCAAGATATGGAATTGTAGGAACTCTTGGGAAATTAGCCGTAAATCCAATTGTCCTTGAACCAAAAGGAGTTGGAACCTTCCATGGTCCAAATGTAAACGCTGATTCAATGCCGCCGATTGCACTGTTTACAGTTCCAATAGCGCTGTTTGCAATTCCGATCACTTTGTTTAATATATCTTTGATAGTATCGCGTATACCTTCAAAAACTCTTACAACTGTATCTCTGGCACTTGTAAATTTATCAACGATTGCATCATGAATAGCATTTACTTTTCTGTCAACAAATGTTGTTATACTTTCCCATATAGATGACGTTTTTTCTGATACAGAATCCCAAATTCTTGTAATTTTAGACTTTATTCCATCAAATACTGTCGAGACTGTAGTTTTTATTGCTTCCCAAGTATTAGACAGCCATGTTTTTATAGCATTCCATATTGTAACAGTAACTGTTTTTATTGCGTTCCAAGAAAGAGAAATGATACTTTTTATTATTGTTAATGCGGTTTCCACTATTCCCTTAATAGCTTCCCAGGCTCCAGATATAATATCTTTTATAAGGTTCCATACACCTCTTGCAATTTCTTTGATTCCGTTCCATGCCAGTTCCCAATCTCCTGTAAAAACTCCTTTCAGAAAATCAATAACTCCGCTCAGAACATCTAATACATCTCCAATAATTTTAATAACGGATTTTATTGCTTCTATAACAGTGCTACCAATTACATTTGCCACGTCTGCTATTACTGGAATTGCATTCGATATAATCCAGCTAATTATTGGGACTAAAATATTTTCCCAAAGCTCTTTTAAGATATCTATTAATTTGCCAAGAAACGTTTGGACCTTTACAAACATTTCTCCCAATTCCCCATCCATAAGCTCTTTTATTTTAGAAGCCAAACCTTGCAGAACCGGTAGAATATATGTGTTATATCCATCTATTAAAGTTCCAAAAATGGTTGAAAGTCCATTAGCTATTGAATCGAAAAAAGGTTTTAAATGCTCATCGTATAATGCGGTCACCAAATCAGAAAGATTTTGAATAACTGTCGATAATCCATCGGTTATTGTTTCGATAACCCCAAGTGTTTCTTCGACTGCGCTTTTTAATATATCCTTATTATCAATGAACGGCTGTGCGATCATATTCAGCATATCTCTTCCAAGTCTTGCACATAATCCCATAGCAGTCATTGAGATATTTGAGAATATCCCTATGATATTGGCTGTTATCTGCTGCGCAACTCCTCCACCAAATACAGAAAATACCTCTGCTAGAGCGGATGAAAAATTTCCTTCGATTTGAGCAACCTCAGATCCAATATCAAACATATCAATTAAATATGTTTTTATTCTACTGGTGTTTTTCTTTAGAAATTTTTCTATTCCTCCAATAAGATTTTGAGCAATTGTTATTCCAATCCTTGAAAAAGATCCAGATACTTTTCCAATGGAATAAGCAAATGTATCTAAAAAATCACTTGCCGCTCCAATTACTTCTGGATCAGTAAATATATTCTGCAAAGATTTCCTGATAGAGTTAATATTTTTCTTAATATCATCAAAAATTGGCTCATAATTGCCTAATCCATCCCAGAATCCTTTTGATAGCAATTTGGCTAATTTTTTAAACTTCTTTATTATGGCGTCAAGCGGCTTGGACATTTTTTCAATTGTCGTTTCGCCTTCTGCAAGTTTTCCGTAATCCACATTGCTTACTGCACCAGATAATCCTCCAGACGCTCCACCACTCCCACCAGATGAAGATGGTATGGAAGAGCTACTATCTGTAGAAGTAGCTTTGTGTATTTCGTCTAATGAAGAAAGATAATTTTTTGTTTCTTTATTTGCCTTTTTCGTTGCCTTAGCATTATCGTTTGTGGCATCTGCAAGTTGCTCAGCATTATCCGCCGCGTCACCATAAGCATCCGCCGTGTCTGCGATCGCGTCTGTTCCGGCAAGGCCTGCGCCGCTTCCGCTTGTCTGACCGGAAGATTTTTTACCGGTAATGAGTTCTGTAAATGACTTAAATGCATTCGCCAGAGTTGCCAATTTGCCAAGCAAGATATTAATTACTTTCAGAACAGGTGTGAAAATATTAATCAGTCCCTGTCCGACTGTTGCCTTGAGAGACTGCAACTGTAGCTGCATCACTCGCACTTGGTTCGCCCAGCTGTCAGAAGTACGGATGAAGTCACCAGATGCAGCCGATAACTGTTTCTGCACAAAAGCCAGACGGAGAGCTACTTTCTCCTGTTCGGTCATTTCGGATGTAGTTTTGCCATAGCCATTAGCCAGTGCGTACTGATCGAGGGCCGACTGAGTCATTACCACGCCGAGGTCCTTGAGTGTTTCCGTTTCACCCGTAAACACTGATTTCAGCTTAATGTAAGCCAAGTCCTGACTAATGTTGTAGAATGATGCCACGTCACCGGTCAGCTGTGTCAGAGCCGTTGACATATCATAAGCCTGTGCCTCTGAGAATCCGAACGACTTTGACATTGCGCCGAACGTGCCGACATACCTTTTTGCCATAGTTTCAGATAGGCCGGCAGAGGTCATGGCGTTCTTTGCAAATTCATTGACCTTATCCGACATGGTTGTAAATGTAACATCGACCACATTCTGAACTTCTGCGAGGTCGGAACCAAGGGCAACGCACTCTTTGCCGAACTGTACCAATTTACCAACAGCAAAAGCCCCACCAATCAGCAGACCGATTTTTTTTACAGCACTCCCAAGGCTGTTAAATGACTGTTTTATAGCTGATACGCCATTTTGCACACCCGATGTGTCCATTCTGGTATCAATAATGACTGAGCCATCAGCAGCCATGCGTCCACCTCCTAACTATTTGAGGTTCAACATCTCATTCAGCTTATCTTTATAAGCTTGCTCTTCTTCGCTGAGACGTGTTTTTATATCAATAATGTTCTTATTTTCTTGATAGAATTTCTTTTCCCATTTATCCAGACGTTCGCCTTTTACTTTTTTTGACCGGATTCCAACAACTGTGTTAAACAGGCACTCACCAGATTCCATAAAGTATCCGAAAAACGTCCACCAGTGCATATATGGTATAGATCTGATTTCTTTTCCGGCAACCTTGTTTACAGCCGGCACAATCATATCTCCGTCCTGTTCCCAGTCCATTAAACGGGGCTTCGGGTGGTTTGAATTATCGTCCAACTGTCCGCAGTCGATGAACTCCGATGCTTTCTGGCAAGCTTCGTCCAAGCACTCAGCCGGTATGCTCTGCCAGTCCTCAAACAGAATCTGTAACATAACAACTGCTTTCGCCTGCTCGTCCAGTTCTGGATCATTCATAGCTATGAGAATATCAATAATCGCGCGAAAATCCGTTCTGATAGAAAAATCCACCCCACTTATGTTCAGTGAGGTGGGTAGCTCATAGGCGGTCATTTTGTATATTTCTCCACGTACTTATTGACTGCCGTCTGCATTTTCTTCTTTCTCTTTTCAATTTCCGGTGCGATTGCTTCTGCGATCTTATCCAAAACAATATAAGCAAACACCTGACCATTACCGAATACAGTTGTTGCGGTAATTGGTTCTTTAAACAGGTCCTTGGATGCTTCATATCCAAGGAGATAATTGATTTTATCCTCAATCTGTTTATTCAGTTCCGCCATTTCTTTACCAGATGTAACTTTCTGGACGGAAGCCTTGAACTGTTCAAAGCACTCCTCCAGTTCTTCTGCGCGTGCTGCTACATTGATATCCGTCGGGTTCAGTTTGAAAGAAGAAAAAACTTCGTCTTCATTGTTTGTGAATGTAAAAATGAGAATTCCATCATCAATTTTGGTATTAATTACTTTTGCCATTTAGCATATCCTCCTTGTGTATGTGCTTATTCACTGTCAGCTGTGAATGTACCGGAACTGATATCGAATTTTCCTTTTACACGTTCGCCAACATAGTTGACAGTAAATGGAATCTGATAGCCGGATGTATCACCACCGTAGGAGGTTGGCACAACATAACAATCCTGCTGATATGCTTCATACTTGCCTGCTGTGGCTTCTGTCCAGAGATGAACTTCAACTGCTTTTGTTTTGAGGCTGTCGTCTTTAAGACGTCCATCTACAATCTTCTGTAATGCTCCGAACAAGTCAGATGTGGTATCCGCATAGAACGGATCAGCATCAGAAGAAACTTCATAGCCGTTATGCTTGAATGTGGATTCTCCGAGAATGTTTTTAGATATTTCGGTATCTGGATTGAGTTCAACGTTATACTCTTCCAGATCTTTTCCAAGACGCTCATATTTCGGTGTCAGCCCTCCACAGAGGGAACCTGCATCGATATAATGGGCCATATATTTACGGTCAATCTTGCCTGTAACTGCCATAGAAATGTCCTTTCTGCCTATAACTTTTAAAAGGCTGTGTAGGTTAGCGACTATCTCCAACTGATAGCCGGTTGTTACTCGTTATATTACTTCATAAGTGTTTTCGTATCTCACTGATAATGGCAATAGCCAATCCTGTACGCCACTCTCCTGTGGCTCTAAACCATAGGAATTATCACGGGTGATACGTTTTATTACTCTTCCTTGCGAAAGCTTAGGAAACGCATTTAAGCGTGTCTCAGAGCCATTTATAATAACTGGTTCTCGACATATCCATTTACCGAGATTGTCCAGAAACTTCTGAACAGATAACTTCTGCCGTTCTTTGTCGGATGCTGTTCGGTACACTACATAAAATGGGTACTGACAAATTTGGTGCATTATTCCGCAAACATCTTCTTTTTCTGAATAGACCAACGCCCCGTTGTCTGCCGAGAATGCAATTCCTGATTCCTTGCCGAGTTCCTCAAATTTGATTGTTTCATTATCGTACAGTCCCGGATACTGGTTCAGAAGTGCTTTCATGGCATCTGTCAGAATCTCATATCCGGTTGCATCCTTACCGATAGGCTTATCTGCCATGTCGTCCACCTCCTGCCTGTGCTTTTACTTTGCGAATCCACGTACTGCCGTATTGTCGTTTAGCGGCATCGAACCATTTTGCCTGTGCCCGTGGGTGCGCCTGTTTGGTATATTCAAGATTTTCCTTTGCGGCTGTCTGACCAGAAAACTGACTAACAAGTACTTTTTTTGCTCCACGTCTTGCGTAGGGACTTCCGGTTGCTTCGTCAACCATTCCTTTTCCCTCATACAGAAAACGCCCGTATGGAGCCGCCGCCGCACATACTTTTCCACTGCCTTGTAAAGATGTACTTTCTGCTCTTGTACGGTTAATAAAGTTTGATGCAATCATTGGCATAAATGGAATCATGCTGTCCATTACCATTCCGTCAAGGAGATACTGAGCTTCTTGGTACTGCCTTGAAAAACGACTCATATTCAGATTAACTTTCATGTCTCCATCAACGATAGAAAAACCTTTAAAATGCTTTGTTCTGCTCATGCTATTTACCAAGAATTTCAAAGTGTGGAATTAGGCTGTACGGTCCACCCACGCTTGTGATTTTGAATACATTGTCTTTATTTTGATTCATGTACTGGTAGAATCCATTTCGATAATCACTGTCAGTTATCGTTCCACCAGTCCACTCACCCTCCCAGAAAAACGATTCATCTGAGAATGTAATCGTATCCTCCAGAGCGTTGTTAATCTGCTGCTTCCACTCTTTAGGCGGCAACCATGGAAGAATCTTTCCGTCTTTATCAGTAATGGTTATATCACCGTTCTGGACGGTATATCGAATGTGTAACTGTGCGTTGTCAGTTGCGTCTGGTCCGTACTTCTTGAGTATTGCTCCCTTGTCTGTAATGAGGTCGACGCCGGATAAAACATGAGGATACCAGTACGCATCTCCAGTTGTGGCTGATTCGTAATAATTAAAAATCGTCACCGTTTTTTCGTACATGATACCCTCTCCTTAATCATTTATTTTTCAGCTTATCCACGTCAACCTTGGACGTTCGTTTCCACAATTCCGTAATCTTTTCCCATCCGAACATGGAAATAAATGCCACAATAAACCCAGCCATGATAGCTGCTAAAATCATATACCACAATATTGTCATGCGGATATACTGCATATACGCTACAAAAGCGGCTACAGTAATACCGATAGACAGTACAAGCACCAAGGCATCTGTCGGAATTTTCGACAGGAACCCAACATTTTTAATCACCTGTGTAATCACAGACACGCAAAATGCTAAAACACTGATTACTGCCAGAATCAGAGTTACATTTGTAAATAATGCTTCCATTACTCTAATACCTCCTTAAATTCTTTTTCAAATTCATCTTTTGTCATTGTGCTGAAATACCCTTCTTCATCACGCAATATGTAGTCTCCGGAATTTATGATTACCAAATCAACTCTTTCGCCATCTCTAAATAGAACAGAATATGTAGAAATCTTAATGTGTGGTGATTTAAGGTTGTTATTAATTTCTACCGAATCGCCAACAAACTTTTCGATTTGAGTTATACTTTCTGGAGTAGTAAAACATTGAATAGCTTCAACTATAGTCGGTTTTATTCGCACATATTTCATGCTTTCACCCCGTATGAGTCTAATGTTGAAATATCCATTATTGTCACCTCACAAATCAATTTTTCCAGACATTAAATCTGGTAAAAGTGCGTCTCTCAATTCTATCAAATATCTGTTTTCTTCATTGTTCAGATACATTATGTGTTGTTTCCACATCTGTAAAATTGAAAGCAATATAGTTGATATGTTGTTCTTGCTTCCATTTTCAAATTTCAGTTCTCCTGCTTTCTTCGTCATGGAAATAAAGTTTTCTTTTTCGATTTTTTTTCCGGTAAAAGTAAGCATTTGATTCATGGAATCCGCTGTTTCTTCCGACTGCTTGAACATCTGGAATATGTCATACAATCCGATTGATTTTGCAAGTGTTTCATTCATTGTCAGTTTGAGACCATTTTTCTCATTGATAACTCTGTTTAAGTCGTCAATGATTTCTCCATAATCTCTGTGCGCGAAATCCTCTTCTTTAAATTCAAGGTATCGTGTTGGGAGAAGAGTATATCTGTTTTCTACTACAGTTTGAAAAGGCACGCTTTTTGAAAATTCGGCAACGCTTTTCTGATTAATAATAGAATCAATGGCGTTTTCCATCTGTTCATCAGAAAAAACATTAACAGCTTTTTTGTACGTTCTATTTTCGTGACTTGCCCCGCCAAACTGTCCATTTTGTTCTCTTTGCTCTACATCGCAAGTTTTACGCATATCTAAAAATGCAATATGTGTTGTCTCTTTTTTCTTGTTCAGTGTCAAAAGGCAAGTTGCAATCGAAGTAGCTTCAAACATTTTATCTGGACACAAAATAACTGATTCTATCAGATTCTTCTCAATAAGATACTTTCTTATTTCTATTTCATTTTTTAGTTCTGAAGTTAATATCCCACACGGAAGAATCATTGAAACTTTTTCCTTACAGTTATCTAATGCGGTCAAAATAAAAGCATAATTTGCATTGCTTTCTGGCGGCAACTCACAGTCATTAAAGCGAGGTTGCAACTGCGCAAACGGCGGTATCTTCCACTTCATATTATATGGTGGATTTGAAATACAACTATCTGTCTTTTCTGGCTTAAAATTTTCTATCTTTTTTACAGAAGAATATTTATCACCTTTCTTTACAAGATAAGTTGCAAAGACTTCATCCTGCAATGCATCGCCATTTACAACAACTGCATCAATATTTCTTGCCGCCAAATTGAAAAGCAAAATCGGAATAACCGTTTTATCGTACTCATAACATACGAATTTCAATTCATTATTCAGATTCCATTTTTGAATAGTCAACGCACCACTTCCGGCACATAAATCATATACAGTGTGTTCATTTTCTGTCCGTACCAGTTTTCCGACAAATTTTGCCAGTGAAACAGGCGTGTAATCCTGCATCTTTACTTTTCTATCGGCAAGGTAATACTGGAAGATCTTCTGTAACCAATCAATAGACAAGTCCTCTACCAGATTACAGAATTTGTCGAAATATTCCGTTTTTCCATTCAGTACAATTTCCATCAAAGAATCTGGAATCTGTTCTGGGCTTTCGATCTTCAACAGTTCTATTACTTTACTGGTGAGTTCTTTTAATTCCATAATTACACTCCTGCATACAATACTGGTATTCCATCATCCGTCCTTACTCCCATCAACAGCGGTAAAGCTGTCTTAAGAAGTAAGTCGTTCGTTTTCTGTACGTCCCCGGCGGCGGCATATACTGCACTCCATTCCTTTGCACTCGCTCCAATCTGCTGAGGCGTGGCGTAGGAGATGGATTCACTGCCAGAGGATACAGAGGTTACAACGCCTGTCGTGCTACCACCGGACCCGATTGTGGTTGATGTACCACTAACAGCGGCATTGGTAGCATTCTTCTCAGCAAGCTCAATCTGATACATTAATTCAGCCAATGAACAGACCGCCTTTTTGATACGCTTCTGAGAGCGTTCGTTTGTCGGCAGTCCGTCCACCAACCTGTCAAATGTCATTGTGTCCACAAAGCCACTGGCTCTTTCTGCTAATCGTGGAAAGTCGGTTTCTGGCACAACTGAACCGAAATATGAAGTTGTGTAAAATTCATAATCTGCATAAGCCATGCCAGTTACCTCCTGCAATCATCATTTTGCTGTTACAGTCGCATGCCCGGCACTTAACGCCTTATATGTGCTGTCGCATTCAACCACTGTGATTACCTGCCCTGTTGCTGCGGTAATGTCAGCTTCTCCATCCCACGCAGTCCAGTTCTTCACATTCTGGCCATAATCTACAGTAGTCTCGGAAGATGCAACTTTGTACTTATATGCATTTCCTGCGCTTGCTTTTGTCGGAGTGACAGTCACTTTTGTATCTCCACTCTTACTTCCTGCCGCAGAGTTTACAGTCAGAGTTCCAAGCGTCTGAGTTGCGTTGATAGTTCCGACAGCAATAGCGTCAATGTACTCCGCAAAGAGAGTAAGTCCCATGATTGCGAACGCTTCGGACACTGCTGTGTGGTAGTTGCCCTGTGTATGGAATCCGATCAAGTTTGTTTCGCCGGAAACGGTGTATACCAGACCAGCTCTCGCAAAGTCAGATTCATTCGGATCTACGTAGTAAAGAACGATGTTTTCTACAGGTGTAGCGATTACTGTTCCTCTCGGAATCTCACTTTCAGATAACAGGAAGATTGTGTTGAATCCCAGGAAGTCTTTCATATACTGGAAACCGAACTGGTTCTGAATAGTGATATCAGCTGCGCCGATATATTCGTACACATCCAGAATGTTGACAAATCCAACAACGCCAGTCACATTTCTGTGCATTTGTTTGAATTTGTTTTCTACACGACCCTTAGCCATTGCCAGAGCCATCTGGAAAGTGGTTTCCGTGAATGAGAGAGTACCTGTTTTTAGATAATCATAAAATCTTTCAGTAACATTGGTCTGAAGTTGGAAAAGGAATTCATCATCGGTCATCTGAACGGCGTTCTCATAACCGTGATCCTTGATCGCTTCGATAGATACAGCCTTTGCGTACTTCTCAATACTCATTTCTGCATAAGGCTTTTCTTTTACAGTGAATTTGCTGTAAGGGATTTCTTCACCCTCACCAACATTTCCATCCTGTAATGTACCTTCTGCATATTTTGATTTAAGAAGCGCTCCGGGTGTCTTTTTGATTGGACGCATGATACCAAGGATTTCACGTAAGTATTCCCAGTTTCTTTCGAATCTGGTAACAAAGTCAATCTCACGTGCTGTGACCTGGATATCATTGCTCATAATAAGATTAGCTTTTGCTGCCATATAAAAATCCTTTCTACCCATAATTGTTAAGGTATTGGGTTAGCAACTATACTCTGGTGTATAGTCGGTGTAAAAAAATCACTGGAATAACTGGATATTCTGGGCGATTGCGGCCTGTCTCTCGGACGGGTCTTTGATTGCTTCGATATCTTTCTTTGTCATGTTTCCCGGTGTCTGCTGCTGTCCAACATGAGTAGTAAACCTTGCCTGGTTCTGCTGAGCCTGCTGCTGAGATTCATCCACAAAAGCGGATGCGTCAGACTGCTTCATCTGCTCAATCAAATCATTCAGTCCAAGGATTTTACCGTCTTTCAGCTTCAATCCTGCTTCCTTGATGTCTGCCATAACAGACTTCTTTGCAGCCTCACTGGAAAATTTAACATCATCAAGTGCTGTTTTAAGTGCGTCTGAGAAATCGCGGTCATAGATTTTCGCATTGAATTCCTTCTCTGCGTCCTCAGCCTTCTTCTTCCATCCAGCAAGCTCTGTCTGAATGTTCGCCGGGTCGATACCGTCAAAACCTTTTAAGGTTTCTTCTGCTGTCTCAGCACGTTCTTTCCAGTTATCACGTTCTCCCTCGACTTTCGACAGGGTTTTTGCAACTTCCTTAGCATTCTTATAATGCTCAGAGAGTGCCTTTTTAACATCTGCCTGCTTATCCTCCGGGATTTCAATTCCAAATGATTTTAATGTGTCAATAAGTTTCTGCATAATATCCTCCTGGTCGTGTTTATTGACCTGCCGCCGCAGGTAAATGGATTAAGCCAGTTAGACCACTGGCAAGGTAATTGGAAAGGCAGGACTCGAACCTGCGGTGTCAAGGACTATGCGTCCTCCGCTCTTCCAACTGAGCTACATTCCATTAACCCGGATTCCCGGGTTAGCAAGGTATTTATCGTGTTATGCCTGCCACTATCCGACTTTCACGGAAATGTTGATTCATTTATAAGGAGGTGTTACCATTCAGTCAAGCCGACTAATGAATATGCCGGAAATTGCATCCGCTTTTCAACCTCCAGATTCCGCTCAAATCTGTTTCTATTAAGGACATATTCACAAAGAAAGGAGGACATGAAACGAAAAAGAAAGCAAAAACTTCTAATCAGCAAGCCCTACAAGGTTCACCATGCCTTGCAAGATTATAGTATCACATTTTTTTTAAAAAGTTGTCCCCACATTTGCAAGAGTCAAAGCATACTTCTCAGTTTTTCAACGTATCTTTTAACAAGATCACGCTCTTCCCGGCACTCTGCGTCCTTGGACATATCGCTCATTTCTGTAGTAAGTTCGTCAAGATGTTCTTCCAGAGCGGCAAGCATCTTCCTCTTGCAGTCCTCAGACTTTCCAGAACGATAATTCTGTTTCTGTGTCATATAGTCACTGTAAGTGTCTCGTCCATCAGATCGGCTATAATTTCCTCTTCCGGTTCCGTAGTCGCGACTTTCATCACCGTAAGAGGTGCCACGATCATAATCTGGGTACATCATTCTTCCATCACTGCGGCTGTATCTCCCCATGCCGCCACGTTTTCTTCCGCGCTCGCTGTAATCGTCATTGTATCCGCTACGCATTTCATCAAGGACGGCGTTGTAATACTCCACCTTTTTGTCCCAGTACTGCGTATTTTTTATATCTTTGTACATATCAATCAACTTGTATGTCATTTCCAAGTTTCCAGTGGTCAGCCCACTATCTGCGATTTTGGACAGTTCGTCTTCAATTCTTGCACATAAATCTTTAATGTCTCTCATAATCACACCTCCTACGCTTCTCTAGTCACGACAATATTTGCGTTCGCAACAGAAACAGCCTGATCGCTTGTATTCTCTACTGCGATATTAACACAACATCCGCGAGGTACATCAATATAGATTCCAGAGGACACATTGTTGTACTGGTCTACTGCTGCCGGCGTGGAAATCATCTGAGAAGAAAGAACCGGCTCACCAGATATTGCAATAGCCAGAGAGATAGCCCCGACAGTACCACCTGTTGGAATTGCAATATTACCAGAGAAGTCCACGAAAAATCTAGCCTTGCACTGGTTAGTAAGTCCTCTCAGCGTAATGATTCCACTTCCCTCCCTGTGTTGAATGCAGTTAGAACCTTTGACTGCTGTGTTTGAAAATACTACGTTTCCATTTGCTGCTACAGTCTGAGCAGCTACATTTGTAAATTCTGCCATAAAAATACTCCTTTCATATCACAAAAGGGCAGGTTTTTGGCCTGCCCCTCTGTGTAATACGGCATAAGCCGACATCCGAATTTAATCGAAAGATACTCTCGATATGAAGTTATCAGCAATTGCATCCAGCATTGCATCCGCATCCGTAATATGTGTTCGGGTTCGGTACCTGGTAAGCCGGAATCGGTGCTGGATTAATCGCATTAATAAGCTGCTGCGTCTGAGAAGCCATTGCAGTTGTAAGCAATGCAGACTGACGATCCTGAGATGCAGCACGTCTGAGGTCATTGTTTTCAGCCTGCAGGTTAGAAATCTTTTCATTGCAAAGATAGTCAAGAATGGCTCTTGTCCCAGCGTTCTGGCTGTCAATAATGTCTCTTGTGTTGCTATTCATGGTGTTCTGCAATGCACAGGTATTCTGTGCCATGTTATAGTTTATGCCCTGGATTGCTTCTCTGGTTTCACAGCAGCAGTTTGCAAGCTGTGCCTGGAGTGCATTGGTATTCTGCATATTTGCTACAGTGTCAGCGTTAATAGCCTGCTGGATGCCGAAGCCAGTCTGCATGATGTTGGTGTTGATTCCGTTAAATCCGGTAAGCATACCATTATTCATGGCATAGAAGCCATCACAGAGACCATTGTTGATTCCGTCAAGTTTGCTAATCACAGCGGAATTATCAAATTCTCTCTGAATATCTGCCTGAGTAGCTGCTGTAGCTACATATCCTCCGCCGTTTCCATTATTGCCCCATCCGTTGTTTCCCCATCCGAAGAAAGCAAAAATGAATAAAACAATAATCCACCAGCTGCCATCTCCACCAAACATGCCGTCATTATTTCTACCGTTTCCAGTAGCAGCGGCAATATCTGCTAAGCTATAATTTCCATCCATAATATAATCTCCTTTTTGTGTATTTACATCAATCTGGCCAGATTGCAATGTACTATTTCATTCCTTTCAACATGTGCTGGAATTGTCCTGCCATCTGCTGAACCTGATTAAGTTGCTGTTGAGAAATCTTTCCAGACTGAAGCATTTTCTGGACTTCTTCTTTTGGGTTCCCTTTGTAATTCTGTTTAAATTGCATGAATTGCTGTATCATCTGCATTGGTCCGTTTCCCTGCGGCATCCCGCCGCCAAGTACGTTAAATAATGGATTACTCATCTGCGTTTCCTCCCTTGACTGCTGATTCTTGTTCGGTATTAGCCCTAACAGGCTCAGAAAAAGAATTTAATCGGTTTATGATAGCTTCGTATTTGCCCTTTAAATCGTCATATTCCTGTCTGGTGACGTACTTACTGTCCATGTTCTGAGCAGGCTGTTTAGGCGGCATCTGAGTGCCTACTTCATGATACTCAAACGTCCGCAGTGGCTGCGGCATACCGGAAACGTCTGTAGATTTTATATAGAACTTTTCACTCTCTGAATCCATCAGTAAAACGCTTGTCCCGGGTGCTACCAGATAGGATTTTGCGCCTACTTCGCCGGAAACCCACAGGATACCATTGTTATTCTGCTGTGGTTGCTGTACTGGTTGAGCTGGCATCTGGACAGGCTGTTGCTGGAACTGATTCATCTGCCCCGGAACGCCAAAACTATATTGATAAGGATTGTTATATAATGCCATCTTATACACCGCCTTTCTGATTATATTTTTGCACAGATATATCAATCTAAGAAGTTCGAAAAAGTATCAAAAAAGTATTGACATATCACCCATTGAGTGATATTATAATATCAGAAACAAGGAAGACGTAAAATTAAGGAGGAGTAAAAAGATGTATAAGGATTATCGTTATATTAACGCCGGACAGAATGAGATTTACAGATATGGTCATAAGGCTGTAGAAAAAGTTCAAGCTTGTCTAGCGCCTAACGAGCAGGGATGGTTGAGTATTCCTGTTGATGGTGGCAAATATTGGACTATTGGAACCAGTGAAGGGAAATATGGAGAATTTGCCAAAGTAAAAGATACGATTTTTTCCGTAAACAGTGCGGGCTACATGTACGCAAAAGTGGACAGCCCAAAAGGTGAAAAATTTGTGGAAGCAATCAAATTTATGATTGCTGAAATGAATCGAATAAACCAGGAAAGATTGGACGCGTTAAAAGATGGCGAAGAGGAGGAAGAAGAATGAAGTTTAAAGAAATTCGTTCATTTTCCGGATTAAGCCAACAGGCTTTTTCCGATAAATACAAAATTCCCAAAAGGACAATTGAAAATTGGGAAGGTGGTAAAAGAAACCCACCAGAATACGTGATTTTATTGCTTGAAAGAGCTGTAAAAGAAGATTTTGTATAAAAAGAAGGAGGGGTAAATTGCCTCTCCTTTTAGCATACTTTTATAATCTTACTGTTTACTCTTCTGCTTAATCTCTTTACGGTAGATATGCTCACATTCATCTGTTCAGCACAGTATTCAAGCGTGTATTCTTTACATCTCAACCGGAACAATCTTTCTTCATCCGGTGTAAAATTACACTCTACTAAGAATCTGTCTATATCTTTCTTTGTGAACACATATAATTTCATGAGAATACCTCTTATTAATGCAATTAACGCTGATTCTGTGCAAGATAATTTGTAAGCTTCTGTTTTGTTTTTTTTAATTCTTCCACATTATTCCCACTGATCTGACTATCCAGCATGGTTGATAACACTTCCAGAATCAATGAATCACGTTCCGCAATCCTCTGAAGACTCTCGTAATCTCGCTTATCATGTTCTTCCAGTGTCTCCACTCGCTTATTAAGCCTGAATGCCGGAGCAATCCATTTAAAAATAACAGCTGCTGCCCCTCCAACAATTGATACCCCTCCACAAATTGAAAGAAAAAATTGGATAAATTCCTGTATGCTCATTTTTATAAGCTCCTTTCCCAGTAATATACCGGGACCTCATTACCGCTATCCCATGTATCATAATATTTTCCGTCTTGTACCGTCACCACATGGCCATCTATGCAAAGGATGTATGCACCAGTAGGATGATCTGCGCAGAAATCATTGACTGTATAAATATACCTCTCTGACTGCTCCACAAGCTTTCTGTGATATCCATGCCTTGCCAAATATGATCCCCATACATAATTAGCGCTTGGCATATCTGACAGAGCACATGCCTGTATCATTAATCCGGCGAATACCGTTTCCCAGTCGAAGCCAGTTGCTTTGCATATTGCTCGGACAACGCAATCTCCTGTTCTCTTATCCTTAACAGGATTTGGATTATAATATTCCCATCTGTCCATCAGTCAATCCCCTTTGCTGTTTTGTATCTCTTTGCCGCTCCTCTGGCTTTTGCGGCATTCTGGCGATTCCACTTTGCTATCATAAGTCGGTCTTGCAGCTCTCTTAGGTCATTCTGCTTGCAGTAGTCCTTATATGCAGCATTTTGTTTCTGCAAAAGATAAGACTTCCGGTCAAGGTCTTGCTGGAGTGCAAATCTCGTCTGTTCGTCCTTGCAGTTGTCAACCGCCGTTTGCATTCCAAGGACTTCTCGCTTCGTTTTGCGGATTCTTCGTTCATAAGTACGTTGTCGTTGTTCCTTTTCGTACTGTTTTCCCTTGTTGGCTTTGTCCTGTGCTAATAGTTCTGTATAGGGATTAAATTCTCCATCGCTGGCTCCGAAACTATGCCGGCAGTTGACTCCTGACAGTCCACTTGCTGTTCCATATCCGGTCAACGAGAACGGTGGAAACTTCTTACTCTTCCCAGAACGAGAGTATATCTTGCCTTGCCACCATGAGTGATTACCTGGATTCTGCCCGCCGTCACCTGTTCTGGCTCCCATGTGAGCACTGACCAGAACTAAATCCCAGCCCATTTCTTCCATGCGTTTGAGGGATATATCTCCAGTAGCCTGAGCCACGCCAGTTCTGACAGAACGTGCTACTGCTGTTTCAATCGTGTCTTTTCTGCCAGATGGATATGTGACAGTGACACCATCTGATACAACGTTATTAACTGCTTCCTTGATGGCTTGCGTATACCCCACCGCCCCAGTCATTACATGATTATAGGCAAGGTCACATTGCTCGATATATAGCCTTTGAGCGGCACTTGCGGTTGTTCTTGTGAAGTTCTTCCACTCTCCCATAGTCGCAAGCATATTTCGCTCCATGAGTCTTATCATAGCTGGCGACTGTTCGAGCGGTACAGGGCTTAATCCTGCCGCCTTGTATATCTTATCATCATAGTTCATTGCAGTGATTCCAGCATCTTCAAACGCTTCAAGAAGTTCCTGCTGTTCACGTTTTGTGTATTTGGATAATTCTGCCAGAATGTCTTCTAACAGTTCACCAGATTCCTGTAGCGTTCTGATTCTCCACGCATCGGCATTAGTCAGAATATAATCTTCACCTCTGCCAATTCTTGCCATCATTCTCGACACGATCTCAGAGATGATGTACTGATGCAGTTCTTCTGCTATCTGTTCACTGCCCTCTGTAATTTGCCGTAAATATTCTGGTCTTAACATAACTATTCATCTCCAAACAATTTTGGCTCGTCTGGCTGAGCTTCTTTGACCATTGCTTTCGCTTCTTCCTCAGTCATTCCCTCGAATTTTACAAAATACAACCATGCCGGTACTTTATTCGTAGTAACATACTGCCACCATCTTGCACGGTCGTTTTCTCTGACATAGAGGATGTCTCCAAAATCATAATTGACTTCATAAGCTCCGACAGGTGCAAGTCCGTACAGGTCAGCGTAAACGTTCAATGCGTAAATAACTTCGTCCAGACAAGATTCCAACTTATCCCTCACGTCTTTGATGAATTGGACTGTCCTCTGCTGTTCCGCTTCTACTCCTGTGGCTGTCTGAATGCCACTAGATTCGTTGAAAACAAAGTACCCATTGGAGAATCCAATCTTGTACCCCAACTGGCTTAAAATGGCGTTTATGCCACTTATACGGGTATCTGTGTTGAGAATTGGATTGATTTCCTGGTAAAATTCTTTCTCGTCCTGTCCGAATACGTTTTTCACATAATCCGGCAAGTTCATTTCTTTGCATCTGTGCTCCATGGCCTGCGGTGTCATAGCGGAGACAGGTGAACCACTCGGCATCAACAATCTGTCATCTGCCAGAACAGTTCGTTTAGAATCAAGAATTTCTTTTGCATTTCGGCTGTATGCAATGTCCAGGTCTTTTAATTCTTCTATAGCTTCCGCAAATATCGGAAGTCCCAGTGGCGTGCTAATATCCACATTGTTAGCCTGCGGTGTCCGCAGTACTCCGTACAATGGTCCGTCCAGTTTCTCACCGTTTGCTTTGAGAATCGGCGGTGTATCTGCCATAAGATCAGCCCATTTAGTCTGTTTAAGGTCAATCTTATCACCGATGCTCTGAGGGGATTTCGATACATAAGCCCTGTTTGATACATAGTACGGATAGGTTGTCACTCCGTCCACGGTGGTCTCGACAAATCTATGATATTCGAGCCTTGTGTAGTATTTCCGTCCAACAGTGTAAGAATCCTTGAATATAATCCCTTTAATTTCTTGATTGTCGTAATCTACAATCATCACGTCTGCTGGAGTAAATATGTCAAGGCTCTCACCGTTTGGCTTGATAAAAACTGTTCCGTAAGCACATCCATATTCTACCCAGTGCCGGATTTGGAAATATACCTTGTCTATCTGCTCCTGTAGCCACGTAGCCCTTGCAGAGCCGTCAATCTGAATGCCGATCGCCAATGTTGCGAGTCTGGCAGTCTCGGAACACACGGATTTAGCAAAATTAATCGTCTTGATATTATTCTTATCATCTAGCCAGTATGGAACGCCTCGATATATGTTCGCACATTTATTAATCAGTGATTCCATTTCTGGAAATTCTGCCGCCTGGATGTTAAAGTCCTCTTCGGCTTTCTTTTTGAATATCATGTTAAACCACCTTTTTAGCGTTGTTATAAGTCCCATTTAATCTACCTTTTAAAATCCATCCATCTTACAGAAGTATCTCGCACAATAATGTCTTCATATTCTACAACTTTTAAGATTTCGTTAATGTCAGATGATCCATATATTTTTAAACCGACGCTTAAGAATTTATTTATTTTATCTGAAAAGTACCTATCTAACATTTTATGCACTGTGCCCCCTTCTCATCGACAATGGACTGGTTGCGTATCTGAGAGAATCTATCCAGTGATCGTTGCCATCTGGATAATCTGCAATCACTTCTCCATTGCTATCTACTTCATGCTCATAATTGATAATTTCCTTGTATGCTCTAGGCGTTCGTGCCGGATCAATGACTAATGTTCGGCACTGTAACCACTCAAAAGTATATTTGCGGCTTCCCGGTGTAACAATGGCCCTACGTGCTGGAAGCCCTGCATCTCGGAAGTCAATAATGCTTTCTTCTTCATCAACTCCGCAAGATATTGAATAATCATCATATCCTTTTTTCTTTATCTGGTTAGCCATTTCCTTGTTTCTTATCTTGGAGCCTCCAAGTTCGTCTAATAAAAAAACTTTTTCCTGATTAGGAACATAAGCTACACGGAGAAATGCTTTAGGATCTGGATACCACCCCCAGTCCTGTCCCTGGTAGATACTTTGAAAGCTCTGAATCTCTTCATCTGTAATTTTTCGAATTTCTAACAGTTCGAAAATATTTGTTCCAAGTCCAACAGGAAGACCGAGATATTCATGGTCGTAAGCTCTCTGATTTGTTTTCTTCAGATGCTCTGCATCATCAATAAATTGCTGACCAAGCCATTCAACAGGAACTGATCTATAATCGCTCTTGTGTCTGTAGCTGTCAACTCTCGGTTCCTCCACATACACGTTCGCCCAGTTGCTCCGGCTGATCGGTGGATTAAATGTCTTAAATACTTCAAATTTGCTTCCACCACGAAGTACAGACTGTTGAACTGTACGGATTTCTTCAATTCCGGCAAACTCATCAAGCTCCTCAAACCAAAGGTACTTGAAATATCCTTTTTTTACTTTTATGGACTTTGTTTTCTTAGCTTTATCCAGTCCTCTGAATATGATCTTTTGTCCTGTTGGCTTATACACATATTGCATAGGACTTAAACTGTCAGCCCATAAATCACTTGCTCCAAGCGCATCAATTCCCCATGCGATCTGTTCATACACAGATTCTCTGAGCGTATTACCGACTTTCCGAAAGATTACAGCATTTGACATTAAGCCATTCTCTGCATCCTGCATCATCTGAAACGGAATCATGCCGCCTACAAAAGATGATTTTGTGGATCCACGTCCACCGTACAGATCATAGTAAGTGTGTTTACCATCTAAAATATCCCAAAACACATTGTAAAATGCTGGTGCCACAATCTCATTCAATTTGATAGCGTTACTTTCCATCCTGTTTCTCCGGTCTTGGAATATTGTTCACAATCGTAATCTTTCCGTCTCCGAAATCATCATTTTTCTTGTCAGCGTCCCAACCCTTGAAGTTGTTTCTAAGACTAAACTGAGCACCATTGGAACCATCACGATCAAACAGTCGTTCTTCTGCATACTGTTCTACTCTTGCTTTCGCGCGCGTAATCGTGTCAACAAACTCTGGTTTTGCTTGATAGTTTAAAAGAGCCTGTCTGCTTGTAAATCCAAGGGCCAGAGCAAGTCCTGTAACGGTCGGAGGGTGAACGTCTACAAAAACGGGAGACCCGAATTTATTAAACATTTGTTTGCCTTTGCTATCAGTTAAAGGATATCCTTTACAATACTCAAAATATTTTTCGATTTTTTTTTCAATTTCATCCACCGTTTTATACATGGGTGGTTTTCCCATTGGCATTCCCACGTTCTCACCTCCAAACAAAAAACTGCCACATATGGCATATAGTCATAGATATATACTATATTACCATACATGGCAGAAAAATTTGTCCCCACATTTTAATATTAATTGTAGTATTATATTTCTCTTAGTTTTCTTAGAGTATCATAAAACATAGCCATTGCCTTGCGCTTGTATGCGTAGAAATCGTCTCGCTTTGCCGGTATGTATTTCGTTTTCATGATACGGTCATAGGATTTGTTTGTTACAATAGATTCATACACCAAAAGTTCAATCCCCGGCGGGCAAGAGCTTATGCAGCAGTGTAAAATATCGTGTCTCTGCTCTGGTGTAGCTTTCTGGCATATATCCTTTAAACGGTTAATATCTTCTGGATATACGCCGAAATCAACAAGTGACTTTTGCCTGGTACGCATATCATCACTCCTTTTCATTGCTATTTACGCTTGCTGCCAAAATGTGCAACCAAGAAAATAGTGCCAAATGACCCGAATATTATTCCGAATGTAAATGCTATTAAACTATCAATCATTTTTCTTCATCCTTTCTGATTCTCTCTAATTTGCTAATTTCGAATAAATACCCCGTCTTTGTTTATGTCTGTTGTCTCAATGCTTACATAAACTGATTCTTTTGAATAAGATGTTATTTTATAAGAATCAACATTCAAATTTAATATTCTTTTTTCTATGTCTTGTGGAAGTTTCATCCATGCAACTTTACCATTATTGTAAGCATAGAGGCGAAAATTCAAAACTTTGTTAATACATATATCTACCCCAGGTCCTTCTATTTCTGTTGCCTTTATCACATCTTTTACTTTCATTTCTTCATCTCCTCCAACTTATTCTCTATTGGATTAATAATCTCTTCCAATACCTGCTGCTCGTAATTTTCTTTCCAGAATTTTTCTCTTTTCCAAAATTGGATTTTCATAACCTCATTTATTAAATTAATACACGCTATTGCTTCTAGCATTCCCCAGCATCCATCACATGCTCTTTCATTACACCAATTTGTGAATTCTTTAAATTTCATTTTTGAGTTCCTCCAACTTCTTCTCAGTTTCTTTGTGGGTGAGGAATAATGATTCACCGATTTTATCTATATCCGACAACTTAAATACGCACTTGTCGATTGCACATGGCGTCTTATTTGGAATGCCTAAGATGTAATATACTTCTGTTCCAACCTTGCACGGTAATCTCACAAGCAAACCCTGTTCTTCTAAATCTTCATAAGTGGCAAGCTTTTTAATCATATTCTCTACTGTTTTGCAATTTCCTACACCCTGTGAGCAACTATCGCAATATTCATCACACTCAAACTCTCGTTTTTCGTTATATGTGATATTACCATCTTCCCATTTTGTTAATCTCTCCATCTACTTCACCTCTTTTACTTCTTGATATATGATTTTCAAATTAAAATCACTTCTGATAAATCTCAGCGTCAGTTTATGATTTACAGCATTTCCGAGTTGATCGTAAATCCAGTACATATCCTCTTGGTTAAAGTTTGTACCCAGATATCTGTTAAGGCTTGATATCAGTTGTTCTCTCCATTCATTGTTCCTTTTAGGTGAACTGTATGGTTCTCCTTTTGCCATTGGTCTTGAACACCATTCAAGCAGCTTGCAGATAATATCTTCTTTATCGGTGCAATTCTTTGCTGTGAAATATACATTTCCTTTTTCGGAAAGAATTATTTCTCCCAATCTGTTTATGTAGCTCCCTGGGAAACATTCCATGAGATTGAAGATTTCATCGGTCATCTACTTCACCTCTTCCATCTGACTTTCTATAGTATCTGCAATTAACTTCAAGGACTCAATAAATGATTCCGTCAATGCTGTTCTGTCTGGGTTTTTAGCAAATGTTCTGACAAGGCTTACTGCATCTTTGATTTTTTCTTCATCTTCGACGATTTCGGGCGCTTCATACAATGCCTTTTCAAAATCTCTGTAAGTAACGTTTTTACTATCGTAAAAAATCAATATGTTTGGAAGTGGAATTTCGATAGGATTTAAATGGTTTTCTCTCACCCATGTGAATCCCTGAAGCTTTGCCATTTTCAAAACACTCAAATATTCTTCCTGTGTCTTTACAAACACGCTTTTTCCTGTTAAATTAATCATCTATTTCGTCTCTCCTTATCGTTATTTTCTCTTTGCTATTCCTTGACCGCATCTATATCCACACGTCCTATTACAACCGATACAGCACTGTTCTGTGCAAAGTTCTATGTCTTCGCCCGCCGGAATCGCATCCAGAATCATGCTCTTTGCTGTGAACATTCGCTCGCAGCCTGTATCGGTCATGTATTCACAAGCGTATTCATTTATCTTCTGCCCTTCTGCTCGAGCAATACAGGCATCACAGCCTATTGCTTCTTTTAAACTGCATTGCACATATCCATCTTGGAATACTGCTATATTTGCATCCACACATTCTTCAATGGTCTGACCTTCGTATTTGACGTAATGCTTGCATTTCCGTTCTGGATAAAATACTCCGCCTCTGCACCAATGTTCCTGTTCGCCGCGTTTGTTCCAGTTGCTCCAAGCTGTTCTTGGTGGATTATCTGGAAATGCCTTGTTGTATGGATTAACTTCTGCCCGGTGATCGTCCCAACATATCCCATAAGGGCACCTGGAAGACCACCAGTACAGACATTCTTTGCAATAGCAATCTTCACACGAAAATTTTGCTTTTGGCTGTTCTATGCTTTTTAGATAGTCAATGAGTTCTATCTGCTCTTTCATGGTTCTCCTGTAATAATTCTGGATTATCAAAAATGTTTCCAATAACTTCAATTTCATCGCAACATAGTAAATATTCAAAATTCGATCCGTAATTTTCTTCACCATTGGTCGCTTTAAAATCTAATTCAGAGTTATCCCAAACTATCTGATAAATATGTTCTTCACCATTATAAACAAGCCAAACAACATTGTTCTCCCAGATCCTCTTACCGTTCTTGTCAGTCTCCCCCGTGAACTGGCAGAGGGTTTCTGGATCGACTTCAAGCCACCTAATTACAGGAGTACAAAAAACCTCAAATATATCATCAATGCCAATGGATATATCAATTCCAATGAATGTCTTGCCCTTGCTTTCCGTATAATATCCCTCAACCCATTCGCCGTTATCAATCCGTTTTCCCTTGAAAAGAATTTCTCTCATTCAGCTCCACCACCTTTACAATCACGCTCCCATCTTCTGGCATCTGGAACGTCATTCCTTTTTTGAGCATTTCTCCAAGTTCTCCTGCATGTGCTTTGCTTTCTTCCGTTTTTGGCTGCATACTTAATATCCTACATACTTCTGGAATTACATATTTTGTGTATTCCGAATCTCCATAGGCTTCCTGAATCATGTCCAGTACTTTCATGGCTTTTGCTTTGGTGGAATATTCAGCGATAATGCAACAACCGCCTTGACTTCCGACATATATTGATGCCGCTCCATTAATGTCTCGAATTGCAATACTGAAAGCATTATCAATATTTACTATTATTGTTTTATCCTGACTTCTGATTAACATTTTGCGTCCTCCTTATCTTCATAATTCATCACAATTGTAATTACCTGCACCAGAACTTTCTGAATCTGATCGTAAATGTGATGATCGTCAGTTCCGAAATGAGAGTTCAGTTTTGCATCTTCCTTGCCTTTCTTGTAGCAATCTTCCATAAATTCAAAACTGTATATATCATCTTCCTCAATAATTTCACCATTATTTCTCCATTCGGCAATCATCGCTTCTTCAACCAGTGAATTTACAACCTTATCTGAATCCTCATTACCGTTCAGGCATTCTACGCAACGGTCAATGAATCATAACTTGTCAGCGTACATATACGCTTTTGCTATTCCAGATGTATACTCTTTGAATGTTTCTTCAACCTGTTCTTTGAAATCCTCTGGTAAATTAAAAATATCTACTTCCAGTCCTCTTGGAAGATTTATTGTGTACTTTCTCATTTTGTATCCTCCTACTTCATAAAAATCACCCATCTGGTCTTCCCACGTTTATCTCCTAACAGCGGTTTAGTACCAAAGCATTTCAATACTTCTGAAAATAAAAGTTGCTCATCGCTCCATTTAAAAACTAAAATTCCATCATTTTCTAACACTCTCATGCATTCATCAAATCCGGCTTTCAAATATGGTTTCCAATCTTTTGGAAGGATTCCGTATTTTTTAGCAAGCCATGAACTGCTTCCTGCATTAATCAAATGTGGTGGGTCAAAAACTACAATTTTGAATGTTTCGTCATCAAACGGCATATTTCTGAAATCCATGTTTATATCAGGCTTTATTAAAAGTTCTCTTCCGTCACACAGCGTTGTACGAACCTCTCGATTGTCTGCAAACAGTACATCTGGATTCTCCTTATCAAACCAAAACATTCGGCTTCCGCAACATGCGTCTAATATCTTTTTCATTTTCCTCACTTTCCCCATGTAAGCAACTGGCGCGCTATTGTGCAGTTGGTACATGATTAATCGGTCTCTACCTTTGAATAACTCAATCTATACGCCCTCTGCTCTGTCGGATCCTCGCTAACAAGTAATTCATTGTCCAAAAGCAAATTAAAGTGTTTTCTTGCAGTAGCCATTGAAATATCTAATCCATCTGCAATATTTCTTGTGGATGGCATATAGCGGTGTTTACGGTAATATTTCAAGATAAAGTGATATACCGCTTTATACATCTCCTGTCCCTCTTTGTGTTTGCGCTCTGTATTGTATTTCCCCATCAATAGCACCTCGCTTAATCGTTAATGCGGAATCTCAAATCAAGATTCAGTTCCTCTTTGATTGATCTTCTATAATCTTCCCAGGTTGCCATATCATCCATCAGATAATCAGCCCCCCCCTTTCCATGCCGTCCATAAACTTCTGGCAGCGTTTCTGTCCAAATCCGAAATCATCATGCAAAACGGCAATTCCAAGGATTGTAAATGTATCAAGTGTCATTTCTTTGATCTTCTGTGCAGCTTTATCCAGGTCTTTACTGGCCAAAGAGGTATGTACTCCTGTAATGCCTCTAAATTTTATTTCCCTCTCAAGTGCTTCTATACCGCCGTCTCTAACGATTCTGAGCGCCAGGTCAAGACCGTCCTCTCTCCCTCGCTCATACTCCCTCATCTTGTTCATTGGTTTTCTCCTTGTTCAGATTTTTAGCTTTCTTATGCATCTTGTCCAGATAATCCGCATAGGCTGTAAGCATATGATCCACAAAGCCGTTTTTATTATATTTGTCTGATACAACGTGTATCTGCTCAACTACCTGCTGCCAGTATTCGTCCCTTTCTTCTATTCCGGCAGTTTGAAGGACCAGTGCCGGAAAGTCGATTTGTAAAAACTTTATGGTGTTCGGTATCTGCTCATGCGTCACTCTCATACTTATACACCTTCTTCTACCTCAAAACTCTGTTCAAGAAGTCGCTCGTTATCTTTGCTAAACGCCTTTATATAGCTCTGTTTTATCGGTCTGATAAAATGTATGCCATTAGCGGATTTCGCCCGGGAAACAGCTACATAGAACTGTCCAGGATCCCAACAACAAGGATCAATATTAATCTTTTCAAATGTCTGACCCTGTGATTTATGAATACTGATAGCCCAGGCGAGCTTTACCGGAAACTGAGAGAAAGAACCAGCTTTCTTACGGACTATCTTTTCTTTTACGATCTTCTGTCCATCTTTTTCCTGTTCAGTTTCCTCAATGACCTGTTTTTCAATGTCTTTACTGTATCTGTACAAGTTAACTGTTTTGCCCTTATCAGTCTTGATAACCAGATAGGATTCTTCAAATTCTCCGTTATCCACAATTTTCTGGATAATACCGATTGTTCCGTTTACGTAATTTCCGGACAGATCATTGACTGTAATCATCACTTTTGCACCGATGTTAAGAATTAAGTCCTCTCTGGCAAATGCAATGTTCTTGATATCAGCAGATGTCAGATCCCCGTCAACTGCTGCATGGAACACTTTTTCGGTCTTTTTATCCAATTTCCCGAGGAAAGTATTATTAATCCGATCAGCTTCAGCATTTGTTCCAACCAGGAATGGTGCTTCTGGTATAACCTTGTCTGATTCGTTATTCTCCAGATATGCAATGGATTTTCTAATATTGTTGCCATATTTAATATCATTCAGCACATACTTAAATCCCTCATCATTCTGCCTGCATACCTCATCAAGTTTGATATATTCAAACCCCATTTCTTTCCAGTATTCAGACATGAAAGCATATCCGTGTTCGTACTTTCCACCCTTTCCATAATCAGATCCATACATCCGGCAGAGGATTTTACGATCATCTGTCGTGATAACTGGTGGAAGCTGGTAGAAATCCCCGATTACGATCAGTTGAACGTCTTCTTTATCCTCTCCGCTCAAAAGCCTGTCAACCGCTCTCTCTTCATTTTCTGTGATGATCGTCTTCGCAATCATATTGAACAGATCAAACCGGCACATACTGATTTCGTCAATAATAAGGATATCCGCTTCCTCCAACAGTTCAGCTCTGGATTTCACTTTTTTCTTGTAGTCCTCAAATTTGATTGAGATATTCAATGCACGATGCACGGTAGTCGCTCCGTATCCGATATTGTCCGCAGCTATTCCGGTAGCAGCAGATACCAGAACACTTTTACCAGCTTTTTCCGCCTCATCAATAAACGTTTGGATAACCGTTGTTTTACCTGTTCCTGCATCTCCTGTAAGGAAAACATTACTGCCAGACAACATTGTGTCCAATGCGTACCGCTGTTTTTTATTAAGCTTCTCTTTTTCCATTTTTGTAACCACTCCTTATGCCTTAGTAACCAATTGTAACAATCTGAATTTTCATGCAATTTAATTTTATTTTTTAATTTGTGTAATCATTTTATTTTTGTAACCAATGTGTAACCAACTTTTCAACCACCTTGGTTACACCGCAAACCCTTATTTTATGCGGGTTTCAGAGTTGTGTAACCGTGTAACCAATGTAACCAAGGCTTTCCTATAGGAGATTGCAATGTATATATGATTTTTTTATATATTTTTTTATTCCCTATACACATGCTTTTCCGCGGGTTACATGGTTACATGGTTACAAATCACGAAAACGGAACACTTGTTCCAGTATTGGCAGGTATAAAATCAGCTTCAACATGCTCATTTTCCTGTTCGTCTTCAAGATCTTTTATATCAATAATCTTTACAGCAACAAGTCTCATTACACTTCCCCCATCTCTTTTTATTACCGTATCCCTTTTTCCTGTATGCTTAATTAATTCTCGATTAATCGCCCATGCTGAAAAGGCCTTTCTGGAGAATCCGTTGTTCTTTAGGAGATTTTCAAGAGGTTTCGGATAAAAGTATACATATACGTCTCCATACTCATCTGGAGTTTCCCTGAATCCCCATTGATCACAGCTGAATTGTGCATCAAAGTGTTGCCCGTACACGGAAAGACTTTCAAGAATGAATTCATAGCATCTCTGACCTTCTGATACATCTTTCTTGCGTGTAGGAATATCTACGACGTCCTCGACTGTCAGCTCACGTCCATCCTTAAATATGAAATCTGTAGCTAATTTGTCAGCCAGTAGGAGCGTAGATATAGCCATTACCTGTTTTGCCGGAAAATTATATCCATCAAAGCCCTTTTCAATCTCAGATTTCATTTCTTTCAGCTCATCTGGTGTAAATTTTTTTAGATTTCCAACAAATACTCTTCCAGCAAAGCCATAATTTTTCATTACAGTGCTGTTAATCTCTGCCGGATTCTCGTAAATATCCTCGCAACACTCAATTTCAATAATTCTGTTGATTGCTCCACCGGAATCCGCAAATTCTGAAATAGGATTCTCGCCGTTGCAAATGGTTACATTACTCCATGTATTCTCCTTAGCTGCTCCGAGGTCCTTATTTGATCTTCCTTTCCCTTTACCGGAACAGAGATTGTAAATCAATGTTTCGTAGTTGTCCCGAATATATTGAGAAGCGTTCTTAGAGTCATCGAGGATCATCGGAAAGTTATTAAGCATGTCTGCCCTTGTCTCCAATGACGTATCTGTTGACCGGAAATTCCCAACGTAGGATCCTGGCGACGGGTTTCCCCAGATAGATGCAGCTATGTTGATCGTTACTGTCTTGCCGCCGCCTGTCTGTCCGTAGAAATCCACAATGAATGGCAGCGCGTCAAGTGGTTGCACAAGCACACTTGCAAAAGATGCTGCCAGTGCTATTCGTGGTTCTAATCGTCCGCACGATCGTAACTGTTTAGCCAGAGTCACCCACTTGAAGTAGTCTCCACTTTCCTGTATACTCTGGAATAGTGTTTTAAAGCGGTATTCGCCGTCAAAGACGATTGAAAGGTCGTAAGGTACAAATACATTGCCATGCCACCCTAACTTGCTCGTAGAGTGCTGTATGTCGATCATATCGGCATTGTACATTTCAACGTCCGCCAGATACTTCACAAGAAGCCTTGCATTCTCCGAGTTGACCTGCACACCGAACCTTGCAAGATTAGTTATCGCCCTGGAAGTCACAATGTCGATTTTTGGAACAGTTATTTCTGTCCAGTATCCATCTCTTTTAAAAGCCACTGTGATCTGTTCTTCGCCTGTTTCAATATTTTTCAGTCGACGTATCGGCATGATTGGATGGTGGCATACAAGTTCTCTCGCCTTGGATGTTTCAGAAGAAAATATTCCGTTTTCTGTAGCTATCCAGCTGCCACAAGCCATGTTGGGATATTCTTTTCCAATATCATCCTCATAAAAGTTTGTGATATTTTCAACTAACTGCATGGAACGATTTACTTTTTCTTCTTTTTCCTTGTCCTGTTCTGCTTTCTGGAATTCTTTTATGAATTCCTCGGCTATGCTTTTTGCTCTTACACTCTTCGCCCTGTCCATTAACTTAAATTTAGCTTCCGAACGGTCGATTTTACTTTTTATTGAAAAAAGTTCTTCATACAGTTGCTTCTGCATAAAATCATTTGCTTGCAAATTTTCAATATTTTCAAGAATGCTTCTCACCTCCTGCCTTAGCTGACAATATTTCATATCTGCTTCTTTCTTTTTCAAGGTTGAACTGGCACATATACCACTCTTCTGAACCAGGAGGGAAGGTTTTTAGCGCTGTTTCGTACATAAGTATGTTCTTTTCTACCTGCTCAAGCTCATTAGGATCCTGAGCGGGATTACATTTTTTTAATTTGATATCTCGCACTTCATGTCTGATCTGGTTACGACTTTTACCTTTTTTAGAGATATAAGTACCACCCAGCTCGATAAATGCAGTGCTAAAAGGGACGGATTCGTATTGCATCACGAAATCAAACACATCGCCACCGGTTCCGCAGCCGAAGCAGTAAAAGGAATCATCGTAGATTTTACAGGATGCTGACTTTTCCTTGTGAAAAGGGCAACATATAAATCCTGCTCTGTTCGGTTTTAGTCCATACCTGGAAAGTATCTCCGACATTTTCACTGATTGCTTGATTTCATCTTTTGTCATGACAGCAACTCCATGATTCGCCGTCCAGTCTCTTCTTTTGTACAGAATTCAAACCGAACTCCATATTTATCCCTGATCGTGCAAAGAGACTTGTACAATTGGCAACCATCAATAGCTTTTTCAGATATTACGGTTTTGACTTTCTTTCCGTTTACTGTCCGCCAGATGGTTTTGTGCTTTCTGGGATTTTCCCAGAAATACACATCACCAATTGACTTTATGTCGTCTCCATGTTCACATAGAATGACAAGCTGAATACCTGCTTCACGTGCCCTAATCAGCTCCGCTTTGAATCTTTCATGCTGCTGGCAGACATTATTTACAAGCTCTTGTAAATCCTTTTTGCGGTCAATACAGAGCTTTGCATTGTCCAAAGACTGATAATCTCCACAGTATAACTTTGATCGGAAATATTGTACTTCAAGGCTGTCAAACTGTTTTTGAATCCGCTCCCATTCTGATTTATGCTCCCTTGTGTCTACTTGTATAACCATTAAAAACACATCCTTTTAATTGAATGGAAGTTCTTCCTGTACGCTGTCTGGAATATTCATAAAGTCCGTACCTGCCGGATTCGCTCCCATGATAGCTTCTTCTTTCAGATGATCGTCATACGCTTTTGTGGTACGCTCTTCTGGAATATCTGCATCTTTGATCCCTTCCAGGCTGCGGAACCATGCAAGCTTGTGGCGTTTCACTTCTTTATTGTCGTACCAGTCTTTCTCCAGACGGAAGATGCCGCCGATCAGTTTTCCCTTAAACTGCTGTCCGAAGTTGTCACCCCACTTAACAGCAAAGCCCGGATTTGACTTTTCTACGCATGTGATAAATGTTTTAAGGTTGCGGACACCATAATCTACACTCTCGTCAATGACCATGTAGTTTGTGCCTGCATTCGGGTATTTCTTGTCTGGACGAATATCGTTCTCAAACTGCTTCATAAAGTAACCCGCCTGTTCGTCTCCTTCTGCGAAATCAAACAAGATAACAAGCATATCAAGTCCACCCTGGGATTTTTTCTCTGATACCTGCTTAATAACCATCTTGTGTCCGCCAAGAGCAATCGGTTCAAATTCTCCTGCTGCCTGTGTTGTGTCATAGCTATTTGGTTTCTGCATTATTGTTTTCTCCTTTTCCTAATTCGTAATAGTCTCTAATGATCTTGTCTACTTCTGCGAGATCATTATCAATAGTTAAACTGTCAAACATTCCGATCGGAGACTTACTTACTGCTCCCTGGCTGGACTGAGTGACAAATAAGTGTTTTCCGCTTTCTTCAATACAGCGAAGAACGATGGTAAAAAGACCTTCCAAACAAATTTTTTCATCAAGTAGCTTTCCTATGGTCTTTGGTTTCACATCTCCAGAATCATCCTTTTCTTCGTGCATCATCATATATACGATCTTGTCCTGCGGTACTTTCGTGACGATAAACTGGATAAGATTCCAGAAATAGTCTCCAATATCATTGTACAGAGCAAACACTGCATTGCCTTTTCCGGCAGAAGCATGCCCTCTCATAAAGTGATTAGTGATAAGATAGCCTGCATCATCAATAACAATTGACTCTGCTTTTGATGCGATCAGGCACTTCATTACCTGCTGGTAATCATCTGTAAACCATCCGTCAATTTTCCCCTTGAATGGAAGTGGCTTGTTTAATACTCTGATAAGGTTCCAGTTTTTGTTTTGACAGTTTCTAAGACTGGTACTTTTGCCAGAACCAGATTTTCCTATAATTAATACGGGTGTTGCGATAAGTCATTCCTCCTTGTCATAAACTACATGCTTGCTGCCCTCAACGATCAGCAAACTTGCAATATCTTTCATTGATAAGGTCGATTCGTTATAGATTTCAACCAGTGCATTGTAAGCACCTGTTGATACTTTCACGACCGGGTTGTCCTTATCGGTTGCCGGCTGCTTCTTTCTTGCCGGAATACGGATTTCAAATTCACTCACTGATACTTTCCTCCTTATATGATTTCTGGGCCGTTAAAAGCCCATTTAAAGCCTGTACATAACTCGCCAATGCTCTCGCCTTGTATGATTCCTCTATCGGATTATCCGGCACAATAGCAAGCTGGGTGTCAATCAATCTAACAATCTCATTAATGCGCTCTTCCATGTTTACACCGCCTTAAAAAAGCAATACAGGTTGTCTGATCTGTCGCCTTCTCCTGGAACAATCTTTCCATCTTCCTTTCGGTCTCCAGCGTGATATTCGATTCTGTCCAGGTACATGTCCGCATTTTCATAATCAAGGATATTGTCTCCTCGACTCTGCATTTCCCGGAGAAGATCATTGATTACCTGGGCCAGGGTGAGTGTAGGTAGCATTCTGAGCATTGATGTCTCATACATCATTAGCATTCACCTCTTCTTCAAGAAGTCTAAGCATGTGAGTTTTAGCTTTTTCAAACTGTCTACGATTAAATTTTTCTTGCGCGTCACTTAATAAGAGCGTGTATAATCCATCATATCCATGATCCTTTTCAAAACCTCTATCCATGATATAGATGTTAACAGATCCAGTTCCAGTGCTAATATCAATGGATAAATAAGCAGGTGTTTCATTATAAATACGTTCTCCGAGATCAATAATCTCCTTAATCATTTTCCACAACATTTCCATTCTCCTTTCTCAAAGCAGTGCTAAATACGTAAACAGTGCGAATACGATACTTGCCAGGATCTGCTGCAAGTTCTTCTCCCACATCCACACCGGAAGAAAAGTAAGCAGAATCCCAATAATCGCACTGACTACGATATCCTTTCTATTTTGTCTAGGTGATTTCATTCTTTTTCCCTCCAAAAAAGAAAAAGATTACAGACTGTAAGCAATATACCAGAAGATATTAGTAATGATTAACAGCGCGGCAGTCAAAAGCCATGCACTGAACCACTTCTTAGTCTCTCTCCTTGCTTTTTTCACGATTTCGGTAGCTAGCATTGTTTCCAAATCGTTCCATGTAATCTTTTCGTTGTTTGTTGCATTTTTTTTATTTTCCATGTTATTTTCCTCTCGCTTAATATTGACTTTTTAGCGGATAGAGGATTATAATTTACCTGTATCCACTAAGGTTGGTTTAGTGGCTTACTGCTCCGGGGTGGAGGTGTCGACTCCCTCCGGGGCGCTTATGCCAAATTTGCTTCTTTTCTTCTGTAATAGTCCAAGATAATTCTCGAACATTCATCGACAATCATTTGATTGTCCTCAGCCGTGTTGTCTTTGCAGTAATCATCATGTATTCTGATTATCCCGCCAGATTCATTCTTAATTGTTTTAATTACTGCCATAAGAATCTCTCCTTTCTACGATAGATTATGATGCTTCTTCTATTTTGCTTCTTCTGCAAAATGTTTCTCCATGAGATCGGCAATCATCAAGTATTCTTCGGCGATTTTGCCTTTTCTGGTATTTTTCACCTGTTCGCGGAACTCTGGAATTGTTCCATAGAAGCAGCCGCAAGACACTTTAACTTGTTTGTCCTTACATCTGAAGAATGTAGTTGTGCGGAATTGAGTACCGAATCCATGAATAGTTGCGTAATCTGCATTGTCGGACACCCTTGCATTGCCGAACACCCATGCATTGTCGGACACCCTTGCATTGTCGAACACCTCTGCATTGTCGAACACCCATGCATCGCCGGACTGGTTTACATTTTCTTCTTTTTCTACCCATCCGCCAGTTTCTCCGGCTTCTACATTCCCAAATGATATGAGCGCCTTGATTCGAAAAAGCTTCTTCCCGAAAATGTTAATTTTGGTTTCTGATGTTAATTCAAATTTCTTCATGTTTTCCTCCTTATATATGGTTTGATTAGGTTATATTTACTTTTAAGAATTTTCTTCTTACTCCTGATCAAAAAATATTTGGCACATAAATATAATCCATAGGAATTGATGATAATTCACTAATCTTTCTAAGCTGGTTGATTGTTGGTTCTTTTTTATAGGATTCAATTTCTTTCAGCTCTTTTATGGAAATTCCTAATTCTTTTGCAAATCCGTTTCTGCCGAGCCAGGAATTTGTGATGCACGCAGAAATCAGAACACATGGTTCGGAACTGTTTTCTAATATTTCTTTCCATTTTTCTCTTCTTTCAGTGCTTTTCCCATGGCTTAAAGCCCAGTCTTTGTGGTTATTCCATTTCTGATCTTTGTAGTTATAACCAGTTGACGGATTTAATGTCCCAAGTTTTTTCTGCCATTCATGCTCTTTTTCTTTTTCACTATAATCCGATATTGTGTCAATCGTCTCACAAGTTAAATTGACACCAAAAGTATCACAATCAGATTGAAAAAGTTCGACAGTATGTCTGCCAGATTTTAAAAGATTTAAATGCTCTGCAAATCTGGATTTAACATTTCTTGTGCTGCCTACATATTTCTTTCCTGTGACTACATGAGTAATCACATATACATATCTCGGAAATTTCATTTTAAAAATCCTCGTTTCGTGTTATACTCCCTGTACGGGGAGGTGATTAAAATAAATCAAATCATTTCAATTTTAAAATCAGCTAAAGAAATCATTACATTTGAAAATGTTTCCTTTATGCTTGGGTTAATAGGGTCTGCTGGAACTGCATGGAACTTATTCCAATCTCGAAAAAAGATAGAGTTTATTCCTATTGGTTTCAAGTTGAAAGATAATAATGAACTGATTGTTCATTTTGAAATCATCAATCATTCCAGAGTTGCCATATCAATCGTAAATATTTCTTATGTGTATAGCGGAACCCATTATTCATGCTTAAAAGGGCGTGCTATTGGCGAGTCAATTTATCACGAAAGAATGCAATTAAAGAACCTAACAGACTTCTATACACAACCTTTTCCTCTACAATTGGTTGGGCTTGGCGGTACTTCGGAATATATTCGATTTGAACTTCCGACAGAAATTCATCCAGATTTTTCCAAACCTCAGACTTTTCAAGTGTCTGCCAATCGCGGAAGGGCAACTGAAATGAAACTTCTGCTAACTGATTCGGATTCGTCCAATTTACATAAATTTCATATTCGGACTTCAATCCGTTCTCTCTTTCAAAAGTGGTTTTCAAGCAACCATCATTGAAAGTTTGAGATATCAGCTTTCCACTACCAAGCGGACTGTATTTCATGTTTTCGTCTCCTTTCCAGTAGCATTATTGCGACTGCTGTGTAAAAAAAATGTCTATTGCTTCGTCCCTGCTTAAAGGAACCGCGCTTACAATTCCGTGAATTTCACCGATTGTAAATTTCTCGCCGCCGTCTTTCAGCTTGCGGTAAAAAGTACTTCTGTCCATACCAATTGCGCTTGCAACAGCTTCTTGCGTATTTCCATGCTCAACAATTTTACCTTTAAGTCTTGCTATATTTACAATCACAAGTTTTACCTCCTTTCCAGTAGCATTATTGCGACTTTGTGATTATATATTACCTCTCGTAGTCGCATTTGTCAATATAAAAAATCGCATTTTTGCAATTATTTTTGTTGCATTTTCGCAACATTGGTGGTATTATATATTTCAGAAAGGAGGTGTACCAAATGTCGAAAACTGGCGAACAAATAAAAAAGAGAAGAAAACAGCTTGGCATGAGTGCTGATGAGCTTGCTGAAAAGTTGGGCGTATCGAGATCTACTATATTTAGATATGAAAAGGGAGATATTGATAAGGTTCCGGCAGAATATGCAAAGCCATTAGCAGATGCACTCTGCACTACTCCAGCATATTTAATGGGATGGGAAGATAATTTAGAAACCGAAACAGATTTCATCCCAAAACTTATGACTGACACAATATCTGTAGAGCATGTTAAGCTGCTGCTTGAACTAAGTGACACTGATAAAAAGAGTGTTTTCGACATGATTGAATTTCTTTACAAAAAGAGCAGGGATTAATCTCCCTGCTTTTTTAATAGCCCCATTGTTTTTTAAATGAAATAATCATGTTATACAAAAACTTCATAAACTTTTCACTATCTATCTTTTGTATCATTTCAATAATTTCCTTCTTGTAATCCATTTTCCGTCCCTCCCAATATCGCACAATAAGAACATTTGTTCTCTTTTATTTCATTATACCCTCTTTTTAGCGATATAGAACGGACTGATCATACTTCTCGCCCTCTGCTTAAAAAGTGCGCCCTCCCTTTGCCTTGAACGATTGAAAAAGAAATGGCATTTGCATTCCGCAGAAATATTGTTGATTTTCTTCACAACAAATGGCTGCTGCTCTGCTTCAGATACAACCGCCTGTGTATAATTATGTATTACGTATTGATTATTGGCACTTGTCTTAATAATCACTTCGGAATCTGTTGGATCAATGCTCTCGCATAGCGGCGCACGTACAGAAAATGTGAGCATTATCCCAAACAGAAAAAATATAACAAGCTTTTTTATTCCTTTCATAAAATCCCTCCAAAATTAGTTTATATTATACTCTCAATATAACAATTATACAATATCTCAATCTTGCACAAATTTTCTTACATTAATGCTGTATTTGACGAAAATCGAGAAAATTCTACATTTCCCAACCAAAAAAGAACTGAGGAGCTAAGTCCCCAGTTCCATTTTTTTAAGATATAAAATCACTATTGTTATAAGATTTATTTTTTACAACGACTTTTACTTTTTTACTGATTTTCCCGGCTTTTACAGTGATGTAAGCCGTTCCTTTCTTTTTAGCAACTACTTTGCCTTTTTTATTTACAGTTGCAATCTTTTTATTAGATGATTTGAAACTAATCTTATCAGCTGCATTAAATGGAGTCTTACTTGCCTTTAAAGTAAAACTTTTTCCTTTTACCAGATTAACCACTGTTTTATTTACCATCAATTTAGTAGTTTTTACCGCCTTGCTCTGTACGGTAAGATTAATATTTACAGTAAATCCGCTTGCTAGTGTTGCTGTAAGAGTAGTCTTTCCTGTTTTCTTCAGAGCTGTTATTTTAAATGTTCCATCCTGTTTGATGTTGCTGATTTTTACGAGCTTTTTATTTTTAGGAATAACCGATTTTAAATAATCTCCTTTTGCCATACCAGTAATTTTTACTGCAGCTGTACTTTTTCCTTTTTGCAGAATAACACTTTTATAATTAGCACTTCCTGTTGGTGATAAAATATCTCCGTACTTAACATCTCGTGATCCGCACCTCAAACAATATCTAGCCATCTCTGATCTGGACATTATGGTTGCTGTTTTTTCAGTTTCCCAATCACTCCATTTATGCCCTAATGCTTGCGCTAAGACCTGTCCACATTCAATGCATTTCTGTGATTCTGTACAGGTTGCTTCTGTTCCAGGAGTGTGATCTCCGCTCTTAACAAGAATAGCTCCACACACCGTACACTTTTGAGGTTTTGTACATGTTGCTTTAGCTCCTGGTTTATGTCCAAGTGCTGATTTTAAAACTTTTCCACATTCTGTACATTTCTGTGGCGTGGTACATGTTGCAGCTGGTCCCGGCTCATGCTGTCCGATTGTGCATCCGCTTACAGTAGGTACTGGAACTTTTACATCGTACAGATCAGCAACCTCTACACTTTTAGAATGCACAATTCCTTTATTATAAAAATTTCCTCTTGGATAATATACAACTTGTCCATCAACCATATGTGATGCTCTTTTTTCCAGAACATTATTATTGTAATAGTTACGGCAATAAACATTACCAGATACATTAATTGTTCCGTAATTATAAAAACTTCCGAGAATATACAAATTGCCCTTAACAGTTAAATCACCGTAAAATGTATAAGTGGCATTATCCCCAATATACATGTTTCTCGCGACAACTCTTCCACTATACTCCATGATGTCATTGTTTGTTACAAAATCCCCCTCTTCTGTAGTTCCCATTGATACATTGATCCTGGACGCATATACAGGAGCCGCTACGCTGATTCCAGCCAGAAGCATAATTAATAGTAAACATTTTCTTATCTTTTTCATGTTAACTTTCCTCCCTTTGTTTTGATTATATTATACTATTGCAGTCAGAAAAAAGATAGATGGATTTTTGTTGAAAGCTTTTATATTTACTTATGTTTTGTTGCATGTTATTATATTTTTACACAAAAAACCGACTCCTGCGACCAACAGGAACCGGTTTAATAAATAAGATAATCTCGGAGAAAATCTTACCTACACCATAATTATATCATCTCCTGGATTATCGCACAAGTAAAAAAGGAGAATGATAAAATGAATGAATCAGTATGTATCTATTTAAGGAAATCCAGAGCCGATCGGGAAGCTGAAGCACACGGAGAGGGTGAAACTCTTGCTAGACATGAACGGATCTTGTTAGATCTTGCAAAGAAAAAAGAGTACATTGTGGGCGCAATTTACCGCGAAGTGGTATCTGGAGAAACTATCGCCGACCGCCCTGTTATGCAGCAACTCCTTCACGAAGTAGAATCCGGCATGTGGGATGGAGTTCTGGTTGTGGAAGTAGAACGTCTTGCCAGAGGTGATACAATTGACCAGGGTATTGTATCCAGGGCTTTCCAGTATTCTGATACGAAAATTATTACCCCAACAAAAATATATGATCCAAACAACGAATTTGATGAAGAGTATTTTGAGTTTGGACTATTTATGAGCCGAAGAGAATATAAAACCATCAAGCGCCGACTGAACGCCGGAAGGATCTCATCAGTAAAAGAAGGGAAATACTGTGGTAACAAACCACCTTACGGATACGAAAGAGTAAAACTTGAAAAAGAAAAAGGCTATACTCTCAGACCTGTTCCGGCTCAATCTGAGATTGTAAAAATGATCTACACCTGGTATGCCGGTGATGGCTGCGAACAAATTGGAGTTGCGAAGATTGCACGGAAATTAAATGAAATGGGGATAGAAACTGCACTAGGCGGTGACTGGACTCCTGCCAGTATACAGGGAATTCTAACAAATCCGGTATACATCGGGAAAATCCGATGGAATGGGAGAAAAACAGTAAAAACTATACAAAATGGCCAGGTAATTAAGACACGCCCTCGATCAAAAGATACTCTTATTTGCGATGGATTACATCCGGCTATTATATCGGAGGACCTGTTTGACTCCGTACAGGAAATACGAAAAAAGAACCCACCTCGCCCAGTTAGTATAGCAAACTCTATTCGTAATCCACTTGCCGGAATTGTCTATTGCAGCAAGTGTGGTCGCGCCATGGTTCGCCGCCCTTATCAAAAGCGTGGGCAGGAAGATACCCTCATGTGTCCATATACGTCTTGCCCCACAGTAAGTAGCAAGTTGTCTCTGGTTGAAAAATCTGTGCTTGATGGAATTAGGGAGATTGTGGAGGAATATAAGTTAAACAATGATATTAATACATCTTCAAAGGCTATTGATTGCGGAATAACTTCTAAGCAGAATCTCATACATGAAAAAGAAAACGAGCTGGAAAGCTTAAACTCTCAGAAAGCAAAACAATATGATCTGCTTGAACAAGGCATATACACCACAGAGGTTTTTCTTGAACGTGCCAAAACAATAGCCGCATCTATCCAGTCATGCTCCGATACTATAGAAAAATTAAAAGAAGAAATCAAACATGACGAGAACACTATAAAACAACAGTCAGATTTTATCCCGCGTTGCGAAGAGCTACTTGATAACTATTGGAGCCTTGATATAGAATCAAAGAATAAAATGCTTAAGAGTTTAATTGAAAAGGTTACAT
>ENA-UERG01000370-UERG01000370.1-human-gut-metagenome-genome-assembly--contig:-NODE-370-length-44044-cov-11.748721_pt1 | contig 44044 bp, 27 predicted proteins | sample MGYA00242954_ERZ507954 | MGnify/ENA primary metagenome ERZ507954 (study PRJEB26167, sample SAMN06115478) | human gut metagenome | host: Homo sapiens | place: China:Sichuan | collected 2015-01-21...
TCTTACATTCTTGAGTAACGTAGTGCTCGAAACACTTAGGGTAGTCAATCAGGGCTTACGATTTCTCGCAAGCCCCCTCCAAATCGTTAGATTTGGTGGGGGTTATTGACCTATCCTTACCTCAAGCTGATGTAGGTCTCAGGCTCCGCAAGAACGGCGTCCTCCTGTGCGGCGTATTCGGTCCAGGTATTCCGCACATGAACGTCTCCGCCTTCAAACATGCGGCTTTCATCCGCAAGGAGGGGCGCCATGTGCTTTGCTGCGGCCAGACAGGTCACGGTAAAGGTGTCCTCGTCCCGGACCGCCTCCCCGTCCCGTGTGACCTTCGTCAAGGTATACGTCCCGTGCTCCTCCTGCACTTCCATGGCAATGCCGCTGACCACCGGCAGAGAGCCCCGGTTAAACGGCGTAAAGCCACCCTCGCAGCCCTCCACAAAGGCTTTGATGGTCTCCTTCAGCTCGGCGCCGCTCATTTCCCGCTGGTAGGCCAACAGCCCATTGGGCATGATCATGTACCCGGCCATCTTCTCGGTGTAGTCCGCCTGAAGCACCGAGCCGGTGAAGCTGCTCCCTTCCGCGATCAGCACATCGGTCCCATAGACGCCCCGCAGCGTGTTGGCCATCACGGAAGAAGCCTCATTGCCGCCCTCGGGGCGGAAGGTATTGGAATAGGTTCGCTCCACTGTCAGAACAGTCTCCTCAGAGACTTCTCTGGGCTCACGGAGCTGGCTGTCAAACGCCTTATACGCCTGCGCCGCGCTGTACTTTCCCGCGATCATCTTGGAGACCACGTCCTGCGAAACGGAAAAGAAATCGTTGGAGGCGATGCGGATATACATGTGGTTCTCCTCCACCACCGGCCGCACCTCCTGCAGTGCGTCCGTAAAGCGAAGGGGCACATTCTGACTGTAGCTCAGCGTGTCCTGCCCATTGCAGACGATGTTCTGGGCCTCCGCCGACAGCATCATCTTCAGCACCCTCATGGCCTTTTCCCGGCGCGCCTCATCCTGTTCCAGTTCCCGATTCAGCGCCACCTGGAAATACGGCGTCGTCATAAGCCACTTTTCGCCATTCTCGCCGAAAAACGGCAGGAACACCGTGTCGATGCCCTCCTCCCGGAACAGGCTCACCCCTGCGGAGGAGCCGAAATACATGGCAAGCTGGCCGTTCCGGTACAGTTCGTTGATCGTGTCATAGTTGTTATTCAGGTCCTCTGCAGTCAGATGTACGTCCCGGATGAATTGCTCCATGCGCTCAAAGACCCCCGGCCACACCGTATCATCCAGGCCCATACGTTCCGTATTGGCGGGGTCGCTGTAAGCGGTGCGCCACTTGCGTCCCGCCGAGGAGGAAAGCGCCGTGGCAGACAGCCCCTGTAAGGTCTCCATACAGGTGTAGTCATAGGAGTAGTCGGCGGTAAAGCCCCGGAGCCCCACGGCCTCAAAGGCGCGGCAGGCGGAAATGAAGCTGTCATAGTCCGTAGGCAGCGGGATCTCATACTGCTCAAACAATCCGCGGTTCACCACAAAGCCGTGGGCGTCCGCGCATACCGGCAGCCAGTTGATGCTGCCATCCTCATTCATGAAGCTGTTGAGGTAGGTATTATAAACGGTGCCCGCCTCGTTGCTGATGGAAAGATCCATCAGGCTGTCCTTCAGCGGCTGTGCGTCATGGAGAGAAAACCGGCAGCAGGTGATCACATCCGGCAGCCCGCCGTTTTCATTGAGAAATTTGTAGAAATTCAGATCGTTGTTTCCCACCACAAATTCCACGTCCACGTCCGGAAGCTGGGCCTGGACGTAGGGGGCGTACTTTTCATACAGGTTCGCCGTCCACAAATACACCTGGATGGGTTCCTCCTCATCCTCCGCGGTTTTCCCGGCGCAGCCTGCCAGGAGGGAAACGCTCATCGCCAGCGTCAGCAGCAGCGCAGCCATACATCCCCATACTCTCTCTTTCATAGGCCTATCGTCCCTCCAAAAAATCCGTTCCATCCCGCTTGCTTCTGCCCTCAAAAAAACACCTTCAGGACGTGGAACACCACATCCGAAAGTGTTTTGTTCTTAGAATATCAGGTTTTGGACACCGCAAGCACACAGAGAAGTCTCTGCGCAGCTTTGATCGATCCTGCCGCCAAATAGCTCCATGCCTGCCAGCTCCCGCGTTTCAAAAATCCGCAAAGCAGCCGAGTCCAGCAAAAAATGACGGCGGCCCGTCGTCGGCAGCTGGCTGACCCGGTGGGTCCCTATAGCTTTGCGTCACCGGCTTGCGCCGGGTTTGCCTGCGATTCACTTATAGAAAATAATAACACAGCCTTGCGCGATTGACAAGAGTTCGTTAAGAAATATCTAAAGAATTTTAAGCTTTTCGCAGCCTATCGGGCGTGATCCCGGGGCTTTGAACCGTAATTGAAGGGTCTAAGCCCAAAGCAGACCCTGAAAACGCAGATCCCCTTCGGGGTTTTGCCCGGTGCCGGCAGAAAAAGAGTTCCGCTTTTGCCGATCATGGCAAAGGCGGAACTCTTTTTTGCGTTTTCTGCTCCGGACGTGCGGCGCGGCGGCGTTACCGCATCAGCTCCGACAGAACGCGGAACAGCTTCGGCAGGTCCAGCGGCTTGGCAATATGGCCGTTCATCCCGGCATTCAGCGCGTTTTTCCGGTCATCCTCAAAGGCGTTGGCCGTCATGGCCACAATGGGGACGCTGGCCTTCTCCTTGTCCGAAAGGGCGCGGATACGGCGGGTGGCCTCATAGCCGTCCATCACCGGCATCTGTATATCCATCAGGATCAGATCGTACCGGTCCGCAGGGGCATTCTCCACTTTTTCCAGAGCGATCTGCCCGTTTTCCGCCGTGTCCACCTCGAAGCCGGCCTCCTGCAAAATGGTGGAGGCGATCTCCAGATTCAGCTCGTTGTCCTCCACCACCAGCAGCTTCTTTCCGGAGAAATCCGGTCCTTTTTCTGCCGCGGCCGACGCATCCTCCGCGCCGAAGGGCTTCGCCAACACGCTGCGCAGCTCGGACATAAAGAGCGGTTTCGCACAGAAGGCCGTCACACCGGCCTCCTTCGCTTCCGTCTCGATATCCGTCCAGTCATAGGCGGTGAGAATGATGATGGGCGTCGCATCCCCGATGATTTTGCGGACCTGACGCACCATCTCGATGCCGTTCATATCCGGAATCAGCCAGTCGATGATGTAGACGCTGAAGGCGTCCCCCTGCTCCATGGCGTCCTTGGCCCGGATGACCGCCTCCTTGCCGGAGATGGTCCAGTCCGGCCGCATCCCGATGGACCGCAGCATCTTGCTGACGTTCAGACAGGTGCCGGTATCGTCATCCGCCACCAGGGCGCGGAGGCCCTCCAGTTGGGCGATCTGCTTCGGCTCCTGCTCCTCTCCGCTGACGGGGAACCGCAGTGCCACCACAAATTCCGAGCCCTTCCCGGGCTCGCTCTCCACGGTGATGGTCCCCCCCATCATATCCACAAGGCTCTTGGTGATGGACATTCCCAGACCGGTGCCCTGGGTCTTGCTGACGGTGGAGGTCTCCTCCCGGGAGAACTGCTCAAAGATATGCTTCCGGAATTCCTCACTGATGCCGATGCCGTTGTCCCGGATGTGGAATTCATAGTCCGCATACCCCTTCGGCGCGGTGGGCTTCTCCACGATCCGCAGGCTGACCATACCGCCGGTGGGCGTGAATTTCACGGCGTTGGACAGGATGTTCAGCAGGATCTGGTTGAGCCGCATGGGGTCGGCAATGACCTGCTCATCCACAACATCGATGGTATCGATGAACAGGGACAGCCGCTTGGCAACGATGTTCGACTGAACGATGTCCCGGATGTCATGCACCAGATCCGGCAGATACACCGGCTTTGTCTCCAGGGTGACCCGACCGCTTTCGATGCGGCTCATATCCAGCACATCGTTGATGAGGGACAGCAGATGCTGGCTGGCGGTGGAGATCTTTTTCAGGTAATCAATGACCTGATCCCGGTTGTCAATATGGGTGGCCGCCAAAGAGGTGAAGCCGATGATGGCGTTCATCGGTGTGCGGATATCGTGGGACATATTGAACAGGAACTCCCGCTTGGCGCGGTTCGCCGCCGCCTCATGGCGGACGGCAAGCTCCAGCTCGGCATTCTTCTGCTCCAGAGATTCCTTATAAGCCTGCTCGGACTTCTCCTGCCGGAGCTGGAATTTCCGGGCGGTGCTCCAGCGGAGCCCCAGGACCAGCACCAGGATCAGGATATACGCAGCCAGAGCCATCGTCAGGTTCGGCGAGGTGGCGCTGTCGATCTGCCTGGCGGGAACGTATGCGTAAAGATAGTAATTCCGTCCGTGGCTATACATGCCGTAGTACTGCCCTAAACCATTTCCGACGTTCACAAATGTCAGCTTTTCCGACTGATTGCCCTTTCGGATCGACTGGATCAGCCGATCGTCGGAAACGTCCTTTCCGATGAGCTCCGGGTCATTGGACGCCTCCACCCGGCTCCCCTTTACCACAAGGAAGGTTGCCACGGTGTCGACGTCATAGCCGTTCAGCAGAGTCTGGACGGACAGGACGGACTTCTGGGAAAAGGGCGCCTGCGTATGGCGGTAGGCCAGCACCGCGCCGGTGTTATTGGCGCAGCTATGTACAGCGATATCGGCATAGGTGCCATCCTCCAGATATACCCGCTTCACATAGGTCTTCTGGGGATAGCCGATGACGTCAAGGACCGATGCCCGTTCCAGGTCGGTCCGGAGCCGGGCATAGCCGATGCCGTGCTCCGTGTACTCGCACACCACGTTCCCCTGCTGATCCAGTACGGAAATTCCTGTAAGCCACAGCTTGTCGGCATACGCCTCCAGCTCCGCCTCGCTGCAGTCCAGAGAGATCTCCTCCAGCGTCCGAATGACGGTACTGCCCCGCATCAGGCTTTTGGCGACGGCAATATTGTTGTAGTTCACATAACTGTCCGTCTGCTCCTTGATAAATTCGACTGTGGTCGTCAGCCGTTCCTCGCACCGGCGGATATCCGCCTTGTGGGAGGAGGTGTACACCACGCTCAAAGCAATGATCCCCACCGCAAGACAGGCATACCAGAACCTTGCGCTGAACATGCTCTGTGTTTTTTTACTGCCCAAGGCTCTCTACCTCCAGATAGGTTTCGGGGTGCTCCAGATATCTGCCGAGGATCTCCTGCAGAGTGCCGTCCTGCCGCATCTGGGCAAAGGTCTCCGTCAGCCTTTGGGCCAGCCCCCGGTTATCATTGTTGGAAAAGGCGACGCCGATCCCGGTGACCAGCAGGGGCTTGTCCAGAATACGGAACTCCGCCCCGTAGTCCTCCATATATTGCAGAATGGCCATCTCATGGGTGGCAACAGCGTCCACATAGCCGCAGTCCAGCGCGGCGTACTGCACGCCCCGGTCCTCCAGGCTGATGATGGCCCCGAACTCCGGGATATCGGCGATCCGGTGGTGGAGGAACAGATCCTCCGGCTTTCCGGTGGACTGCACGGCGATGGTCTTTCCGGCCAGATCGCCCATGGTGTAAATATCGCTGCCCGCATCCACGGCGATCACCTGACGGCTGATCGCGTAGGGCCCGGCCCACTGGTAGTCATGCTCCCGGCCGCTCATGGAAAAGCAGCCCCAGATGCAGTCGATCTCGCCGCTGTCCACCAGTGTTTTCTTCTGTTCCCAGTCGATGGTGGTGAACACCGCCTGATATCCCATCCGCCGGAAGGCCTCCGTGGCGATCTCCACATCGATGCCGGTGGGGTCGCCGTTATCGTCCAGATAGACGTAGGGCGGGTAGGTATCGCTGCCGATGATGATCTCGGGGAGTGCGGGTTCCGGCTGCTGTGCGCCGCAGCCGCAGAGCAGCCCCACGGACAGCAGACAGGTCAAAAAAAGTGCTGCGATGCGTTTCATGTATCTCGTTTTCCTCAGTTTCAAAGTAATTCCCGCAGCGTTTCCCGCAGGATCTCCGTATTGATGGGCTTGGCGATATGACCGTTCATTCCCACGTTGAAGGCCTTCTGCCGGTCCTCGGCAAAGGCGTTGGCCGTCATGGCCACAATGGGGATCCCGGCCTTTTCCTTATCCGGCAGGCCGCGGATCGCCAGCGTTGCCTGATAGCCGTCCATATTGGGCATCTGAATGTCCATCAGGATCAGGCCGTAGGTCCCGGCCGCCTCATGCTGATACCGGTCCACGCAGTCTGCGCCGTCTACGGCCCGATCCACCGTAAAGCCCATATCCTGCAAAAATGCGGTGGCGATCTCCGCGTTCAGGTCATTGTCCTCCGCCAGCAGCAGCCGCTTCCCGGTAAAGCAGTGGTCAGTCTGCTCCTCCGTCCCGGCGGGCTTCTTCTCACAGTGCGCCTGATCCGCCAGCTTATGGGTCAGCGTCACGGTGAATTTCGACCCCTTCCCCTGCTCGCTTTCCACGGTGATCGTGCCGCCCATCAGCTCCACAAGGCTCCGGACGATGGGCATACCCAGTCCGGTTCCCAGCACTTTGCCCGCAGTGGTGTTCCGCTCTCTGGAGAAGGGCTCAAACAGGTGAGGCAGAAACTCCCGGCTGATGCCGATGCCGGTATCTGCTACCTCGGTACGCAGCGTCACGTGCCCCGGCTGAGCGCAGGGCAGCTCCTCGGTGGTGACCGTGACGGTCCCACCGGGTGGAGTGTACTTGACGGCGTTGCTGATCAGGTTTGTAAAGAGCTCCTGCAGCTTTGTAACGTCGCATAGAATATCCAGCTTCGTCGCCTTCTGCACTCTGGTCAGTGTCAGATTCTTTTTCCGGGCCTCCCCCTGGAAAACGGCGACGATCTTGCCGACGACATCTCCCACGCGGTTGTAGTCTTCATTCAGTTCCAGCCGCCCGCTCTCGATCTTCGCCATGTCCAGCACGTTGTTGATGATGGACAGCAGCAGGCTGCCGGACTCCTCGATCATCTCCTGATAGTGGAGCAGCTTGGGGTCCGTCAGTTCCTTCCGCATCAGGTGCGCGTAGCCCAGAATGGCGTTCATGGGCGTGCGGATGTCATGGGACATATTCAGCAGGAAGGCGGTCTTGGCCTCGTTGGCCTTTTCCGTCGCCTGATAGGCGATCTTCAGCTTCTGGTGTTCCAGCTCCTGCCGCTTTTCCTTGGTGACGTTTCTGGTCACATAGAGGATGTGGGTGACCTGTCCGGCTTCATCCCGCCGCTTTTCGATAAAGCGGGCCATGTACCAGTTGCCGTTGGTGGCTAAATAGTCCATCCCCACCGTATCGGTATCCGCCAGCCGGTCCGGCACCGTGGACAGGTCAAAGAACTGCCGGACCGCCAGCCGGTACTCCGGGTCCACAAAGGTGCTGCACAGCTCGTTCAGCTTCTGCTGGGCCATGCCCCGGTGTCCCGTCAGGCGATGTACGGAGTTGTCGCTGGAGATCTCCTCATAGAAGTTCTTTTTCAGGTCGATCCGGAAAATGGAGAAATACAGCCGGCTCACAGAGGAGATGATCTCGTGATCCAGCTCCGCCTCCTGCCGGGCGGTCTGCGCCTCCCGCAGAGCCCGCTGGAAGCGCTCCCGCGTCTCATGCTTTTCATCGGTGTTGACGAAGATCCCGTCAAAGAACTCCGGGGACCCGTCCGCACGGCGGGACAGGCCGCCGGTGGTGTGGAACCAGTGGTAGGTGCCGTCCTTGTGGCGCAGGCGGTATTCCACGTCAAAGGGCTGCTCCCCCGTGGTATCCTCCACCACCGCTTCGTAAGCGCTCAGGACCCGCGCCTCATCCTCCGGGTGGAGCTGTCTGGTCCACGCTTCAAAGGCATTGGGAAACTCCTTTTCCGAGTGGAAGCCCAGCATCTGCCGCAGCGTGTCGGACCATTCCACGGAGACCCGCTCCCACCGGTCATTGAACGTCAGGTGCCAGGCGCCGGAGGACATGGACTTGTGGATATTCCGAAAGGAGACGATCTGCTCCTCCAGCTTTTTCCGATAGGTGTCCTCCTTCCAGGAGTTCCGCAGAAGCAGGGCGCACTCGCCTGCCTCGTCGATGGGCAGGCAGTCGATATACAGATGAAATTTCCGCGCCTCGTCCTGTACCTCCAGCCTTGCGGGGCTCTTTTCAAAGGCCGCCGTATAAAACGGTCCCATCCACTCGCTTGCGCCATCCGGGCGCAGCGTCAGGAAGCTGTTGCTCAGCAGCTCCGCCCGGGTCCGCCCCGTCAGCGCTTCCAACGCCTGATTGCAGCAGAGAAAGATCCAGTCTGCCGGACGGCCGGTCTCATCCAGCTCCACGCGGATAATGCCAAAAGGCAGGGAGCTGTCTTTGAACATGGTGATTAGGGCTTCTTTTCCGCAATTCTGCACCGCAGTCTCCACCTTCCTGTTTCGATTGAATATTCATGCTTATTTATCGCGAATTTCTATATTTTCTTCCATTTTCGGGGGGGGGGTGACATGTTCCCCCTCTGTATAATATTTCTCTTTATTTTCATACATCAGGTAGTCCGCCTGACGGATGGCCTCCGCAAGGGGATGCACGCCGCTGACGCCGCCGATGCTGACGGACAGGTGCAGCTCCGGATGCTCCGGAATGACGATCCGGCGGACCGCCTCCCGGATCTCGTTCTGCTTCCGCGTAAAAATATGCTTGTCCATTTTCGGGAACAGCAGTAAAAATTCGTCGCCGCCGTAGCGGATCAGCGTATCCGTACTGCGGATGCAAGAGTGGATCGCGGCGGCAATGTCCCGCAGGACGGTGTCTCCGGTCTGGTGGCCGTAGGCGTCATTTACCTGCTTGAAGCTGTCCACGTCGATGATCGCCACATGCTCCATGCCCTCCAGATGGGAGCGGTAGGACTCAAAATACCGCCGGGCATAGGTGTTCGTGAGCGGGTCCATGAACAGCTCCATGTTCTCGGCCCGGCTGTGATCCAGCAGGAGCCGGGTGCCGTTGGCGTCGATCCAGCGGCCCTCACTCAGCTTGGACAGCATTTCCAGCACACAGGGCATCCCATTCAGGCACAGGTATTTGGAAATGACGAAGTACATATCCGTATTGGTAAATTCCAGCTTGTTCAGGGTCGTTTTCTGGGCGAGTGCCCGGGAGGAAATGCAGTTGGCGCAGCTGCGGCCGTTGTCCCAGAAGGCCGCGCAGTGGCTGCCGTTGGGATGGAGAACGCCCTGCTCGTCCAATTCCAGCACGGAATTGGTAGTGGGGTCTACGAGGCGAACAACATCGAACACCATTCTCAGACGGTGCATCTCCGCCGCGAGGGCCTGCGTGCCGTCCTCCGTATTCACGTCTGCGGCCGACAGCAGCAGCGGCTTTTTGACGGAGAGCTGCGGGTCCACCAGTTGACCCACGGCACCCACATAGTGCTCCGGCTGCCGGTCGGACCACAGCGTCCGCACCCGCAGATCGCACCAGTGATGCTCCGTGCCGCAGGGCAGCAGCAGGCTCACGGAAAATTCCGGCGTCTCCTTGGTCGTGGCATCCATCGCCTCCTGCAGCCGGCGGAAATCCTTCTGACTCAGGCGGTGGAAGCACTCCGGGTGAGCAGCGTTCTTCACTGTATGGCGGTACTGGGGCGGTTCATCCCAATTGGTGATGTCCGCCAGACCGGAAAGCGCGTCGAACTCAAACTGGATCCCGCCGCTGCAGGATGCGAAGAAGTCGATGCGCTCCTGCAAGGACTCCAGTATCCGCTGCACCCGGTCATTCCGCGGCAGATCGGCCCGGGCCAGAAGCTCATCGGACAGCCGGTTCACCTCCAGCCGGTAGGGGTCTCCGTCCAGCGGGACATGGGACGTGATGCGGAGCCGGGGCGATACGTCCGCCAGACATTCCAGCAGCAGCGGATTGAAGGCGCCGCACTCTCCCCCCAGGATCATGGCGATGGCCGTATCGTGGTCAAAGGCTTTTTTGTAGCACCGCTCGCTGGTCAGCGCGTTGTAGACATCTGCCAGAGCCACCACCTGCGCGGCGATGGGGATTCGTTCCCCCCGCAGCCCGTCCGGGTAGCCGTGGCCGTCCCACCGCTCATGGTGCCAGCGGCAGATCTCCAAGGCGTAACGGAACAGCGGCTTTTCCTGTCCGAAGGTCATCTGCTCCAGGATCACCGCGCCGGCTGCCGCGTGGGTCTTCATCACGGCAAATTCCTCCGGGGTCAGCTTCCCCGGCTTATTCAAAATCTCCTCCGGGATGGTGATCTTGCCGATATCATGGAGGGCGGAAGCCGTTTTGATCAGGGCGATGTCCTCCTCGGAAAGGTGGTAGGCCTTCGTCTTCTCTACCAGCCGGCGGAGCAGCAGCTCCGTTATGCCGCGGATGCTGCGGATATGGTCGCCGCCCTCATGGTTGCGGAACTCCACCACATGGCTGAGAATTCCCACCATCAGGTTGCTGTTTTCCTCTTTTTCCCGGATCTGGTCGGACACCAGATGCATCAGCCGCTTCTGGTTGGCATAGAGCTTCAGGGTATTTTCCACGCGGCGGCGCACAATAAAGGTGTCGAAGGGGCGGCGGATATAGTCCGTAACGCCCATGGCGTATGCCTGCTGAATGGCCTGACTAGTCTCATCGGCGGAGATCATGATGACCGGGATCTCGTCGATCCACCGGAAGCGGTTCATCTGCTCCAGCACCTGAAAGCCGTTCATCTCCAGCATATTGATGTCCAGCAGCATCAGATCCACCGTCAGCTTCTTTTCCATCAGCCGGACAGCCTCCCGCCCATTTTGAGCCTCAATATAGTGATACTGCTCCCCCAGGATCTCCATCAGCATCATGCGATTCAGTTCCGAATCGTCAACGATCAAGACCGTCTGTCGTTCCATACAGCCATCCCCTCCTGCTTCCGCTTGCAAAAAAGCGTGTCAACGTCCGCTTTTTGTTTTCGTATATTCATGCACCGCAGGTCTTCGCCGCGATGTACCGCGGCGACGGCCTGCTTCCCTCCCCCGGTCAGTCCACTGCCCGGAGAAGCTCCACCGTTCTGTTGTACGCCTGCGCCAGCTGGCCGTAAAGCACTTCGCTGCCGTCCAGCCGTCCGGCCCGCAGCAGCTCCGTCAGCTCGCTGGCCGGGGCGGTCAGATGGGAGAAGCCCAACGTCAGACACAGACCCTTGATGGTATGCGCCGCCCGGAACGCCGTTTCCACATTGCCCTGTTCCAGTGCTTTTGTCAGCTCCGCAAAGCTCTTGTCCTCCGGGAATTTCACGGCGAATTTCCGGATCATGGCTTCGCTGGGAATTCGCTGGGAAATCTCCTCAAAATCCGCGCCCATCGCCTGATAACACTGCTTGATCGTCATTTTTGTGCCCCCATATCTGCTGTCAGCAATTTTATGAATGCAGCATTGTAACCACCGGCATAACCGGTGGTTACAATGCTGTCTAATTCGTCTCCTGATTGATCTGCTTCACCTGAAAATCTGCCTCGGCCAGCTTGGTGTCCCGCCGGTCCTTGATTTGGAATTTAACGGTAAAAACTCTTTCCGTATCATTATATTCTACGGAAAAATCTTTGACCTTCAAACCCTCCGGATAGGCGTATGCACCCAGGAATTTATTCTCTCCCAGATACACCTGACCGCTGTCAGAATTCAGGGTAAAAATCTCGTTAGGCGCACCGTTCACATAGCCCACGCCCTGAATAAACACCGTGTTGTCGGTCTCCACCGTGCAGTAGCGCAGCTTGTCGCTGATGGCGGTGGTCAGCGTGGAGCAAAGCTCCTGGGCCTGAGAGTCCGCCATGGAAATGCGGAAGCTCCGCACCGCAGCATTGGCACCCACCGCCACAAGGCTGCTGAACAGCAGCACGATGATCACCGTGCAGAGCATCTCCGTCAGAGTCAGGCCGTTTTGATTCCGCAGTTTTTTCATAACCCGGCCCCCGTTTTATCGTGGCTGTAATAGTAATAGCCGTTGTTTTCGTAGAGCGACACCGTACCGGAGCCGCTTTCGACAGCGCCTTTCAGCTCAATTTCCTTGTCTTGGTCTTGCTTTGTTGCTCCATCATAACGGAACATAACATCCGTGTTCCGGGTCTTGGCGTTGATCTTTTCCGCCGTGACCACAGACGTGGCCAGAATGCCAAAGGCCAGCACGGCGATCAGGATGGAGACCAGCGATTCGATCAGCGTTTCGCCCCGGTTGTCTCGCAGCTTGTTCATGTGCCCGCCCCCTTGTCCGCAATGCCTTTGACAATCTTCGGAGATCCCCATGTGATGATGGTCTTGTAAGTGCTCACATATTCTTCCTCGGCGGGAAGCGTATCCAGCCCCTCTGTTGTCAGCGTCCCCTGCATGGTCAGGGTCATGCGGCAGTCGTCCCTCGTTTTGCCGTTCTCCTGTACCAAAGACAGCTCAACCTGAATTTTACCATCCGCCTGCGCCGAAAATTTCGCCTGCACTTGTTTCAAATCGGGGGCGTTATCCAGTGTTACGGTGATGGTATCGTCACATTTCTGAAAGCTGGCGTAGAGTTGGGTTTTGTCTCCGCTGTTTGCAATACAGGCGGACAGCCATGCACCCATTGGCCCGGTGAAGGCGGGGTCAGGCTTAACAAGGTTGCGGGTCTCCGTGTAACCTGTAACGTTTCCGTCCTTATCCCTGTTAGCCTCGCGTTTGACCGTCAAAGTCCGCTCATAGGTTTGCCCGTTGATGCTGTCCCGGATCAGTTCCGCCGCGGAGCTGACCGTCAGGTAGTTCTGCTGGGCTTCCCGGTCGCTTTTCATGTGGTGGGCGGCGCTGACGGCAGCCGTCAGGATCGCCGCGCCCACCGCCATGGCCAGCAAAATGAGCAGGAGGGCCATCAGGATCGTAGCGCCGCTGTTGTTTTTTAACTTTTTCATCCGGATCGCCCTCCTTTCCTCTCATTTTCCTGGAAATTCCGACGGCAAACGCCGTCCCATTGTGTTTGTTCAGCCTCCGCCGCTTGTTCCCTTGACCGATACCGGCAGGATCGCCGTGGCGGTGTAGTCCTTGCCGCCCACTTTGCAGGTCGCTGTGATGCGGAGCTGCGTTTCTCCCGCGGCAACGCCCGTGACCGTGATCTCATCACCAACAGGCTCGGTAACCTCTGCCACCGCCGGGTCATCACTGGTGACTGTCCAGGTGGCTGTATGCGCTTGATTCTTCTTGTCAACAGCCTTGAGTTGGACGGTCTTTTCGTTTCCAACGTTCAGTTCAACGCTTTCCGCTCCCAAGTTCACCTTCAGATCAGCTGTGACCGTGACCATCAAGCGGGCGGTATAGTCGCCGTAGGTGGCCGTTACCTCGGTCGCGCCGGTCCCTATGCCTGTCAGCGTGACCGCAAAGTCGCCTACATGGTCTCCCGTTTCGATCCGGGTGGCCGTTGCCGTGACCACGCCCTCGGGGCTGTAAGTGAATTCCGGCAGCGCCGTCCCTGTCACCTCGGGTACATTGAGCAGATTCAGTTCCAGCTTCTTCACGGCCCCGGAGGTCGACTCATAGTCCGCGATCAGATCCAGAGAGACAATGCCCTCTTTCCAGAGCATACCCACCTTGGGCCATGCGCCGTAGTGGAGGTTGACCGTTTTTTCCCCGGTGCTGTCCGTTCCCTGCAGCACGGTGGGGAAGGGATAATCCTGCCCTTGCAGAGCCGCGTCGCTGCCGGGGAAGCTGTACTTGCCGTGGATCGTGGAGCCGTTTTCCATATTGGTGACCCAGTCGAACCCAGCGCCCAGCTTTTTCTGGAAGTTGTTGGCTGTCTGGTCGCTCCGGTTCGACATATCGGTGTAGTTCAGGGCGGTCAGGCCGTTGATGTTATACTTTGCTGATTTATTGCCCCACATATTTTTTCTGAGCGCGTCGACATAGCCTCTGAGCATATCCGTCCGCGCTTTCTTCTGCGTACTCGTCAGCGAGTCCGAGACACCGTAGATCGCTGCGAGTGAGACTGTGGAGTCATCCTTATTGTTATGGCCCCTTGCCTTCAAGGCATTGGAGAAGTCGATCTGCGCACTGCTGTCGAGATAGTAACAGTTTTCGATCGTGATGCCGGCACTCTCCTGCCCCAGTCGGTCCGCCACGCTGCCGATAAGGCTGATTGCTTCAATCGTACCCTGCAGCTTCGGGAAAGTCACATAGGTGTAGCAGTTCTTATAGGTCGGCTGACCATCAATCACACTGGTGCTGCCGGTAAAGTTCACGAAGTTGGACGAGAAACCGCTGCCGCCAATGCCGCCGATAAAGATATAGGTTGCTGGCTCGTTCTTGTCATCTGTGAGCATCTTGAACTCGCTGTTGTCAAGAAACTGCAGGTTATTCTTGTCCAGAAGCTGCGTGTTAGTTCCGTTCCCATATTTCACGCGCTCACGGAGCGTTTCATTCCCCACAGTGATCGTGCCGCCGGAGTAGCAGTCCGTCACGCTGTAGCGCACGCCGCCAGCTATACCGCCCACGCGGACAAATGTGCCCCATTGCGGCGCGTTCAAGGCGCCGTTTTCATTGTTATCACGGTGGGTGCAGTTAATCTGAATGTCCACCACTGCGGTGCATTTCATCAGGTTAACGTTGGAAACACCGATCAAACCGCCGACTACCGCCTCGCCAAGCTGCTGTTTATTCTTGCTGTTGTCAGCAACGGTATAGCCTGCGATGGCGCAGTTCTGGATGGTACTGCTGCCAAGATTGGCCGCATAATCATAAGCGATGCCCACCAAACCGCCCAGAGCATAGGCGCACTGATACTGGTCTTCATTCCGTGTACCTGTGTCCTTCGGCGTGTAGTCTGTGCTGCGCTGGATCACACCATCGTTGTCGCTGTAGAGCATGATGTTTTCGATCGTTGCGCCTGCCGTGGTGCCGAATACGCCTACATTATAGCAGTTGGACTTGATGGCGATGTTCTTGATGTAGTAGTTCCCGCCATTGTACTGCCCGCCAAACCACGTATACAGCACAACATTGTAGTCGCTGCCTGTATGATCGTCTACCGCGCCGGCAATGGGATAGAACACAGCATTCTTTGCGCCGTTCGTCGGATCGCTCAGGTCTGCACCGTTGACATCGTGGGTCTGGCTCCAACTGTGTGCTGGACGCGTTCCGCTCTCCGTCTGCACTGTCCATACGTCTTCATACACCCATTTCCAACCTTTCCGCACCTTCTTCGTTGTCTTTGTTGCGGTGTTATATTGCAGATAGGGAAAGGTTTTATAAGTCGATTCCGTGACCTTGCGGTCGAAGCTGCCCGTGTCGTTGAAATAGCTCCAGTTGATGAATTGCAGCTGATCCACGGAGCGGATCTGGTACTTCTTGGCCGCATCCTTCTTGCCGAGGTTCTGCTCATTGCCATCCACATCCTCGACCGGGCAGTAGGAGTCTCCGAAGAAGGGGCAGACGGCGTAGATATAATTCTTCCCGCTCTGCGTCAGCGTCCATTTACCGTTGGCATCATCGGGGGATTTCAGCCGCAGACCCTTCTCGTCGGTCCGATAGCAGGTGAAGGTATATCCAGTCACCTGCTTGGCAAGCGCTTTTTCCGCTGCGTCATTTTTCCCCTCAAGGACAAAGTTGTCGCTCGGCGTCAGCTTCCCACTTGTTTTGTCCTTGCAGTAGTAGCCGTAGCCGTAGGCGGTGATCTTGCCGCCGTCATCGTGGGCGGTGCAAAGGCTGCTGCCCTCCTTGCGGGCAGTTCCGGTGAAGCCGATGTAGGAGAAGTGATAGCCGCTGTTGGCGCCGCCCTCCTCCTTTTCCCAATAGACCATGCCGATGGTTCCCATGTCCGCGTCGGTGACCCAGTCGCCGTAGTGGACGGGCTTCTTGTCCGCGGCGGTGACGCTGCTGGGATAGGGATACACCGTTTCAGAGGGGTCCGTATTCTGGTGGTTGATGCTGTGCTCTGGATCATCAACCTTGGCAAAGCCGTCCAATTCCGAAGCCAGATTTTTCATCTGCCCATGATCCCGTGGCTGCGCACCGGATGAGGTGCCCGCCTTGTAATCGTACAGGCGCACCGCTCCGGCAAAGGTATGGGTACTGCCGTTGAGGTAATAGCACTTGGTCACGCTGCCCAGATCCGTGGAGAAGCCGTTGACGTCCGCGCCCGTCACCGCGTTCAGATCCATGGCGCAGTAGCAGTTCCGAATAACGCCCCGGTTCTCGCCCGCAAAGCCGGAGATCACGGCGCTGCCGCGGATCTCCGTCAGCTTGATACTACCAATCGCATAACTCTGACGGATCTGGCCGCTGCCGTCGTTCATACCCACCAGACCGCCGGCACAATAGCTCCGGGCATAGGTGCTGGTGCCGGTGATGCTGGGAATATCGGCGCTGCATGCCTGGATCAGGCCCTCATTGAAGCCCACCAGACCGCCGAGGTAGTAGGTGCTGCCGCTGTAGGCGCTGCCGGACAGCCGATAGCCGGAAACGGCGCAGTTTTTGATTGTGCCGCTGTTTTTACCGGCCAATACGCCTGTATACACCGTTTTCCACTGGACATTGCCGCCCAATTTGGAGGTGGGGGCTTTTTCCAGCGGTTCCTCCGTTGTCACGACGATGTTCTCCAGCGTTCCCTCCGTAAAGCCGAACAGGCCGACGGCAAGGCCGTCCTTCCCGCTGGCAAAGGAAACGCCGGTGATGATATGACTGCCGCCGTCATAGCGGTGCTTAAAGGGAGTGTCTTCTTTCTGTCCGATGGGAGCCTGCTCCTTCACCGGCGTCTTGCTCTTGCCGTAGGCTACCCACTCATAGGTACCGTAATCAATGTCCCGCTCCTGCTGGAAGGCGGCGTTTTTGGGCAGAACCTTCTCGTCGGCGTATTTGTCGTAATATGCACTCAGGTTATTGAGCTGCCGCGCCGTGCGGATGCTGACGAATTCCGGCTTTCCGGCTTCGGCCGCCAGCGCGGTCTTGGCAAAATGGGGGTTGTAGTAGTAGGCCTTGCCCGTCGCGCCCATCGTCAGCTTCGTGTAGAAGCCGTCCGGGACATCAGTGACCTCCTGCACCAGCTCCTTGGGCAGGGGAAGCAGACGATAGGTCTTTTCTGTACCGCCCTTGTCGGTGACCGTGATGGTGATCTCGGTGGCCGAATTCAATTCATAGGTCTTGCCGTCAACCGTCACGGTTACCTTGTCAGCAGGCAAGTTGTTCTCATAGACTACGCCGTAGCCGTCGCCCAGCACCGTTTTGTCGGACAGCGCCTCAACGTTTGCGCCGAAGAAGCCGTAGCTGCCATTCTTATACAGCTCATAGTACACCAGCGCGCCGTTTTCAAACTCCGCCTGCCAGTCGCCGTAATGGGGCAGTTCCTTCAGCTTGGGATAGGAGTACAGCGTCAGGCCCAGACCTTTCATCAGGTTGTAGGCATAGGTATCGCTGTTCTTTCTGGTGAAGGCATTATTAGAAGAGTCAGAAGCGAACAGTTTCTCCGCGTCTGCGGCGTTCAGCTCATGATAGTATTTCTTTTCGCCGATGGTAGGTTTTGCCGATCCGCCGAGATAGTACACATTCTTTGGGGAAGTACCGCTTCCCCCGCCGCTGGTATTGGCTGCCGTTCCGTATGTCAGGCTTTCTCCCGTCAGCGTCGCGCAGGCGCTGTATACATTTTCCAGTTCATTGCCGGTCAGGTCGCACGCTACAAGGCCCGCAGTAGTTTTGCCCACCAAGAAACCGGCGGCATAACAATCTGTGATTTTTAACGTTGCCGTAGCAACAACTCGCCAGCCAATCAAACCGCTGGCATAACCTGCATCCGTTTCAGTGGTATCCGGATCACTGTAAAGGTAGCAATCTGCATAGGAGTGGTCAAGAGAAATCCCTCCATGCCCTATGCCCACCAGACCGCCGGCAGCGGTTTTGCCCCGGATGACCGTGGCAGCCAGACTGTTTTGGATCGTTAGCGGTTTTTCCTCTGTGCTGCCCACCAGACCACCGGCCACCTTGCCGTCGATCCGCGTGTGCTTCGTGAAGATCTCGTCTCCGGGAATGTTTTTGTCCTTGACATTTTTCAGGTACACCTGACAGCCGTCGATCGTTGTCGTGCCGTTCAGCTTTCCAACCAAACCGCCGACATTTCCGCTGCCCTTAATCTGGGCGTCGGCCAAACGGATATTTTTCAATTCACCGGCAAAGGTCTCGAACAGGCCCGCATCGCCGGTCGTGTCGGTCGTGTCGACCGTCAGGTCATAGATCACCGGGCAATAGCTTCCGATCTTACTGCGGTAGCTGTTGATTTTAAGATTCACGAGAGGCACAAAGTTCAGCTGCGGATAGAGCTCACCCCAGCTATCGCTTTCATCGCTCTTGAATTGGATATCCCGCTCCTGCACCGCGGCGGTGATGACCTTGTTTTGGGTTTTTTCGTTTTTCAATCCGGAATCTTTCCAATCCAGATTTTGCAGATGCCGTCCGTACTTGATCACCGCCGTCCGGCCGTCGGTTCCGCCGAGCCCACCGGTTCCATGATCCCGGACCTCCGCAAACAGGCTGTTGGTGGTAACGGTCTTGGAGGTTCCCTGGATCTGGTTGTTACTTGTATCCTTCACCCGGATCGTCACCGTCAGGTTTTCGCCGGGGATTAGATGCTCGCTTGTCTTAGCATCTTTAAAGCGGTCCTGCTGTCCGAAGCGCAGATTTTTTCCTGTACTGAGATTATCCAGCACCAGCGTTGCCGTGCAGAGGTCTTTTTCCGTTTTTACGGTGTCCACCGTATTGTTTTCAATTTCAAATTCCTGAACGGTATGGCCGGACTCATCCTTTATGACGGCATAAAATTTCAGGTCATTCCTCTTATTACTGACCTTGCAGGAGGCCACCACCAGCAGCTGATCCTTATTGATGACATCCACCGTAAGGTCCAGGCTTTCGGTCGCCGCCGCGCCCACGGAATCGCCGCCGTAGTAGCCGATTTTGGCGCCATTCTCCAGTCGATTGTCGCGGTCACGCAGATCGTCGAAGTCTTTCGGCGTATAGTCCATGTTCTCCCGGCTGAAAAACACCGCGTAAACGCTGCCGCTGGAAGGGTCGAACTCCACCACCCAGTTGCCGTCCCACAGGTCCGCCTCGGCTTCCGTCTCCGGATAGATCCAGGAAGCGGCGGAATTCTCGACCCCCTTGCTGTCAGAGGTCACATAGGCCAGCGTGGTTTTCTCGTATTTATCCTTCTCTGCGTCCTTGGGGATCATGTTCAGCTTTGTAACGCCTATCGTTCCGATAGGTTGATAATAACTGTCCTGACCGGCAGCCTGAAGCCGGGTCATCCGGTTCTGCACGGCGGAAAAGATCATCTCCGCACGGCTGTCCAGCTCCGTCTGCCGAAGGTTTTTCTGAATTTTGGAGATCGGGATCATGGCCAAGGCAAACAGGATCACCAGGATCAATACCGTCACCAGCATCTCCATCAGCGAAAAGCCGCGCATATTGTTCCGTGTCGCCTTGTTTTTCATGGGGGTCCCTTTCTCCTCCGGCCCTCCGTCAGGAGGCCACCTCAAAATACGTGATCACCAGGTCCGTCTGCACCAGATCCCGGTCCTGGCCCTGATTGGTCCGGATACTCAGATCGGAGATCTGGTTCATATTCTCGCTTTCGCTCAGGGCGTCCACAATGGCCCGCGCCTGGGCGTAGGTATGGGTCTGGAAGCTCATGGTCACCGGCCGCAGAACGATGTAGCTGTCCTGCGTTGTGCTCTGGGAAAAGTCCAGAGAGTAGTCCACCGCAGAATCCAGAATGCGGTGAAGGTCCAACATGAGCCTTCTGCTGTTGTCATACTGAGGGATCGTCCGCTCCTCGCCGGAGGCCCGGACCTCCTCGATCTTGCGCTGCATCTCCTGCTTCCGCGTCAGCAGGATCAGATCCTGCTCCAGCTCGCTCTGCTCCTGAGAGGTCGTGTCCTGATACTGGGCCACCTGATCCTGAATCGGCTCAAAGATCAGCTTGAAGTAGCCCAGGAAAATAACCAGAACCACCAAAATCAGCAGCAGGACCGTTTCCCGTCTTGTCAGTTCCCGGTTCATTCCGCCACCTCCGTTTCCGGCCGCAGATAGATCCTCACGGAGAAACTCAAAATGGAAGCCGCCCTGTTTTCCTCCGTGGAAGCCACATTCAGCTCCACGCTCTGCACGATGGGCTGCTCCTCCATCACGGCGAACATCTCGGAGATCTGGTCCAGCCGCATATCGGACATCTCCACCTCGGCAGCGTCATCCAGGATCTCGACGGAGAGCACCTTGCCGCGGGGCATCATCAGGTCCTCCACCAGATCCAGCACATCCCGCCGGGGGACGGTGACCAGCTTGCCCTCACTGTCCGCCATGCCGTCCAGAGAACTGCTCCGGTACTCCGCCAGCACCTGCTCGTAGTCCGTCAGCTGCTCCTGACAGGCGGTGAGCTGGCTGTGGACCTCTCCGTAAGCGCTCTGGGCCTCGGACAGACGCCGGTACTGCTCCATCACGCCGAACCGGGCCACCAGACCCGCCATCAGCAGGATCACCGCCAGACCGATCACCAAGGTCAGCATTTCTCCGGTGCGCTTTTCCCGCTTGTTCATATTGATGCCCGTCTTGCTGGGGCATTTGATCATTTTCCGGGGGGCAGCCCCGCTGGGGGCAGGCTCATAGGGGATGGTTTCCGCCGGCTGCTGCGCCGGGACAGAGACCTCCTCCCGCTCTTTTTCCAGAATCATTTCAATCCTCCCTCACAGACGCTGCCGATGGCCCGCAGATACAGCCACGGCTCCTCGGCCGGGCGCATCCCCTCGTCCAACAGCTCCTCGCCGCCGCAGACTGTCAGGTTCACCGTGTCGGCCACGGTCTCCCGCAGGGCCATGATGGCTGCGCCGCCGCCGCAGAGATACAGCTCCTTCAATTCCCGGTCCCGGTTGTTGTAGTGGTAGAAATTGACGGCCTTCATGATCTCCACCGCCAGACGGCTGTAAAATTCCCTGGCGTAGTCCGTTTCCAGCACGCCGTTGAAATTGTTTTGCTTGTATTCATGGGCCACATGGATCTCCACGTCCAGCTTGTCGGCAATGATCCGGTCCAGATCCGCCAGACCCATGTCGATCTCCCGGACGCCCACGCACTCGCCGCCCTGCAGGAAGTGCATCCGGGTCACCCGATGACCCAGATTCACCACGCAGCGGCCGATTTCCGGCGCGCCGGTGCGGCGGATGTGCTCCGCCATCAGCGCGCCGTAGGCACATTCCAGAGGCGCCAGCACCTTCAGCTTGAAGCCAGCCCGGCGGAACATGGCCCGGTAGGCCTCCACCCGCTCCTTCAGCATGGCACAGGCGAACAGATCCATCTCCAAGGGATAGCCGTCCGGATCTCTGCGAACCTCCCGCACGGAATAGTCGAAGAAATACTTGCTCTTCTCCTCCGTCAGGAAATCATGGAATTCAAAGGGCAGATTGTAGGCCAACTGCTGCTCCGTCATGGCGGGCATGGTCACGTCCCGGGTATAGGCATCCGCCAAGGACAGGGACACCGCCGCCCCCGCCCGCGGAATGCCGTTGGCCCGTGCGGTATCCCGCAGGAAATCCGCCATAGCGTCCATGGACAGGATGCGCCCGTGGGACACCATGGCGTCCGGCAGCTCCGCGCACACCGACTTTTTCAATTCATTACCGGCAAAATATACCAGCTTGACACTATGATCGCCAATTTCAAAGCCTACGATCTTCCCCATGTCACGTCCTCGCTTTCTCGATAAAAAGACTCAGGCAAAAAGGCCCAGATACCAGTTGATAAACGGCTGTCCCGCCAGAGCGGTGATCCACGCGCCGACGGCGATGGAGGGTCCCCACGGGATGGCCTCGCCCCGCCGTTTTCCGGCAAGGCCCCACACGATCCCCACCACGCAGGCCAGGACCAGACACAGCAGGTTCCCTTTCCAGCCGAAAAAGAGCCCCGTCAGAAACAGCAGCTTGATGTCGCCGCCGCCCAGCGTCTCCCGCTTCATGCGCTTGTCCATATAAAGGGACAGCAGCAGCAATCCGCCGGCTACGGTCACACCGCCCAGCGCGCCGTCCAGCGCCCGGCGGAGCGGTTCCGGCTCCCAAAATAAGGTGGCGACGAACAGCACAGCACCAACCGCCACAAAGCGGTCGGGAATGATGTACCCCTCCAGATCCGCGAAGGCGCAGGCCAGCAGCACACAGGCCAGCAGCCACCCTTCGAGGGTTTGGAGCGAAATATCATATTGGAGCAGCAGGCTCACGAACACCGCCGCGGAGATCAGCTCCCCCCACACATGGCGGGCGGAGAGCTTTGCGCCGCAGTAGCGGCACTTGCCCCCGGAGAGCAGATAGCTGAACACCGGCACCAGATCCCGGACGCCCAGCACATGGCCGCAGACGTCGCAGTGGGAGCGCCCCCGGAGAACGGACTCCCCGTGGACGGTGCGCCACGCCAGACAGGCCAAAAAGCTGCCCGTACAGGCGCCCAGCAGGGCCGCCACCGCGCAGCAGTAAACGGTGATGAACGGAGACAGGCGCAGCATGATTGCTTCCTCCTTGGCGTGTAGAGTTCCTTCGTGGGGGATGGCCGCCAACCCTCGGCCACCCCCTTTCGCTATCTTATCCGGTGAAGGATGAGCCCTCTGCAGATACGGCTCATCCAAGAAGGAAGGGGGCGTTCCCCCGCCGGAGCGACCGCTCCGGCGAGGGCTCGAAAAACTGATATTAAAAGTTAGCCAATCTGAATCTTTGTAACAGACGCAACACCATCTGTAAGCGTTACAACATAGGAAACGCCTTGTCCTTCTCCCCAGGCAACCTTAGTAGTTTCGGTTGTAGATTCATTAGCAGTGTCAACAGCAAACTTACCACCAACCGTAGAGTCAGCAGGTGCATTTTTCGAAGATCCGGCAGTCTCATATTTGTTTGCAGCGGCAGTCTCAGTGACCGAACCATCCTTGTTTAAATAATAAGTCGTTGCCTTACCTTCGGTAATTGCGAGGACCTGCGCATTGGCATAACCGGAACGAATGTTAGCCAGATCCACGCCAGCCTTAGCCTTGTTCAGAGAGCTGGTGAAGGTGGGGATCGCAATGGCAACCAGGACAGCAATGATGGCAACCACGATCAGCATTTCCATCAGGGTGAAGCCCTTCTTGTTGGTGAACTTCTTGAGCATAGTGAAGTTCCTCCTTTTTTCAAGTTCTATTTATATCGCCCGGACGGGGTGGACGCCCGGGGAGATACCAAATTCAGATACTGCCGTACATGGAGAACATGGGCAGGTACACTGCCAGCAGCAAAATGACGGTGATGACCGCCAGCACGATGATGATGACCGGCTCCAGAACCGCCAGCAGCCGCTCCGTCATGGTGGCGGCCTCGTGGTCGAAGTAGTCTCCGATCACGTCCAGCGTTTCCTCCAGAGAGCCGGAGCGCTCGCCTACGGCGACCATTTCCGTCAGCATTTTGGGGAAGCACTCCACGCCCTCCATGCTGTCGGCAATGCCGCGGCCCCGCTCCACGCCCTCCTTCACCTTCCGGACGCCCAGAGAGAACACATAATTGTCCGAGATCTGGCTGACGATGCCCAACACCGCCTGCACCGGAAGACCGGCGGAGAGCATGGTGGACATGGTGGAGGCGAACTGCCCCGACAGGTGCAGGGTGTGGAGCCGCCGCAGGGGCGCCCGCCGCAGCGCGTAGCTCGCGATGGCCAGCTTGCCCCGCTCCGTCCGCTTGAAGGACAGGTAGCCGATGGTCAGCAAAGCCAGAATAAACAGGATCAGCCACCACCAGTGGGTCAGGAAGGCGCTGGTGCTCATCAGCCACCGGGTCACCGCGGGCAGGTCCGTCCCCAGCTCCGCAAAGGCGGAGGTAAAGGCGGGGACCGCCACCACCATGATGATGGCGAACACGATGATGGCCGTGACGATGACCATGACGGGGTAGGTCATGGTGCTGACGATCTTGGCCCGGGTCTTGGCGGATTTGTCGTAATACTTGTAGAGACGCTTGAAGCACGCTTCCAGCGCGCCGGACTGCTCGCCGGCCCGGACGGTCTCTACAAAGGTCTTGGGCAGGCCGGGGATGTTGGTCTCAAAGCTCTGGGCCATGGAATAGCCCGCGCCGATGTCCTCGGCGACCTTGTGAAGCATCCGCGCCAGGTGCTTGTTCCGGTTCTGGGCTGCGACCATTTCCACGCAGCGCATCACCGGAAGCCCCGTACCCAGAATGATGGAAAACTGGGAGCAGATCAGAGCCAGATCCTTTTCCTTGATCCGGGTCCGGATGGGGCGGGTAAGAACACTGTCCTTTTTCTCCCGCACCTCCTCCAGCTTGATCACAAACGCGCAGGTATCCCTCAGCTTGGAGACTGCATCATATTCATCATAGGCGCGGATCACACCGGAAACCTTGGAGCCCTCCGGTGTCTGTCCCTTATAACGATAGGTCGTCACGCTGTTTCACCTGCTTTGTTCATTCGTCCATTGTGGAGTTGATAGTCCGGGCGGCTTCCTCCGCCGTGGTAATGCCCCGGAGGACCAGATCCCGGCAGCTGTCCCGCATGGTGCGGTAGCCGTTTTTCTTCGCGGCGGCCAGCAGCTCATCGTAGGCCGCGTCATCGTTCACCAGACGGCGCACCTCCCTGTTGACCATGAGGATCTCGAAGGCTGCCCGGCGGCCGACGTAGCCGGTGTGGCGGCACTCCGGGCAGCCGACACCTTTATAAAAGGTGGTCTGGCTGTCCTCCGGCATCCCCAGCAGGGCCAGTTCTTCCTCGCTGGGCTGATAGGCGGTTTTGCAGTGGGGGCAGATCTTGCGCACCAGACGCTGGGAGATCACGCCCCGGAGGGCGCTGGCCACCAGCCAGGGCTCCACACCGATGTCCCGCAGACGGTAGACGGCGGAAATGGCGTCATTGGTATGTAAGGTGGACATGACCAGATGGCCCGTGATGGCGGAGCGCATGGCGATGCCGGCGGTCTCGCCGTCCCGGATCTCGCCCACGGAGATGATGTCCGGGTCCTGACGGAGGATGGCCCGGAGACCGTTGGCAAAGGTCATGCCGGTCTTTTCGTTGATCTGGCACTGGCTGACGCCGGGGATGTGGTATTCCACGGGGTCCTCCAGCGTGACGATATTGACCTCGTCCCGGGCCAGATCCCGGATCATCGCATACAGGGTGGTGGATTTACCGGAGCCGGTGGGGCCAACCAGCAAAATCACGCCGCCGGTGTTTTTCAGAAGGGCGTTGTACAGCTCCAGATCCCGGCCCTCGATGCCAAGGCTCTCTTTGTCCAGGTTCCGGTCCGTCTTATCCAGCAGACGGAGCACGATCTTCTCGCCGTAAACCGTGGGCAGAGACGAGATACGCAGATCGACCTCGTGGCCCTTGAGCTGCATGACCGCCTGACCGTCCTGGGGGATCTTGTGCTCGGCGATGTTCATGCCGCCCATGATCTTCAGGCGGGAGATCACGGTGCTTTGCAGCTCCGTGGGGACGGTGAACAGGCGCTGCAGCAGACCGTCGATCCGCATCCGCACCACCATTTCGCTCTCCTGCGGCTCCAGATGGATATCGCTGGCCCGCTCGTGGAACGCCCGCTCGATGAGGCTGTTGACAAAGCGGATGGTAGGGGCGGAATCCGCGGTCTCCCCGGTCATCTGCGCCGGGACGATGTCCGGCGCGGCGGTACCGGCCTCCCGCTTCATCTCCTCGATGACGCGGGCGGTGCCCTCGTTGCCGTACAGGCGGGCGATGGCCTGCTCGGTGGCCTGACGGGTGGCGATCATGGGGATCACCTTTTTCCGGGACGCCGCCTTGACCTGCTCCTGGGCTACGAAGTCCAGAGGGTCGCTCATGGCCAGGTACAGGGTGTCCTGCACCAGCTTCACCGGCACCACGCAGAATTTCCGCGCGATATTGCGAGGCACATACCGGGCCAGCTCCACCGGGATGGAGACCGCCGTCAGATCCACGAACTCGACGCCCAGCTGGATCTGCAGCGCGTCGATGAGGTTCCGCTCCGTAATGAAGCCGTTCTGCATCAGCACGTCGCCCAGACGCTGGTGGGTCTCCTTTTGGACGGCCAGGGCTTTATCCAGTTGTTCCTGCGTGATGACGCCGGAGGCGATCAGCAGATCGCCCAGCCGCATATATGCCATATCTATCACTCCAAAATACGCGCCGCTCCGTTTTTTCGCGGCAGCCGGCGCCTTGTCGGCGGGGCCGCCGGTCTTTCTCCCGGAAGCGGCAGGTTTTCTCAAAAATCGACGCTTTTTACGTACAGTATATATTATAGGGAAGCCCTTGAAAAGTCAAGGAAAATCCCATTTTTTAGGGTAAATTACAGACTAAGCTGATGCTTAGTCTTCCGCCCCGTTTCATTCTGCTGAAAAAATGATTTTTTCGGTAAAACTACTTTATTTTTCGGAATTTTTATATTATAATTGCCCAGCATAATTTTTTTCGACTTGAAAACAGCCAAAACCCGCCGGAATAACCGCGGCCGGATTCTGGCGGGCGTCCCTCGGTGGGACAGGAACTGAGAACGATATGAAGCTAAATCGCAAAGGTTTTACATTGATGGAGATGCTGATCGTTATCGCGATCGTTGCCGTGCTGATCTCCGTCGCGGTCCCGGTGCTTTCCTCGCAGTTGGAAAGGAGCCGGGAGGCGGTGGATCTGGCCAACGTGCGCGCCGCCTATGCGCAGGTCTCCACGGAGGCCCTGCTTGGAAATACCCATGTCACCGTCACGGTCAATCTGAAGCAGAAGCAGGCCGGGTGGCAGTCGGTGGACCCCGTGAACATCGGCGGCATCGTCCATTCCAAAAACGAGGGCGACACGAATAACTGGAAGGGTAATGCCGCGCCGGGCGGAAGCTGCGAGGTCTCCTATAACGAAGCTTACGGCGTGGTGCTCACATGGAACGGAACGGCAGCGCCGGTCAAGCCCAGCCATCCGTTCGATACCACGCACACGCAGTTTTTTGATAATGTGCTGTATAAAACCGACTTTTGGAAGAACGGTGAGGTAAAACAGTATAATTTTGAGTTTGACTCCCGCTGTCCGGACTCAAGCTACATCCCGCAGATCAAAGAAGCACTCAAAGGAAACATGACCAACAGCCTTCTGCAGCAGGAGAACTGCACCTGGGCTTTTTTAGGGGACGGGCGTGATGGATATACGGCGGACCGCTACCTTTTCTGGACCTCTCTTGACACGAACAAGGTCGGCGCCGGAGTGAAGATCCCCGTGCTCATCCAGACCGGTGACGGGAAATACTATGTTTCCGAAACTACGACCGGGGAGCGAACAAAGGGAAATGGAACTCAGAAAAAAACATACATTGCAGTATCCGAACAGATCACAGAGAAAAAAGACTATAAAAAGTTTTTGAAAGCTGAAGCGCAATACTCTTCTTTGACTGAAGCCTACGATGCCTATGTAAAGGCTCTAGCTGATCCAAAATATGAAGGCGTCCGTGCCACACAGACTTCTGCACCGTAAGCGGGATCACGGCTTCAACCCTTGCGTCCCAGTCAAATCAAGATATAAAAGCACTTGCGCATGGAAGCAGGTGCTTTTATGGAATCGTCAGGTTTCCCTGCCATTCAACCGTTCGCTTGCCTTTTCCCGATTTTCCCTGCTTCTATTATATACCGTACATCGATGTACGGTACAAGAGTTTTTTCGTTTCAAGGGAAATTTTTTTCAAAATGTAGGAAATGGGCGTTTCCTGTTGGTTAAATCGCCAAAACTCCACTTCGGTCTCTCCTGCGGCCGCTGCCGCCCGGGTCTGACCGGCATTTTCCGCCGCTATCCCCTGTTTTCCGAAAGATCCTGCCAAAAAAAGCCCAGGAACGTTACGTTCCTGGGCTTTGTCTATGTAGGCTTTTACGCTGGTTTTAAAAGGTGATGACCTCTTTGTCCGTTTCAAACTGGGCAGGCTCGCCGTTTTTGATGCTGCGGATGGTATCCAGCATCTGATTGTTGTGCTCCTCCGCCTTGGGGTCGTTGTTCCAGGTGTTCTCGTACTTGAAGATCACATGGGAGATGGAACGGCCCTTCTTATGCTTGCGGAAGGAGACCTTCAGGTTCGTATACTGGTTGATAAAGCCCAGATTGACCTCGATGACGTTACGCACAAAGTCACCGGCGCTCTTGTACTTATCGTTGCAGTCGAAGAAATCCCGCAGGTAGTCGATGGCCAGCACGATCTCGTCCGGGTCGGTGGAGATATCCGGGAAGGCCGGGGTGTTCTCCCCCTTGATGATGATATTCACCCAGCTGGTCAGCAGCTCAAAGAGGCGGATGGAATAGTTGGTAGGCAGCTTGATGATGCTGTCATAGGAATAAAGGGTGAACATTTCGCTCAGGCCGATGAGGTACGGCTTCAGCTCGTCGCTGAGGCGGTAGGTCAAAGTGCCGTCCTTGTACTCCACGCTGCTGAGCCAGTGGAGGATCTTGTAGTTGGGCTTGCCTTTCTTATCAGGCACTTCCTTGTCCCGAATGAAGATGACCCGCTGCATGAGGCTGATGTTGATGTCCTGCATGGAGCGGTAGACATTGGTCTTAGGCACCTCCAGAAATTCCGCCAGCTGCGAGACATTGACCTTGTAGGTCCGCAGATCCTTGTCCCCCTTCATGATCTGGGAGACCGCCAGGCGGATCAGCTTGGATTCCATCAGCGTCAGATCGGACTGCTTGCTCCGCAGCAGCTCGTTGGCCTGCACGATATTGAAGTCCTTGCTGTAACGGATGGCAATGCCGCTTTCCCCGGACAGATTATCCTCCGGAGTCTCTTGGATCAGCGTATAATTGTCACGTTCCTCTGCGTCTGCATTTACATCCGGGATCTGGATCTGTTTTTCTTCCATGTTCTTCTCCTCTGTGCGGCTTTCTGCAAATTCATTAATTATCATATTCTATTTACGAAAAAGAGTCAACCCAATTTTTCGAAGTTTATGTTTTTTCCTTCCTGCCCCTTCGACCAGCCTGCTGCCTGCCCAAGCTGCCGTCCTGCCCTGCCCTTACCGCGGCAGCCCTTCTGCTATTCACGAGGTTTTGATTCTTCTAAGCCGCCTATGAGCCGTTTCTGCTTATGGGAGACTGTATCATTCACGAGGTTTTGATCTCGTTTTGGGAATTTACGAGGTTTTGATCTCTCCCATATCCCGCCGAAGGGCATTTACGAGGCCAATGTCACTCCGGCAGCCTATTTACGAGGTTTTGATCTCGTTTATTGTACCATTTTCGGTATGATCGTTCGGAATTTCTGTTTATCGGTAAACTCTGTAAAGTATTATTGCTTTTCACTTCTTTTTGTGAATTTCACCCTCTCTTATGGGGAGCAGCCCCGTTTTTCCTGCCTCTTTTCCGGCAAAAATCAACGTTTTTCGTAGAAACCGCCCAATCTAACTCTCAATATCTTGTTGCTTTTTTATGAAAGTGAATCACATTTGGTGTCCGCCTCCGGCCTCTCCCAGCGTCATCCCATATACGAGGTTTTGATCTCGTTTTTGGGGTTCCGCGCGTCGGTGAGAGATACAAACCTCGTGAATCAGCTCCCTGCGTCACGCCAGCAGAGAGATCAAAACCTCGTGAATTGGATCAGGCCGAAAGCTGACTGAGCGAGATCAAAACCTCGTATATACATTATATATATAGTATATATCTCGTCTTTCCTGAGATCAAAACCTCGTAAATCAAGTCTCCCTGGGTGAAAATGTGAGATCAAAACCTCTTAAATCATGCCAGAAACGGCAAGTGGAGAGATCAAAACCTCGTGAATAATGCAGTCTTCCATAAGCAGAATCGGCTCATAGGCGGCTTAGAAGAATCAAAACCTCGTATATACGCGGGCACCGCCCATTTTTTCGTGGTTAAAATGTTCTTAAATTAGAAGCTTTTCGAGAAATCGCCTGTGGATCTCCTAAATTTTGTTCCCGGTTTTTTCGTCATTTTTTGAGGGCAAAATTGAGACATTGGCCTCGTAAATCAGCTGATTTCGGTATGAAAAGAGAGATCAAAACCTCGTATCAAAAGATACATCCCTCGTACTTCAGAGATAAAACCCTCGTCTATATACGATACAAACCTCGCAGAAACGAGATACAAACCTCGTACCGGGAGGGGCGATACTTATTAAATAAAAATAATAAAATAGAAAAAGTTCTATAAAAGTAGGAAAAACCGACTGAGGTCCCCTACGGGGACTCAGTCGATTCTGCTTTTCGAAGAAAAAGCCTTCTGATATTTACAGCGAAATACGTTCCTCTGGCTTCCAGTCAGGAAAACGACTCCATTTCCTTCGATCACGGCGGAGAAACAGACTCTCCAGAGCAAGAAGCTGGAAGAATCGAGCTACAAACACGCCTTCTATACGTTTACCCACTCGGATTCCAAGCCTAAAATCTTCAGAACCAGCTATTCTGCCGACACAAACGTGCTGGAACAGGAAAATGCATGAGAGCGCTGACCGAAAAATGGACTTACAGGCAAAAGAACGCAGAGCCAAGATAACGATACTGCCTTGCTCTTTTAGAGTCTCTCGGTTGTTTTACCCTCTTTTTGGCGACATTTGAGTCATGGGTCCGCAGAAAATCTGTAAAACCCGGTTTAGAACGGTGACAGATCGGTTAAACTGATGATAGTGGCTGCGGAGCACATGGGAGAGATTTGAATTCCGCCATGTGAGAATGAGTTTACATAAAACTTTTCGCAGAAGCAAACGGACCCCTGGACCGGCAGAAAATTATGCCAAGTTCGTCTTTGTGTTCCAAAAGGGTCTAAAGCCTTGCGACTTCAAGGGCTCAAGAAAGCAAGGGACACAAAAAATTGGAGCAAATGATAGGGCACTCAATAAGTAAACGATTACGTTATAGAATTCAGCCAATGCCATATACTCATAAGAGGTCTTACAAGAAGAATTTCCTTGCGTACAATTGAGACGGCGCTGCCTGATACGGCAAACCCAAATGAGACGGTCCCTGTAAATACGGGCCATTGCCTGCGGCCTCTCCCCTTCCCGCAAGGAATGACAGTCGAATGACTGGCTTGCGCTTCCACAAAAGCTGCTGATCGACAAAAAGCAAATATCATGTTGAAAAAGATGACTTTCAGTTCAAATCACTTTTCCATTTCCGATGGTTTAGCTCCTATAATATGCGCAAGGTATCCCAAAAATCAACTAATTTCCCTTTTTGCTCCTATACGCTCCTAAGCCCTTGAAGTTGCAAGACTTTAGAACCTTTTGAAAAACAAAGTTGAACTGAGACAAAATAAATACTGAACGGAGAAAATGCAGCCCGCTCATTTTCGCAGCTGCTGCGATCTTCCCCTCGTATTTCCATGGAGGTATAAAGGCGCGGGAAAGCAACGTGAAGATGGAAAAGAAACCCGAAGGAGCGCCCAGATCAGGCACCCCTTCGGGATATTCGAATTCCCTGTTCAGTTTACAGCAGCCCCCGCAGATCCAGATAATCCAGCAGAAAGCTGGTGCGGACGGCACCGATGCTTGCGTTCAACCGGCGAGCCAACTCCAGCATGGCCTCCTGAGTTCCCGGCAGCAGATACACATTCATCCGATTGGAGCTGAGATTGACGGCGTGATTTTTGGTCAGGGTGTAGATCTCAGCCATTTCGTGCAGCTCATAGTCCGCAGGCAGGTCTGCCAGGGTCTCCTCCATGATCACCGTCAGCATTTTCGGGACGGAATACCGGTTTTCCGCAGCCAACTGCCGCAACCGGTCCATCAGACCGATATTTACCCGCATTTTCACGGGGACACGCTGCTCCGGGCCTTTTGGACGGGCCATTACTGTCCGTTCCGCAGGAGATCGGCCAGCTCCGCGGCCTCCTTGGCCAGCTTATCCAGACTTTCGACAATGGAACCGTCCCCATCGGCAGCGTCCATTTTCCGCAGAGAATTCAGCCGCCGCTTGCTGGAGGTGATTTTAGAGAGGTCAAACGTGACCTTCTCATACTTTCGGATCAGCGTGGCCTTTTGGGTGCGGACCGCCACATCTCCGGCGGGCTTGGCGTGAACCGGCGGAATAATGGCTTCTTCCAGCCGGGCCAGCTCCGCTTCCCGGCCATTGGTCATGCGGGCGGCCTGAGCGGCCCGGTCCGTGATCCGGGTGACATAGGTATGCTCCAGAGCCTTGTCCCCATTGGACATCTGAATGGCCTTATTGATGGCATTTACATAGAGAACCTGCTCGCTGGGTTCCAGCGGGCAGAGCGACAGGGCCTGTGCGTGAGAAATGGTGCCATTTTGGAAGAATTCCTTCACATCGTCGATCAAGGACTTGTCAAACTGGGTGTAACGCTGGACCGTGGAGTCCGTCATCTGGGTGCGGGACTTGAAATACGCCTCGGCAGCCCGGCGATCTACCTGAAATTTCGCCTGCAAATTGTCCAAATACCGGGAAATGCAGGCCTGAATGGTCTTTGCATCACCAGAAAGGCCGCGAACCATGATATTTGCCTCATCCAGAATGATGAGTTCGGACAGTTCGTCCAGTCCGGTGTAGGTTTGGGCCTGCACCCGATCCCATTTATGAGCCTTCTGGCCGGTGGGATCGCTTTCCTGCTCCCGTTTTTGTAGCAAACGCAGGGCTTTCACCCGGCGTTCACCGGAAAGCAGCATAAATGTGCCATCCTCCCGCTGACTGACCACGATGTTGTGCAGCAGGCCATTGCGCTCGATAGCGTCCGCCAGCTGCTGGATGCTCTCGTCATCATCGTTGCAGGACCAGAGGTTATGGGGGTTAAATTCAATGTTTCGCAGGAGGATCCGGGTCAATTCCGTGCCTTCGTTCTGAAAGGACATGGCGATCTCCGTTTTTGCCAAATGATTTTTGGTCGATAATTCCTGGGAACCCTGGGGAATTTGGCTTTTCAGCTTATCAAGCTTACCCATTATTCGTCAGCCTCCTTTTTTGCCAGACGCTGTTTGATCTCGTTCCAGAGCTGCATATAGTCCACGGAAGGATTGGATTTCTTGGAGTAGAGCACCACCGGTACGGCGGCGATGGTGCTTTCCGGCACGGCGCTGCCCTTGCGGATGCCGGTTTTGAAGAGAACAGAAGCATATTCCGGGTTTTCCTCGAACATCTGCCGCACCAGATTGACGGCAGCCGTCCGCTCCACCTGGGTCAGAACCACGCCTAAAATGTCGATTTTGACATCTTCCCGGGTCTCAAGATCCAAAATCATGGCCAAAGTGGTCTCAAAACCCTCCAAAGAGAAGTTATCGCACCGGACAGGGATCAAAACCTCGTCGGCGCAGAACAGGGCGCTCATGGTGAGATTGTCCCGGGCGGGAGGGGTGTCGATGACGATATAATCATAATCATCGTTGATATTGGCCAGACAGTGGATCAGGAAGGTGTAGTTCTTCATTTTGTATTCGTCCGCCAGCAGATCCAGCTGGTGAACGGCACGAGGCGTCTGAGCAGTGCTGGGGATGATATGAACGCCCTCTACGTTGGTGGGGTGGATGTAGGGAGCCAGATCCATCCCGCCCAGATCGAAGTTCATGAACATATTCACCAGGCCGTGACCCTTGTAGAAGTTCTCGGCCTTCTTGTGCTGGGTCAGCATGTAGGTAGTGTTGGCCTGCTGGTCCATATCCACCACCAGGACCCGTTTTCCCTCGGCGGCCATCAGAGCCGCCAGATTGACTACTGTAGTTGTTTTGCCGGTACCGCCCTTTTCGATGGCGGTTGTCAGGATCAGAGACATAAAACCCCTCCGTTTTGCGTGTTTCGGGAGATTTACCCCCGGTTTTGCGGTATTTTTTACGTTCTCATTATAGCCTGCTTATCATAATACTGTCAATATAAAGCCGCACATTTCTCGGACTTTTTCCAAAAGAAACTCAAATGACACGGACCCTATAAATAGTGGCAAGGAGTGTAGAACCTAAATGAGACGGACCCTATAAATAATAGTCAAGAGCAGAAAGCCCAAATGAGACGGTCCCTGCAAATCCGCCTGATCCCGCAGCGGAGTGGGGGATAGCCTCATCATATCACTTAATGCCCGACATTTTTTGTCGGAGATTGACGGCTGGGCTTTCAGCAGAGCAGGGGAGGTCTCAAAACAATATGTTAAAAAATTAACGAGCAAAGGTAAGGTCGATCCCGCTGCCCCGCACACGCCTGTTTCCCTTCGGAAACAAATCGTGGAAACCGCAGCCACTTTGTTGTATACTATACAAAAAACCAGCAGGGAAGGAGGGGAGCGCCATGCTTACCGAACAGCTGACCGCCGACGCGGCAGCGCTGCATCAGGCTATCCTGCGCCACGGCGGCGAGGTCTCCCCGTTCTTCTGCGGAAAAGAGCTGGGCTGGGAGCACCGCCGCATCGCCCGGGCCATGGAGGAGCTGGTGGCCGCTGGGATCATAGACCCTGCAGCCGCCGTCCTGCCAAAGCCCCTGAAACAGCGCAAAACCTACGATTTCCCGGAAATTCAGGCTATTTTGGCGGACTTTCCGGCCTTTGCCCGGGCCGTACACGCCGTGGAACACGCCGCAGGCCGCCGCCTGCCCACGGCGGATCTCAGCGCCCTGACGGAGCTGTTCGACTTCCACGGCCTGTCTCCGGAGGCGCTGGAGCTGCTGACGGCCCAGTGCTGCGACGAAGCCATCCTCCGGGGCGAGGAGCGCCCCACGGCCCGGCGCATCGAAAAGCTGGGCCTGGAATGGGCCCGTCTGGGCGTCCGCTCCCGGGCGGACGCCGTGGCCGCCGTGCGGCGGATGGCCCGGCGGGAACAGACGGTGGCGGAGGTCCGCCGTCGGCTGCGCTTGGACCCGGACGCGCGAATCCCGTCGGATGACGCCTACATCGCCGCGTGGCTGGACTGGGGCTTCACCCCGGCGCTCATCGAGCTGGCCTTCGACCGCACCGTGCTGAACTGCGGCCGCCTGAACTGGAAATATTGTCACGGAATTCTGGAAAGCTGGCGGAAAAACGGCCTGTTCACCGTGGCGGACGTTCTGGAAAAGGACGCGTCGCCCCAAAAGCCGGAAACCGCGCCGGAACCGGACGATCCCTGGCGCTACATCCCCTGATTCCCGCGAAAACCGTCATAAACGGACAGAACTTGGTAAGTTCTGTCCGTTTTTTTGCCCTCCGCAGGGAAGCCGCTATATATAAAAAAAGAGCGCAGCCCCGATCTCTGTTACAAAACCTGACAATGTTACAACCATGTAACAAATCGGCGTAATCACTTGCATTTTAAAAAGTCGAATGTTATCTTAGCATTACAAAACAATGTGATCGAAACTTACCTCCGGTTCAGATATTGGGTAGGCTAGCCACGATATGTAAATCGGGGCGGTTAAGAAAGCTTTGTTTTGTAAAACAAACTCCCGACCGGGAGAATTTCAAAAGGAGGAAACCCCATGAAGAAGTTCCTTTCTCTGGTACTGGCTCTGGTAATGACCATGTCTCTGGTCACTGTCAGCGCTGGTGCCAAGGACTTCACCGACAGCTCCAAGATCCAGTACACTGAAGCTGTCGACGTGATGTCCGCCGTGAAGGTTATCGACGGTTATACCGACGGTTCCTTCAACCCCACCGCCACCCTGACCCGTGGCGCTGCTGCCAAGATCATCTGCAACCTGATCCTTGGCCCCACCACTGCTGGTGCTCTGGTGGCTGACGCCGCTCCTTACAAGGACGTTCCTACCAACCACACCTTCGCTGGCTACATCGCTTACTGCCAGAAGGAAGGCATCATCTCCGGTTATGCTGACGGCACCTTCAAGCCCGCCAACTCCCTGACCGGCTATGCCTTCATGAAGATGCTGCTGGGCGCTCTGGGCTATGACGCCGAGGTCGAGGGCTACACTGGCCCCAACTGGTCCGTCAACGTTGCCAAGCGCGCTCTGAACATCGGCCTGGACGATGGTCTGGTGGGCGATTTCAACGGCGTCAAGGCTGTCAACCGCGAGGAGGCTTGCCTGTACGCTCTGAACACCCTGACCGCTGACATGGTCGAGTATGATGCCAAGACCTCCGTTTCCGCCGGCAACACCACCGTTGTCATCGCTGGCTCCAAGGCCAAGGAGATGGTCAACAACGGCACCTCCGACGGCAAGATTTTCAGCAAGGACGGCGTCATGCAGTTCGCTGAGAAGTATTTCGACAACCTGACCGTCAAGACTGGCTCCGACGAGTTCGAGCGTCCCGCTAACGTGTGGAAGCTGAAGGCTGAGGAGATCGGCACCTACTCCAAGGCCGCTGACCTGACCTACACCAAGAAGGTCGAGGCTGGCGACATCTACAAGGATCTGAACCTGGGCAGCACCGTTGCCGCCAAGGACGTGACCGTGTATGTCAACGGCGTTGAGGCTACCGCTGCCGAGATCGACATCAAGAAGGGCTCCGACGTTAAGATCGGCAAGGCTGTCGGCACCGATGGCAACGGCGTTCTGACCGAGGTCTTCTATGATGACGATGCCGATACCATCACCATCACTCAGGTCGTCACCTACATCGGCGAGATCGCCAAGACCGTCAAGGCTACCGACAAGAAGGACGCCTATGTGGTCATCACCGGCAAGCTTGCTGAGAACAACAGCTTCGCTACTCGTCCCGAGTCCGTGACCGGCACCAAGGCTGGCGCTCTGGAGTTCGAGACCGATGAGAAGTTCGCTGACGAGACCTATGTTCTGTACACCTACTCCTTCAAGGAGGACGGGGTTCAGTCTGTTGTCGCCGCTGAGAAGGTTGAGGGCTATGTCTCTCAGACTATCAACAAGGCTACCGACCTGGACCAGAACAACGGCATGACCATTGCCGGTACTGCTTACAAGATGTCCAAGGCCGCTGCCGGCGAGAAGCTGGGCAACGTGTCCGTGAAGCAGGACTACACTGTCTATCTGGACCAGTACGGCTACATCATCTACGTTGAGGAGATCCAGGAGATCGGCAACTACGCTCTGGTTCTGGCTACCGCTTCCAAGGGCTCCTTCATCGGCAACAAGGCTCAGATCCTGCTGACCGACGGCACTGTGAAGTTCGTCAACACCGATGAGAACTATGCCTCCGGCGACAAGAAGATAGCTGACAACACCATCGTCACCTTCCGCGAGAACTCCGATGGCACCTACACCCTGAAGACCGTCAAGAAGGACGGCGCGATCGCTACCGTTAAGGCTACCGGCACCACCGTTTCTGGCAGCGAGTTTGTCATGAAGAATGACAAGGCCGGCATCCTTGTGACTCTGGCTGACGGCACTCAGAAGACCGTCACCGCTAACAGCGCTTCCGTGTTTGTGGTTGCCGATCAGGACGACTACAATGTGAAGACCTCTGAGATCGACGATTGGGATTCCTACACCGGTATCAAGAACGCTCCCTCCGTCTCCACTGATACTGCTGACCACGCTAAGGCTGGCGCTCAGGTCACCGCTTACTACTACTGCAAGAACAGCATGGTCACCGTGATGTTCGTGGTTCCCAACAAGCTCGCGAACGTTGAGGACGGCACCAAGAACGCCATCTACTTCGCTGAGGAGTCCGCTTCCGACCTGATCCACGATGAGGACGGCGACTACTTCACCTACAACGCCATCGTTGATGGCAAGATCACCACTGTGAAGGTCGACGCTGACCTCACCGGTGCCGCTTCTCTGAACGGCCTGTACAAGTCCTACGGTACCAACTCCAAGGGCTACATCACCAGCCTGAAGAGCTACCCCGTTTACAGCACCGGCAACACTGAGCAGGTCCTGAACGCCGGCATCGGCCTGGCCAAGACCTCCAAGGAGTACACCGTGACTCTGGACACCAAGTGCACTGGCTCCGCTACTGGCAAGCACGAGGATGTCTTCCACCATGGCACTGCTGCTGGCAGCGGCTTCGTCATCACTGTTGACGACAACGCCAAGATCTACTTCGTCGACAAGAAGGGCAACATCTCCGAGTCCAGCTACGCCGCTCTGTATCCCGATGACAACGACCTCGTGTACGCTGTTGTTGAGGATTACCTGGTGAAGACCCTGGTCGTTCAGGAAGTCAAGGACGCTGACGCCGCTGTCACTCCTACCCTGAAGCCCGGCCAGAAGCCCGTTGCTTACATCGATGGCTTCAATGTGGTCATCCCCACTGTTGATGGTACTGACGTTGACAATGCTGTGAATGTTCTGGCCAATGCTGGCTACAGCGTGACCGGCTATCTGGGTGGTACCACCTATCTCGCCACCAAGAACGGCACCAGCTATGCTTTCACTAAGGTCACTGGTACTGCTTACTTCTCCCTGACCATTGACGGTGAGAAGGTTGAGTACGTCGAGAAGGACGCCGATTCTAAGACCACTAAGGGCCAGATTCAGGGCAAGGGCACTGGCTACATTGTGGGCAGCGCTACAACTGTCACCGGCTATTCCGCTGTGACTGACAAGACCGAGGCTGCATCCAATGTTACCGCTCCCGTTGTCATCAAGACCGGCTATGTCACGATTGGCGCCACTCAGGCCACCTCTGTTACCGGTCTGACCAGCAGCACTGTTACCGTTACCACCGGTGCTGTGGCCTACAACAAGGCTACCGTCGAGATCACGGCTGCCAAGGCTAATGTGACCAAGGATTACACCATCACCGTGAAGAACGATGGCGTGGTTGTTAAGACCTTCACCGCTAAGAAGGATACTGACATTAAGGAAACCGTTTCTCTGGGCAACCTGACTGCTGACATTGCTGACAGCAAGATCACTGTCGAGGCCGCTGAGGTTAAGGCTCCTGTTACCTTCACCGCTCCCGTTAAGGGTAACAACGCTGGCCTGACCTTTGAGTGGACGCTGACCAACCCTGTGGCCGCTGAAGGCGAGAAGGTGACCGGTACTCTGACTGTGACCGGTACCTCCACGGCTGCCTCCAACGTGAGCCTGAGCTCTACCGGCGCTACCGCTGCTTGGGACATCTCTGGCGATGTGGTCGGCAAGGCTACTGTTGCCTCTAATGCTCTGAAGATCGAGTCCGGCGTGATCACCAACTTCACCGTGAACTTCGAGTTCACCGTTGGTAACACCACCGTTGGTACTCTGACCGCTTCTTACACCTAAGAAACGATTGGAATGTGATTCAGCCTGACGGCTAAAGCACAAAGAGACCCCCGCTCGAAAGAGCGGGGGTCTTTCTCTTGTCTCACAGCTTTTCGCCCCGCACTAAAATGCGGGAACCGGCCTTTAAAACAGCGTCTGAATACCCGGAACGGGCGAAAATACCGATGTGGGTGAAATGGCGGTAACGGACCCTGGAGGACGGCGCGCAGCCTGCCAGCGAGGCCGCACCATTCAGGCAGACCAGCGAGAACACCGCGTCCGGGAACCCGCCGGGAAAGCCCAGCATCACGTTCCATGCCGGCTCAAGATACCTGACGCAGGAGCTGGGGCTGTCCGTATAGCCGAAGTCGATCGTCTGGCTGCCCTCCGCGGGCATGATCTCAATGGTCACGCTTTTCCATTCCGTCCAGTCGATGTTCAGCGGCCACGCGGCGTCTTTGAGATCCTCGGTGGTGGTCACGTCCAGAATGGTGTGGAACGCGGCCTGACGCGCCGCCGTCCCCAGCGCCGCGTCGATCTTGTCCCAGTTGTCATTGAATTCCTCCACCAGAATGCGGTCCGTCCCCGCCCAGCGGGACAGCCGGTAGTTGGGTGTCTGTTGGCTTGCCATACGTTTAACCCTATCCTTTCTCAGAATGTTATTGTTGCATAACAAAATACAGTATCTATACAACCTTCTGAAAAAAGTTCCTGTTGCAAGATATCGACACCCCTCGATTCCGTTCGAGGTTGAAAAGTGAAAAAGCGTTGCACCACCGCCCTTGACGGCCCTCCGGAGACCTGTTATCATGACCCTGAGAACAACACCGGGAGGGGCCTATGATTTTTCAGAAATCCGCCTGCATCGAGACACTGTACACAGAGCTGCCCTTTTTAGAGCGGTTTCGCGCCGCCAGAGCCGACGGCTTCGAGTTTGTAGAATTCTGGAGCTGGACCGACAAGGATCTCGCCGCCGTGAAGGCCGCCGCGGACGATGCGGGGGTCGGCATTTCCGGCTTCAACGGGGACGCGGAGCTGTCCCTCATCGACCCTGCCCAGAAAACGGCCTACAAGGCCTTTCTGCGGCGTTCTCTGGACGCCGCTATGGAGATAGGGGCAAGGTCCGTCACGGTCCACTCAAACGGCCTGGGGGAGGGAGGAAGGGTCCTTTGCCCCTATGACGACCTCAGCGACGCCGTGAAGCTCTGCACCATGTTCGACACGCTGAAAATCGCGGCGGAATGGGCGGAAACTTGCGGCGTCCGGATCAATCTGGAGCCGCTGAACGTCACCACGGACCATCCCGGCAATTTCCTCCGCCATACCCGCACGGCCGCCGAACTGACCCGGCTCATCGGCTCCCCGTACTTGAAGGTGCTGTACGATGTGTACCACATGCAGCTCAACGAGGGCAGCCTGTGCGACCATATCCGCGCCTACGCCGACCAGTTCGGCCACATCCACGTGGCGGACGCGCCGGGCCGCCACGAGCCGGGCACCGGGGAGATTTATTACCCGGCGGTGTTCGCCGCCTTGGAGCAGGCGGGCTACCGGGGGCTCATTGGCTACGAGCTGTTCCCCAAAACCGACACGAAAACTGCCGTCCGGGCCATCATGGCGGATTGACCGCCTATTGCAGAAAAAACCTCTCGGAAGTCATTCCGAGAGGTTTTTTGTGGAAAGGAGAGGCCGTTCTCTCCTAAACAGATGGTAAGAATGCTGGGAAACCGTTGCTGCGCAAGCGTTTGCTTTAGTATGACCGAAAATGTTGAAAGTGTTGACAAGCTTTGTTTATTTCCTATGAATCGGAAAAAGGAATAGTCAAAACGTAAAAAGACACAAGCGAAAAAGCGGGAAAAAGTAGCAGATTACACAGTTTATTCAGCAAAACCCATGGGAAAAACTGACCAAAGAGTGATGGAATTTGTTGACAAATTTGAGTAAAAATGCTAAAGCGCTATTAAACCCGATAAAAAGGGTAAATGATGATGGAGGTACGTTATGAAAAAGATTTTTTCTCTCCTGCTGACGCTGACGATGGTCCTGTCTCTGGCCGCCTGCGGCGGTAACAGCTCTACCCCCAGCACTCCCAGCGAGGACGGCACCCAATCCGATGCCGCCAATTCTGATACCATTAAGATCGGATATGTTTCCGACCTGACCGGCGCCACCGCCCTGTGGGGCACCGCCGGACAGTACGGCGCCGAGCTGGCCATCAAGCAGGTCAATGAGAACGGCGGCGTCCTTGACGGCAAGATGCTTGAGCTGGTCCCCATGGACGGCAAGGGCGAGCCTGCCGACTCTGTTTCCGCCTTTAAGAACCTGGTTGAGGTACATAACATCGTGGCCGAGATCGGCACGAACTTCTCCTCCTGCAACATCCCCATGGCCTCTGTCGCTGACGAGGTGAAGGTGCCCATCATCGGCACTGCCGCTTCCAACGAGCTGGTCACCGTGGATGAAAACGGCAAGCTGCACCCCTATTCCTTCCGTATGTGCTTCATCGACTCCTACCTCGGCACCGTCATCGGCAACTATGCCTATGACACGCTGGGTTCCCGGAACGCTGCTCTGTTCACCGTGGCCGGCAACACCAACTCCGAGTCTGTTGGTCAGTTCCTGCGTGACGCCTTCACCGCTAAGGGCGGCACCATCGTGGCTGACGAGCAGTGCCAGGATGGCGACGTGGACTTCCGTGCACAGTTGGCCAACATCGGCGCCAAGAACCCCGACATCGTGTTCGTGATCATGAACGACTATGCTAAGAACGCCACCTTTGCAAAGCAGGCCCGCGAGATGGGCATCGACTGCATGCTGATGGGTCATGACGGTTGGGACTCCGCCCAGCTGGCCGGTGAGGCTGAGGGTGCTCTGGAGAACTGCCTGTATGTCTCCCGTATCGGCTTCAGCACTCCCGAGGCCAAGGCCTTCGGCGAGGAGGTTGCCAAGGCTTATAACATCACCATGGAGGGCGAGTGCCTGTTCGGTCATGACGGTGTTATGTGGCTGGTGGATGCCATCAACCGAGCAGGCTCTGCCGATCCTGAGGCCATTCGTGACGCGCTGGAGCAGACCGACGTGTTCGAGGGCCTGATCGGTACTCTGGTCATGGATCCCGCAACCCACAACCCGTCCATGGCTTGCGCCGTATACGAGTGCCACGGCGATTCCTTTGAATTCAAGGAGATCATCGAGGCTCAGTAATGTCCGCCGCAGGGGGAAGGAGATTCTCCTTCCCCCTGTGTTTTTTTAAACCTTTCCTTTACTGCGATTTTAGGAGTGATAAATTATGTTCTTACAACAGTTGGTGACGGGCATCTCTGTTGGCGGCATCTATGCGCTGCTGGCAACGGGCTATTCCCTGATTTATAGCCTGCTGGACTTCTCAAACTGGGCCCACGGCGAATTTGCCATGGTCAGCGCCTACATCGCTATCGTTCTGTCCAGCTTTATGGGAATGCCCTTTGTTCTCGCCGCCGTTGGCGGCATGGCAGGCGGCGCGCTGGTGAGTTTTCTCTGCGAACGCTTCGCATATCGCCGCATCCGCCGCAACGGCGCTCCCAATATGTTCCTGATGATCGCCGCCATGGGACTTTCCAACGTGTTTCAGCAGGCGGCCAACCTGATTTTCTCCGGTCAGTACCGGTCCTACCCCTTCAAGCTGCCGGTTTCCACGATCAAGGTGGCATCCGCTTACATCGGTGTTTTGGATCTGGTGAGTCTGGCTATTACCGCCGTGATTATCACCATTTTGGTGTATCTCATCAATAAGACACAATTCGGACTCAATGTCCGCGCAATCGCCTGCAACGCCCACGCAGCCAAGGTCCTTGGCGTCAAGGTGGACCGCTGCATCGCTACGGTGTTCGTTCTGGCTGGCGCTCTGGCCGGCGTGGCTGGCGTTTTGTACGGAATGAAATATAATGTGTTCCCCACAATGGGCAACGTGGGCCTCAAGGCATTTATCGCCTCTGTTATCGGCGGTCTGGGCAGCGTTCCCGGTGCCATTGTGGGAGCGATTATTCTGGGCGTGATCGAAACGTTCGTCTCCGCGTTTATCAGCTCCAGCCTGCGGGACTTCTTCTCCTTCGCGCTGTTGATCGTGCTCCTGCTGGTCAAGCCCAGCGGCCTTTTCGGCGTGGACGTACAGGACAAGGCATAAGGGGGGCAGAGAAATGCTTGCATTATTTAACAGTATCAACAGTGCCGTATGCGGCGTACTGGGCATCAACTCCTATTTGCAGGGCGTGATCGTCATGGTGTGCATCAACGTCATCGCCGTGCTGGGTATGTCGGTGCTGACGGGCTTTACCCGGCTGTTCTCCTTCGGAAACGCGGGCTTTATGTCCATCGGCGCGTATACCGCCGCAATTTTGGCGGTGAAATTCAATGTGAATTTTCTGCTGGCGATCGTCATTGGCGCTCTCTTTGCCGGTTTCATTGCGTTTTTACTGGGATCGATCACTCTGAGGCTGAAGGGTGACTATTTCCTCATCACCTGCCTGGGCTTTGGCGAGTGCGTTCGGGTGTTGTTCAATTACACGAAGAACATCACCGGAGGCTCCGCGGGCTTCCCTGGCATTCCCGCGTATTCCAACGCTCTGTTCAGCGTACTCTGCGTTGTGCTGGCGTTTTTTGTGGCATGGCGCTTCATCCATTCCAAATATGGCCGGAACCTGACCTCTATCCGTGAAAATGAGATGGCGGCCGAAGCGGTGGGCATCAATGCTTATCGGGTGAAACGGATGAGCTTTGTGTTTTCTGCCATCTATGCCGGCTGGGCTGGCGCTCTGTACGGCGGTTATTTGATGTACATCGTTCCCAGCAGCTTCAATCTGGCAAAGAGCTGCGAACTGATCACCACCACCGTGATCGGCGGCCTCGGCTCTCTGACCGGCTCTCTTCTGGGCGCCGTCATCGTTACGGTGCTGCCGGAGGTCTTCCGGTCCCTCGCAAACTATCGTATGCTGCTCTACGGTATTGCCGTGGTGCTCATTATCCTGTTCAAGCCCAGCGGCCTGTACGGCTATAAGGAATTCTCCCTGAAGCGGACCATCCGCTGGTTCCGCACGCT
>ENA-UERG01000375-UERG01000375.1-human-gut-metagenome-genome-assembly--contig:-NODE-375-length-43877-cov-11.891050_pt1 | contig 43877 bp, 56 predicted proteins | sample MGYA00242954_ERZ507954 | MGnify/ENA primary metagenome ERZ507954 (study PRJEB26167, sample SAMN06115478) | human gut metagenome | host: Homo sapiens | place: China:Sichuan | collected 2015-01-21...
ATTGTTTGGGACAAGTGCAACGAGGGCAGCTCTTTTAGCGATTGCGAGATCGCAGCCACAAACTGCCATGACAGCGTGCGGATTTTCCACTATATGTGGAATGGCATGATGCAGGGCAAAAGCATCGCAGAGGGGTTTATCCAGCAAGGGAATAAGGCGCTGAACGAGCAGCGCATTCATCCGACGCAGAAGCCTGTGGCGCTTTACGTGTGGTTGCTGCAGAAGTACGCCAAGCCCGGAGACAAGATACTCGATACACACCTCGGCAGCGGAAGCAGCCGCATCGCTGCATTGGAGCTTGGGCTCGATTTTGTGGGGTACGAAATTGACGAGCGCTACTACGAAGCGCAGGAAAGGCGCTTTGAGGAATGCATCTCACAAGGGAGTTTGTTTTTTCAGGAGGTGCGGGCATGAGCAAGATTATGAGACCGAAAACGCCGTTTGAGTTCTGCGTCTATCCGACACTCAAGGAAGCACTGGAAAAGACGGACTACAATCAAACCGAACTGGCGCAATCCCTCGGCACGTCGCAGTTTACGGTGTCGGCGTGGGTGCGCGGCGACCGCGATACAACGGTGCGGCTGTTGCTGGCGCTGGAAGATTTGACGGGGATGACGTTCCGGGAGCTGTTTGCAGAATGCGAGGGGCGGAGATGAAACACCTCGGCGATATTACGAAGATCAACGGTGCGGAGATCGAGGCCGTGGACGTTATCACGGGCGGCTCGCCGTGCCAGGATTTGAGCATTGCAGGAAAACGCGCAGGATTGGCCGGCGCGAGAAGCGGATTGTTCATGGAGCAGGTCCGCATCGTGAAGGAGATGAGGGAACATGACAGAGCGAACGGACGGACAGGTGACATGGTCCGACCTCGGTATATGGTCTGGGAAAACGTGCCCGGAGCATTCAGCAGCAACAAAGGACAAGACTTCGCGGCAGTCCTCGAAGAGATCATCCGCATCGCAGAGCCGGAAGCCCCCGATATTGAAGTGCCTGAAAAAGGCTGGAACACCTGGGGTGGCTACCACGATGAAGTGGGAGGACGATGGAGCGTGGCTTGGCGAGTGCATGACGCGCAACACTGGGGAGTCCCCCAACGTCGCCGTCGTATCTCGGTTGTCGCAGATTTTGGAGGAGACACCGCAGGAGAAATACTCTTTGAGCGCAAAAGCGTGTCAAGGCATTTTGCGGAGAGCGGAACGGCGCGGGAAAGACTTTCCGGAAACACTAAAAGCGGTGCTTCTTATGCAGTCCGAATCAGGGGGGGGCTGTGACGGAGGAGGAAAAGGCGCTTTAGTTCAGGAGGACAAGAGCGGAACGCTCGGCACCAGCAACGACCAGACGATTTTCCAAAACTGTCTGACGCAGTGGGACTGCCAAAGCAAACGGATTTTTGGCACAGAGGGAGCATCCCCGACGCTACAAGGTGGCGTTGGCGGCGGAGTAAATAACCCGGCGATTTTCTGCATGGGAACACAGCAAGGCGGGGCCGAGGTGCGAAGCGACGACAGAGCACCTACGCTGACCGCTGCGGCCGGCATGAGCGGGAACAATCAGCCGAATAACCGCAGCACCGTCGGACCGGACAAGCCGTGTTCTGCGCTGCACACCTTCGGCGAGGTTCCGGCGGTTTGCTATCAAATGCAGGGCTTCGGGGACTACCGCGAGGGAGACGTTGCGAGCAACTGCAAGCAGCGAGATTACAAGGATAGCACCGATTTAGTGGTCAGCAGTGTTGATTGCCGCAATTTCACCGAGGGGGGCGAGATCAACGGGACGCTGCAAGCAAAAGAAAGCGTAGGGCAAAGTCTGAATTTGCAAAACACCGTCCGAACCGGAATGATTGTGCGCCGCCTCACGCCGATGGAATGCGAGCGGCTGCAAGGATTCCCAGACCACTGGACGGACATCGGCGAGTGGCGCGACAGTAAGGGCAAACTGCGCAAGCCGAGCGACAGTCCGCGCTATAAGGCGCTGGGGAATTCCATCGCCTTGCCATTTTGGGACTTCCTGGCAAAGCGTATCAGTGCGCAATATTTGCGTCCTGTTACGATGGGGAGCCTGTTCGACGGCATCGGCGGGTTCCCACTGGTATTTGAGCGGCACAACGGCAAGGGCACGGCACGCTGGGCAAGCGAGATTGAAGAGTTCCCCATTGCCGTAACAAAATTGAGATTTGGGGAGGACGCATAATGGGAAAAATCCTTGACGTGACCACGGAAGAGCAAACGAAGCTTTGGGCAGAGGCTCACGAGGGAGTAGTACATAGCTGCGAGACGTGTCGGAGCTACGCTGCACTGAGAGAGCCGTTCGTTCGCAGCGACGAGGCCGTCATCTATGGCTATTGCTTCCGTTATGGAGACAAAGACTACAACTGGGGCATGGGCAAAGGCTACCCGGTATTCACGCCGCCTGATTCCGACGTGCCATGTGACGGCTGGAAGAAACGGAAAAAGGAGGCCTGACTATGTACATCGGAGAACCATTTAGCTGGAAGCCTGCAGCCTTTGAGGGCGCGAGCGGCATCTGCGGATTTGAAAAATTGAGAACCGTACACGGTCGTATCGTCTACATCAACGAGCACCACCGTTACTTTACGGCGGAGGCGGAGGTAAACGGAATCAGGCTCAGATAGAGCTTTAAATTTTAAAAAAATCAGGAGGAATTTTTATCATGAACAACAATCAGGACTATATCGTTCGCTGCGACCGCGCAGGCGTGTTTTTCGGCAAGATCAAGGAGCGAAACGGCTCCGAGGTTACCATGACCGATGTTCGTAAGCTGTGGAGTTGGGACGGCGCGTGTGCCGTGGAGCAGTTGGCGCAGGACGGTACAAAAGCACCGGGCAACTGCCGTTTTACCGTGACGATTCCGGAAATGACCGTGCTTGGTGCGATCCAGATCATCCCGTGCACAGACACGGCATCTGCGTCTCTTCGAGGCGTAAAGGAGTGGAAGAGATGACGCTTGACGAGAAGATTAAAGCCTTTTTGCCTGTGAGCTCCGGCGACGGCTACGGCTACGGCTCCGGCGACGGCTACGGCGACGGCTACGGCTCCGGCGACGGCTACGGCTACGGCGACGGCTACGGCTCCGGCTACGGCTCCGGCTCCGGCTACGGCTACGGCTACGGCTACGGCTACGGCGACGGCTACGGCTACGGCGACGGCTACGGCTACGGCTACGGCGACGGCTACGGCTCCGGCTCCGGCTACGGCTCCGGCTCCGGCTACGGCTCCGGCTACGGCTCCGGCGACGGCTCCGGCTACGGCTCCGGAATTAAGAGTTTCAACCGGAAAACGGTTTATCGAATTGACGGTGTCAATACGCTGATTCGTTCCGTGCGCGGCAACACTGCGCACGGGGCAATTTTGAACGGCGATTTGACGCTCACGCCGTGCTACATCGTCAAGCAGGACAATGTTTTTGCACACGGCGAAACGCTGCGCGAAGCAATGGAGGCGTTGCGAGACAAGCTTTTCGAGGATATGCCGGAAGATGGGCGCATTGATACGTTTCTGCGCGAAACAGACCGCGAGAAAGCATATCCGACGCAGTATTTTTACGACTGGCACCACCGCTTGACCGGGTCGTGTGACATGGGACGAAAGCAATTTGCCCGCGACCACGGCGTTGACCTCGAGCACGGCATGATGACGCTGACGGAGTTTTTAGAGCTGACGAAAGACGCTTACGGTGGCGACGTGATCCGAAAAGTGATTAGTAAGATGCAGGAGGTGGAGTGATGGAGAGATTGACAAAATATCTCGCAAGCGGCGCAGCGGATTACAATTATCCGGCAGGTTGTTACAGTGGCAATGATTGCAATGACCGTGTGGCAAAAAGCGCGTACAGACAGACGTGTGTGGAGCGTCTTGCAGCCTACGAGGAAACGGGGCTGACGCCGGAAGAGTCTAAACGAATGTCTAATGAGTGCCAGCGCGCTAACTACGCAGAATCCCATCCGTGGCGCAACCTGTGGGCGTGGCTCAAAAGAAAGCTCAAAATGGCATAAGAAGAGGCGGGGCGAAAGCCCTGCTTCTCTTTTTGCCGTGAGGGAGAACCCCTTTCTTTTCTTTTATATTTCTTTTCTTTCGGGAGAGGGTGCTATATGCAGGATGTATCTATGTTGTGTGTATGTAACTATACAAGGGAGAGCACAGGAAGAGGGAGAGAAAGTTTCCACGCCCGTGGTGAGAAATAAAAGATGGCGTGTTACCGTCGGAAATAGGAAGCTCGGTTCCCCGAGCGGGGGATAAGAATGCTGTGCGATAAGGCCGAGGACGGGGGGCTTGCAGCATAAAAAAGAAAGGCGGTGGCGGCATGGCAAAAGCAGGGTGTCATCCCAAATATGCGACGGTCGAAGAAATGCAGGCCGTCATTGACCAATACTTCGAGGATTGCAAGGGCGAGCCGATCATAGGGGACGATGGGATGCCGATCCTCGACAAATTAGGGCAGCCGTTTATCATTCATCAGCGCCCGCCGACGGTGACAGGGCTCGCGCTTGCGCTGGGGTTTACGAGCAGGCAGGCGCTGCTGAACTATCAGGCAAAGAAAGGATTCGTTGACACGGTTACGCGCGCGAAGTCTCGCATCGAGGCTTACGCAGAGGAACGGCTCTTCGACCGAAACGGCCAGCGTGGCGCTGAATTCAGCCTGAGATACAATTTCCGCTGGGTAAATGACGAGAAGAAGGACGACAGCGGAGAGAGCGTGTGCGGTGTGGCAGAGCTTCCCGCGGTGATGCCTGTTCCGCAGGACGCGGGAGGTGATGCGAATGGCGAAGCGTAGCGTGGTATGGAAGCCGCAGCCCAAGCAAGCGCTCTTTATGAGCCGCTGGGAGGATGAGGCTCTATACGGCGGCGCGGCCGGTTAGGCGGGGGAAAATCCGACGCGTTGGTCATCGAGGCATTGCGGCAGGTGGATATCCCGTATTACAAGGCGATTATCCTGCGAAAGACCTTCCCGCAGCTTGCCGAGCTCATTGACAAGACGCTGAACTACTACCCGCGTATCTATCCGGGCGCGCGCTACAACGGCAGCAGCCACACGTGGACATTCCAAAGCGGGGCGAAAATCATCTTCGGTTCGATGCAGTACGCAAAGGACAAGATCAAGTATCAGGGTCAGGCGTATGACTTTATCGCATTCGACGAGCTGACCCACTTTACATGGGAAGAATACAGCTACCTCTTTTCCCGCAACCGACCGAACGGGCCGGGGACGCGGGTATACATCCGAAGCACGGCGAACCCCGGCGGGGTGGGGCACGGATGGGTCAAGGAGCGTTTCATCACGGCAGCGCCGCCGATGAGGACCATCCGCGAGGATGCAGTCGTGCGCTTTCCGGATGGGCACGAAGAGCATCGGCAGAAGAGCCGCATCTTTGTGCCGAGCACGGTATTCGACAATAAGATACTGCTCAAGAACGACGACAGCTATTTGACGCGCCTTGCGTCGATGCCGGAGGCGGAGAAGAACGCACTGCTCTACGGCGACTGGGACACGTTCTCCGGGCAGGTGTTTACCGAGTGGCGCAATGACAGCGAACACTACCGCGACCGCATCCATACGCACGTCATCGCGCCGTTTCAGGTGCCGAAGGAGTGGCCAATCTGGTGCGCAATGGACTGGGGCTATTCAAGGCCGTTCGCCATCGGCTGGTTCGCGGTCGACCATGACAGGCGTCTCTACCACATCCGGGAATATTACGGCTGCACGGGCACACCGAACGAGGGCGTGAAGATGGAACCGACGGCGGTGGCCCGCGAGATGAAGCGCATTGAGGCAGAAGACCCGAACCTCAAGGGGAGGCACATCTTCCGCGTGGGCGACCCCGCCATTTGGGGCACACAGGGCACGGAGAGCATCGGCTCGCTCTTTGAGCGCGAGCGCGTCTACTTCGAGAAGGGGGATAACGCCCGCATCGACGGCAAGATGCAGCTGCACAACCGATTCGCGTTTGATGAGAACGGCGTGCCGATGCTGTATATCTTCGATACGTGCAAGAATTTCATCCGCACGGTGCCAAACCTCGTTTACGACGAAAAGGACGTTGAGGACGTGAACACCGAGCAGGAGGATCATATCTACGACATGACACGCTATGTGTGCATGGAGAATCCCATTGCGGCGCGGGTAAATAAGCCGCCGAAGCCGGTCTTGTACGACCCGCTGGACATCAACACGCCGAGCTACGACAGATATGCGTGGTTCCAACACAACTGACAGGAGGGGAAGACATGGCAGGGACAAGAAAATTCCCGCAGACGCAGCAGCAGGCCGACGCGGCTGGCGCTGCTGCGATGTTGGATGCAAAGGCAGAAGCGCCGCTTGTAGGCGCATTCCGCGACAGCGACGCGGCGATGAGCAGCGGCGCAGCCATCGGCAGCAAGGAAATCGGTGACGCCGTAGAAACGCTGCAAAAGTACAAGCAGGGCAAGAGCAACTTCGAGAATCGCATCATCAGCGAGGAGCGCTGGTGGAAGCTGCGGCATTGGGAGGAGATCCGACGCGGGACGAAAGACGCGGGGGAATCGCCCGAGCCTGCGAGTGCATGGTTGTTTAACTCAATCATGAATAAGCACGCCGACGCGATGGACAATTACCCCGAGCCCGTATGCCTGCCTCGCGAGCAGAGCGACGAGGAAAGCGCGCAGACGCTCTCGTCCGTGCTGCCGGTCATCATGGAATACAACGAATTTGACAGCACATACAGCTTCGAGTGGTGGGAAAAGCTCAAACACGGTGTGGCGCTCTATGGGGTGTTTTGGGACAAGGAGAAAGACAACGGGCTCGGCGACATCGCTATCGAGGGCATTGACCCGCTGAATATCTTCTGGGAGCCGGGTATTGAGGACATCCAGAAGAGCCGCAACGTGTTTACGGTGGCGCTCGTCGACCGCGACATCATCGAGGACGAATACCCGCAGTTTGCGGATAAGCTCAGCGGCAGCAGCATTGAAACGGCAAAATACGAGTACGACGACACAGTGGACACGAGCAACAAGGTCGCCGTGATCGACTGGTATTACCGCAAGAAGGCCACAGACGGGAGGACGGTACTGCACTACGCGAAGTTTATCGACGAGGAGCATATCATCTACGCCAGCGAAAATGACCCAGAATATGCGGAGGGCGGCTTCTACGAAGACGGCGAATATCCGTTCGTGTTTGACGTGCTGTTCCCAGAAAAGGGCACACCTGCGGGATTCGGATATACGGCCATTGCAAAGGATCCGCAGCTCTACATCGACAAGCTGTGGGGCAACATCCTCGAAACTTCAATGATGGGCAGCAAGCGCCGGTACTTTGCGAGTGAAAGCCTGAACATCAACGAAGAAGAGTTCCTTGACTGGCGCAAGCCGATCATCCACGTGTCCGGCCAGATCGACGAGAGCAGGCTCCGCGAAGTAACGACGCGCCCGCTCGATTCCATCTACGCGAATATCGTGCAGATGAAGATCGACGAGATGAAGGAAACGAGCGCAAACCGCGACGTTTCCAACGGCGGCACGTCCTCCGGCGCGACAGCTGCTGCGGCGATCAGCGCATTGCAGGAAGCGGGCAACAAGGCGAGCCGCGATATGATTTCGGCGTGCTACCGCGCGCAGGCGAAGATCGTGAAGCTGTGCATCGAGCGCATGCGGCAGTTCTACGACGCAGCGCGTACTTTCCGCATCACGAATGAAATGCCCTACGAGTATGCGCAGATCGGCGTGAACGAGCTCGGCGATCAGGTGACTGGTGTGGATAGCCTCGGCAATGACCTGTTCCGCAGGCCGGTCTTTGACATCAAGATCAAGGCGCAGAAGAAGAATCCCTTCTCCCGTGCGGAACAGAACGAGCGGGCAAAAGAGCTGTATTCGCTGGGATTCTTCTCCCCAGACAGGGCACAGGAAAGCATGATTGCGCTCGACATGATGGACTTCGAAGGAATCGACAAGATCAAGAGCCAGGTCAACGAGGGCGCGACGCTCTACAACGTCGTGCAGCAGCAGAGCGATCAGCTGCAAAAGGCGCTCGCGGTTATCCAGCAGCTTACGGGACAGGACATGGGCATCGGAACGGCGGGCGGCACGCAGAGTGGCGGCTCGACACGTAAGAGCGGCAGCGGTGGAATTGAGAGCAAGAACGCTGACGCACAGAGCGCACAGACGCCGTACATGCAGAAGCTTGCCGAACAGTCTAAGCCGAACATGGACACGGGAAGCAGCGCGGCAATGCCGGGGGTGTAAGTGCATGACGATGGTTCACATCGAGCACGAAATTGGTCGCTACATGATCCTGTGCGAAGGACATTCGGCGGACGAGAAATGCTGCAATTACATCACGGGTGTGATGTATGCCTTCGGCGGCTATGTGAAGAACATGGAAGCTGAGGGAGAGTGCGAGGTCTATGGCTTCGAGATAGACGATGGTGCGCCGCGCTTCCTCATCCACTGCGGCGGCGACGAGCGCATCGAGGCGGCATTCATCGCCGCGTGCATCGGGCTCAAGCAGCTGGAAGACCCGAGGCCGGACGCGATCTGCGTGCACGTCAAAGAGAATTAAAAAATTTTTCTCGCCCGTGGTGAGACGGAGGAAGCCGCATGTTACGCTTTAGGCGTGCGAGTGGCTTCCTCCTATTCATACGCCCGCGAGGGAGGGGCGGCGTTTTTCTTCATCTTTTCGCCGCTCTCCCCTCCCCTGCGGATGATGGGAAGCGCTGCACGGCCTACACGGAGGGCCGAGTATCCGCGATTTGACAAGCAGGAGGGATACCATGAACCTCAAAACTACGCTTCGCGTGATCCTGAGTCTCTTTGATGGCGGCGCTGCCGCTGCGGGGGCCGCTGCCGGTGCATCGGGCGGCGCTGAGGGAGGCGCGAGCGCACAGGGCGAGACCACGAATGCAAGCTCTTCTCCCACCCGGAAGGGCAAAACGGGCGAATACGCCAACGTCGTGTTCGGCAAGCAGGAGACACCTGACGATACGGGGACCTCTTCTGGCGAGCCGAAGGGCGAGGGCGCGAAGATGCAGCAGCACGACGCCGGGGCTGCGGAAAAAGGCAGGGAAGACCTGAAAAAGGAGTTCCTTGACCTCGTAAACGGCAAATACAAGGACGTCTATACCGCGGAGACGCAGCGCATCATCAACCGCAGATTCGGCGAAGAGAAGGCCAAAGACCAGAAGATCGCAGATTCGCAGCCCATTATCGATACACTGATGCGCCATTATGGCGTGTCGGACGGCGATATGAGTAAGCTGCGTGAGGCTTTTGAGGGCGATGCGGCGCTCAACAGCGTGCTCTACAACGCGGAAGCGGAGAGTATGGGCATGAGCGTTGAACAGTACCGCGAGTATGCACGGATGCAGCAGGAAAACGAAGCGCTCAAACGTCAGGAAGAAGACAGACAGCGCCAGCAGAAAGCCGACGAGACTTATAACGACTGGATTCGTCAGGCGAGCGAGCTGGTCGGAACGGCGGACGCGCCGGGAGAGTACCCTGACTTCGACCTCAAGCGCGAAGTCGCAGAGAATCCGCGCTTCATTGCGATGCTGCGCGCTGGCGTTCCTGTAAAAGACGCTTACGAGGTATCCCATTTAGGCGACATTCAGGCTCGTAGCGCGGCGAAAGCTGCGGCGGAGATGGAAAAGCGCGTGATGGACAACGTCCGCGCGAAAGGAATGCGCCCGAACGAGAATGGAACCACTTCCCAGCCGGGGGTCATTGTCAAGAGTGACCCGAGCAAATTCACGAAGGCCGACCGCGCAGAGATCGCAAGGCGCGTGCGGCGCGGCGAGCGTATCGTATTCTGATGCCCGCCTAATTTACCGACTGCAAGAAGGGAGACAAAACTCTATGAAGAAGTTCAAAAACATTTTCATTCTGCCCGTCATTCTGAGCCTGTTTGAGGGTCAGACGAACGTGACGACCGATGCCGGTCTCTCGGGCGAGATGAAGACCTACTACTGCGACACCCTGATCGACAACGCCGAGCCCGAGCTGGTGCATGACCGCTTCGCGCAGAAGCGCAACATCCCCAAGGGCAAGGGCAAGGAGATCGAGTTCCGCAAGTATGATCCGCTGCCTAAGGCGCTCACGCCCATCACCGAAGGCGTGACCCCCAAGGGCCGTAAGCTGTCCATGACCACGCTGACCGCGCAGGTCGACCAGTACGGCGATTTCGTCGAGATTTCCGATATTCTCGACCTGACCGCCATCGACAACAACCTGCAGGAAGCGACGGTGCTGCTCGGCTCTCAGGCGGGCCGCACGCTCGACACCATCACCCGCGAGGTCATCAACGGCGGCTCTAACGTCCAGTACGGCGAAGGTCAGGTGACGGGCCGCCATCTGCTCGTTGGCGGCGAGACCACGGGCAACCACTATTTCACGGTGCGCGCCGTCCGCAAGGCGGTTCGCTTCCTGAAAACCATGAACGCCCCGCGCTATGAGGGCTCCTACTGGGCCATCATTCACCCTGACTGTTCCTACGACATTCAGGATGACCCTGACTGGAAGCGTCCGCACGAGTACAAGGATACCAGCAACATCTACGACGACGAGATCGGCAAGATCGCTGGCGTCCGCTTCATCGAGACGACCGAAGCGAAGGTGTTCCACGCGGACGATCTGACCGAGGGCGCACGCGACCTGACCGTCAAGAGCGCATCCGGTAAGGTCCTGACCGTAAACGAGACCATCACCACTGCCGACGCTGCAAAGCTGGCTGGACGTGAAGTCGTCATCGATGGTGCGCTCCTTGAGATCGAGAGCGCCTCGGCCGCGGCTGCTGGCAGCGCGACGATCACTCTGAAAGAAGCGCCTGCTGTCACCCCGACGGCGTCGACCGCCATCTATCCGGGCGAAGCCGGTGCGAAGGGCCGCAACGTCTACTCCACCCTCATCATGGGCGCGGAGGCTTACGGTACGACCGAGCTGACCGGCGGCGGTCTTGAGCACATCGTCAAGCCGCTCGGCTCTGCCGGTACGGCTGACCCGCTGAACCAGCGTGCAACCGTAGGCTGGAAGGCAACTAAGGTTGCTGAACGTCTGGTTGAGGCGTATATGATTCGCGTGGAAACGACTTCCACGTTCGATGAGACCCCGCTGACCTAACCACCAAGGGGGCGGCTGTGAACGCCGCCCCCAACACTGAAACGGAGGAAAGACCGATGAGCGAAGCAAAGAACGCCGTTGCGGCTGTGAACGCCGCCCCCGCGGGCGAGGAGTACGTCAGCGTCCGCCTGTTCAAGGACAGCGGCAAGTATAAGGATGACCTGCTGGTGTGCGTGAACGGCGAAAGCTGCCTGATCCAGCGCGGCGTGACCGTGCAGGTCAAGAGAAAGTTCCTGTGGGCCATCCAGAACCAGATGAGACAGGACGCCTCGACCGCGAATCTCATTCAGACGATGAGCAGCGACTACGTTGAGAGCGCGAAGGCCCACAACGCGTAAGTGAATACGACCGCGAGACACGAAAAATGAGTTGCGACACGGCGCAGCAAGGGACGAAAAAGTCGCTCTTGCTGCGCCGTTTTCCATAAGAGAGGTGACAACATGGTTATTGAAAATGCTTACGCGCTCGAAGAGATCAAGCTCGGGCGCAGGGGCGAGAATCAGGCGCGCAAGGTCGTCTTTGACGTGCTGGAAAAGTGGCGCGAGGGCTATGGCGAGGGCGTGGCGAGCCTGATCGTGCAGCGAAACGGCGATGCGCAGCCGTATCCCGTGACGGTGACAGAAGAAGACGGCGCGCTCGTGTGGCTGGTATCGAGTGTTGATACGGCGGTGGCCGGTGAGGGCGCGGCAGAGCTGCGCTATACCGTTGGCGATACCATTGTGAAGAGCCAGATATATAAAACACGCGTGCGCGAAACGCTGGAAAACAGCGGAGAGGCACCGCCTCCGGCCTATCAAAGCTGGGTCGATGAAGTTTTGCGGGCGGCGGCGGATGCGGAGACGGCGGTTTCCAAGATGCCATACGTCGACGAGACCACGGGCAACTGGTTCAAGTGGGACGCCACGGCGGGCGCTTTTGCCGACACGGGTGTTGCCGCGACCGGTCCGCAGGGCGAAGTCGGCCCCAAGGGCGACACCGGCGCACAGGGACCAAAGGGCGACACAGGCTCGACCGGCCCCAAGGGCGACACGGGCGCAACCGGCGCACAGGGTCCAAAAGGCGAGACCGGCGCAACCGGCGCGACCGGTCCGCAGGGCCCCAAAGGTGAAACCGGCGCGCGCGGCCCGCAGGGAGAGCAGGGCATTCAAGGCGAGATTGGCCCCGCTGGCCCGCAGGGCACAAAGGGCGACAAGGGCGATGCCTTTACCTATTCCGACTTCACGGCGGCACAGCTTGCCGCGCTGAAAGGCGACAAGGGCGATACCGGCCCCCAAGGAGAGAAAGGTGACATCGGCGCGACCGGACCGACCGGCCCCGAAGGTCCGCGCGGCCCGAAGGGCGAACAAGGCCAGCAGGGGCAGACCGGCCCGCAAGGAGAGACGGGGCCAGCAGGCCCCAAAGGGGACACCGGCAAAGGCTTCAAGGTGCTGGGCTATTACGGCACGAAGGCTGCGCTGGACGCCGCGCAGAAAGCGACCGCAGCGGCGGGCGATGCCTACGGCGTGGGCACGGCGGAGCCCTACGACATCTACATTTTCGACGGTATTACCGGCGAGTTCATCAACAACGGCCCCTTGCAGGGCGCGAAAGGTGACACGGGGCCCGAGGGTCCGCAGGGCCCGAAAGGCGATCCCGGCGAGACTGGTCCTCAAGGCCCTGCCGGGGCGGATGGAGCCCCCGGCAAGGACGGCGCAAAGGGCGCGGACGGCCTGCCTGGGAAAGACGGCGCAGACGGTGCGCCGGGTAAGGACGGGACAAACGGACGTGACGGCGTGACGTTCACGCCGAGCATGAGCGACGACGGCGACCTGTCGTGGACGAACGACGGCGGCAAGGCGAATCCGCAGACCGTGAACCTCAAGGGCCCGAAGGGCGACACGGGCGCACGGGGGCCTGCCGGCACTGACGGCGCGAAGGGAGATACCGGACCAGAGGGGCCAAGGGGTCCGCAGGGTGAACAGGGCCCGCAGGGCAAGACTGGTCCGCAAGGTGAAACCGGCCCGCAAGGCCTGACGGGCCCGCAGGGCCCTGCCGGTGCGGACGGCGCGAAAGGTGCGACCTTTACCCCTGCTGTGTCCGCGGCGGGAGACCTGAGTTGGACGAACGACGGCGGGCTTGCGAATCCCGCGACGGTCAACATCAAAGGCCCCAAGGGAGACCAGGGCGAGCGGGGCGAGAAAGGCGATACCGGTGCGACCGGCCCGCAGGGCCCCGCAGGCCCCGCAAACGTGCTGACCATCGGCTCGGTCACGTCCGGCAAGGTGGCGAGCGCGACCATTACCGGAGAAGCCCCAAATCAGGTGCTCAACCTTGTGCTCGAAAAGGGTGACAAGGGTGAAACCGGCGAAAAAGGTGCAACAGGCGACACCGGCCCACAGGGTGAACAGGGCATCCAAGGTCCGCAGGGCAGCCCCGGCACGGATGCTCCCACAATTACCGGTATTACCATCCGGCAGAGCGACTATCACCTTATCGTGACGCTGTCGAACGGCACGAGCTATGACGCAGGCTATTGCCGTGGCGCTTCTGGTGCTGGTACGGGTGACATGCTGGCCTCAGTGTATGACCCTCAAAACAAGCACCAGGACATCTTTTCATACATTGACAACGCTATCAAGGACGTCAAGGTAACTACCGACGCAACGCCTACGCAGGGCAGCGCGAACCCCGTACAGTCCGGCGGCGTGTACTCGGCGCTCGTCAATAAGCTGGACAAGACCGGCGACGGCAGTAATGTCACGGCGGCTTTCACGGCAGCGAGAACCCGCGCAAATATTGCGACGGGTGAAAAGCTCTCCGTGCTGTTCGGCAAAATCGCGAAGTGGTTCGCCGACCTCGGCACTCTGGCTTTTAAGTCCACGGTGGCAAAATCCGACCTTGCAAGCGACGTGCAGGCGAGTTTAGACAAAGCTGACAGCGCTTTGCAGAGTGCGCCGGTCACGTCGGTCAACGGTAAGACGGGCGCGGTCACGATCAGTGTTCCGACTGTCCCCTCCACCACCTCTCTCCTCAAGGGCAACGGCTCGGGCGGCATCGTGGCAGCGACGCGCGGCAGCGACTACGCGACACCTCCCGTCGCACGCAAGGTAACGTTGACGGTGGCTGGCTGGAATAGCAGCACCAAGCAGCAGACCGTCACGTGTACCGGCGTTCTGGCTGATGTGACCAAGCAGGATATCCACCCCCGCCCCGTCGATACGAGCTATGATAACGCTTGGAAGACCTACGGTATCAAGTGCATCAAACAGGCAGCGAACAGCTTGACGTTCCAGTGCAATAAGATACCGACTTCTGCGGTGGACATTTACGTGACCATTACAAATCTGAACTTTTTGTCGTGAGGTAGAAACATGATCTATAACGAAGAAATTTACGGTGCACAGGGCGGAGCGCAGAAGTATAAAATAACAGACAACCGAGGCTGCGGTTTCCCGAACGAAGCTGCGGCGGGCGAATTCGTAATTGCTAAAGACACATCGAGGGCCCCGGACGTCAAAGGAGCAGTAAGTGGAAACCATGTCCCGATATTAGATGTTAGCTACCTGAACACACGATCACTGAGTATAGAGGCATCGGATATTTCGACCCGTGCTGGTACATTAACCCGGTATTATTTTGTTATGCCCGCCGAGGATGTTATTGTCACTTAACCCCTCAGAAGCGGGTAACATGATTTTCAATCCGAATATGATGGTTGCGGCTGGCATCGAAACTAAAACTCTTTATTTCAGCGCATTTTATCAAACTTACCATCAGGAAGGAGTTCATTATGGCTCAGTTTATCAAAGTAAACGGTCAGGAAATCCCTGCTACCGTCATCAACAGATATCAGGACGCCGACTGGGATGGTCGCAGCTCGCAGACGATCTACCTTGCAAAGACCTACGAAGAGATCAAGAAGCTGCTTTCGTCTAACACGCCGTGGAGCATCGTACAGCGCGACACCGTTCCAAAATACGACGAGGACGGCCAGCCCACGGGCGAGACCGAGGAGGTCGTCAACGAGTGGGACAACAGCGCGTACAGCCTGAGCGGGGCCATCACCGACCACCGCGACGGCACGGTCAGCATCAAGATGGGCAAGCCCACGGAGACCGAGAGCGCCAAAGCGACCGTCACCGCCCTTGCGGGTGAGCCGGTCACGTATGCCCGCGCGGTGGAGCTGCGCCCCATTATCGAGCAGGCAGCAGTCAGCCTGAGCGACGGCGAGGCGGCGAGCGTGCCGGAACTCATCACGGCATGGGCGTATCCTGTTGCTTACGCGGAGGGCGACCGCAGGAGCTACGGCGGCAAGGTGTACAAGTGCCGTCAGGCGCATACCTCTCAGGTCGACTGGACGCCGGAAAAGACGCCGAACCTCTGGGCGGTCATCGACGCCGAGCACGCGGGCACGCAAAATGACCCCATCCCCGCAGCGCGCGGCATGGAATACGAGTACGGCAAATATTACCTCGACGGCGAGGACGGAAAGGTGTACCTCTGCGAGCGTATCGGCGAGGCCGCGGGCGGGAAGATCGTCTTGCAGTATTTGCCGCATGAACTGCTGGGGCAGTATTTCGCGGAGGTCTAATGTATGAAAATGCTGAAAGCTATCCGTGACGCGGACGCGTTGCGGCCTAACAAATTGAGCACGCCGCGCAAGGCGGAAATTCTTATGGTGCTTGAGCACCGAATCGCCGAGATGATGGGGGAGGAAGCCCCCGTTCTCAAGGTGAGCGTGGAGGATGACACAGCAAGCGTCGATGATATGGAATTGCTGCTGCCGGACGGGCACAACGAGTGTTACCACCTATATCTGGCAGCGCAGCTCGACGCCTACAATCAGGACAGCGCGCTCTATGCCAACGACCACGCCATTGCCAACGATGCGGTGGCCGATGCTATGGCATGGTGGCGGCGCGAAAACCGCAAAGAAAGCAAGGGCAACTGGAAGGTGTGATGACAAGTGCCGACGACATTTCAGCTGGTGGAGACGACCTTCCCGAACGGCGAAGGCAAAGACACGCAGGAGCAGATCAACGGGGTCTATGACTACCTTTTCGTGCTTCTGGAACAGCTTCGGTATACGCTCTTCAATCTGGACGGGAGCAACATCAACCAGAATGCACTGAGCGAGTTTATCAAGAATATTTCCGAGCCGATCTACGCCAAGATCGAGGATACGGACAAGAATGTGAACGAGTTGTCTATCACGGCAAAAGGCCTTGCGGGACGCATCAGCGACGCAGAGGGGAATATCACGCAGCTCGGCGTGACGGCGCAAGGCTTGCAGGCGAGCATTTCGAGCCTTGACGGCAGCGTGACGAACCTGACGGCGGATGTCAACGGACTGCGCACGCAGGTGAGCGGGAAGATCGACGGCACGGCGGCGCAGACGCTCATCGACCAGAACTTGAATCAGATCACGTTGGCGGCAACGAGCGGCAGCAACGGCACAGTCTTTGCGCTGAACAAAAACGGCGTGCAGATCGCGAGCACGGGGACCATCGATCTACACGTCAAGGCAGTCAACATCGACGGCACGCTGACGGCGGGTGCGCTGCGCGGCGGGAGCGTGAGCCTGCTGGCCGGAGATACCCCTGTCGGCAGCATGGATCTTGCCTACACGGGCACGGGGCAGGTCGGCGTCGGTCTGACGGCGACCTATGGTGGCATGAAGATGCACGCAGCGGGAAATATCTTTCTTGAATCCGAGCTGGGGCCGTTTGCATTGATCGGAAAAGACGATGCCAGCGACTACCCTGTCGTCTCGCTCGGCGGCGGCTATCTGGTACTGAGCGGCAACTACATGTTCGGCGCTTCGCCGCCAAGTGCCGCGCCGTATGGTACGGTGTTTTTCCTTGAGGAGTGAGAGATGGCGAGCTTTTATTGTACGCTGTCACCGGTCGACGGAGACGGGACACAGCTCAGCGTCTACGCACGGTTTACTGGCGGCGCGTCGGATTACACGTATAAGCGCTCAATCGACATCCGCATCACGGGCATCGGGACGTTCTCGTTCGATTCGAGCGAGGTCGGCGGTGGGACGAGCACCTTTGTCGGCACGATAACAGGGCTATCGCCGGGGACGACATACGAATGGATATGCAACATGTACTACTGGGGCGGATCGTGGATCGTCTCAGATTACAGCGATTCCGGCACGGCAACGACGTACAGCGGCGGCGGCAGCGGAGGCAGCGCGAAGGCGGTCATCAACGTCGGGACGTATTATAACCCAAACTGGAAGAGATACCGTGCGATCGTCAACATTGGGACGTATTACAACACAAATTGGCTATCGGTTCGACCGGTCAACAATTACGGGAGCTATTCGCAACCCAATCGGAGGTAAAGAGCATGAATGAAAAGATCAAGCAGGAAGCGGCGCACGCGATGCGCCTGATCGGCATTTTGAACGTCAACGGTGATGCCGTCGACGTGGTGGCAGCGGTGCGCCAGTCGCTTCGCAATATCGTGACGATCTGCGATGCGACAGAAGCCCCGGTGGGCGAGGAAGGCGATACGCAGGGCGAAGCAAGGGGAGCGGTGAAAGATGAGACTGCCTGAGATCACGGCATATACGAACCGGCGCGTGCAGCAGGAGAAATTCGGCGGCATCAACCACACATTCGGCGCGGCGGGCGGCGAGCTCTACGACATGAAGAACCTGTCGGCGCGATACTTCCCGCTTCTTGCTCCCCGTGCGCGGCGCTATACCGTCCGCAAGGGTATGGGCAAGGCAAACGGCATTTTCAGCGCAGGCAAACTCTACGAGGTATACGGAACGAAGCTCTACATCAACGGCGAAGAGAAGACGATAGTCGCAGATAGCGAAAAGACTTTCTGTGCACTTGGCGAGCGCGTGCTCATCTTCCCCGACAAGATCGTGTGCGAAAAGGACGGCACGATCAAGCCGATGGAGGCGAGCTACGCCGCGGCGGGGCTGAAATTCGGGAATGGCACGTATGCTGACGAAAAGGCGGCAGCAAACAGCATCACGACGACCGGCGCGGCGTTCCCGTTCAACGTGGGCGACGCCGTGACGATCTCGGGCTGCACAAAGGAGACCTACAACAACCGCACACCCATCATCCGGGAGATCAGCGAGGACAAAAAGACGCTGCGCTTTTATGAAAACACCTTCCGCCTGCCCGACGGGCAGGAAAGCATCACGGAGCCTGGAACAGTCACGCTCAATCGCAGCGTGCCCGACATGGATTTTGTCTGCACGAACGAGAACCGCGTGTGGGGATGCAAGGGCGACAGCATCTTTGCTTCAAAGCTCGGCGACCCGTACAACTGGAACGTGTTTGACGGGCTCTCCACGGATGCGTTCAGCGTGGAGAGCGGCACGGCAGGAGCGTTCACGGCGTGCGTGAGCTATCTTGGCTACCCGTGCTTTTTCAAAGAAGACAAAATATTCAAGATGTACGGCACGGTTCCGACAAACTTCCAACTCATGTCAAGCGCGGTGCTCGGTGTGATGAGGGGCAGCCACAAGAGCCTCGCCGTGGCGGGGGAAACGCTCTATTACCTCTCAAAGGTCGGCATCATGGCGTACAGCGGCGGCATGCCGCGCTGCATCTCCCACACGCTGGGCGACGATGTGCGCCTCTCTGACGCGGTGGGAGGGAGCGACGGCCTCAACTACTACGTGAGCCTGAAAGAGGATGGCAAGGCGACGTTGTACTGCTACAGCAGCGAGAACGGCGTGTGGCATAAGGAAGATACGCTTGCCGTGGTGCAAATGGCCTATTCGGGCGGTATCATGGCCTTAGTAGACGGTGGGTGCGTGCTGCTGGGGAATCCGGCAGATATCCCGACCGGCGCAACACGCGAGGGCGCTGTTATTAGCGAGGCGGAGTTTGCCGACTATGACGGCGGCTCATTCGACGCGAAGCACGTGCAGCGCGTTCGGGCGCGGCTGGAATGCGAAAAGGGCGCAACGGTCGTGTTCCTTGTCAAGTTCGACGGCGGCGCGTGGGAAGAGGTCGACCGCTGCGGGGCACAGGAGAAAGACGTTTTCACTCTCGACTGCCCGATCCGCCGCTGCGACCACTTTAGATTAAAAATCAAAGCCACAGGAGAATACCGGCTCTATGCGCTCGAGTACGAATACGTGACGGGCGGCAGAAAGTGAGGGGACAATGGCAGACAATTTCAAACACAAGAATACAGACCTGACGCTCATCAACGATTCGGGGGACCTTGATCTCATCCGGCAGTATACCGAGGCATACAACAAGGCCTATGCCGAGGGAGACAAGGCGGGCCAGCAGGCGGCGCACGACGCAGCGGAGAAAATCCGCGCGAAGTACGACTATTCCGGCGGCGTGGACGGCAGCGAGTACATCAAACTCGGCGCAAGCGCGAGCCCTGCAAAGGCTGACACGAGCTGGCTCGATAAGCTGGGCGACAGCAACTACAACTACGATCAGAGCGGGCAGATCAGCGCAAAGCTCGACGCACTGCTGAACCGCACGCCGTTTTCCTATGATGCAGCGAGCGACCCGCTCTATCAGCAGTATCGCAAGCAGTACACGCGCGAGGCAGACCGCAGCGCTGAGGATGTGCTCGGCAAGGCGGCAGTGATGACGGGCGGGATGCCGTCCACGGCGGCGGTGGCAGCGAGCCAACAGGCGAGCGACTACCAGATGAGCCAGATGACGGACAAGATCCCCGAGCTACAGCAGCTTGCCTATAGCATGTATCAGGATAAATTGAGCGGCGACCGCGCCGACTTGAATACGCTGATTGGGATTGAGGACAACAACTACAACCGCTGGCTGGCTGACCGCAATTACCTCTATCAGCTCGCGCGCGATCAGGTGGGCGACCAGCAGACGGCGGATGCACTGGCGTATCAGAAGCAGCAGGACAAGCTCAACTATGACTACCAGAAGGAACGCGACGCCATCGAGGACGCACGCTATAATGCGGAATGGCAGTATAAATTGCAACAGGCCGCGCAGGCAGCGGCGGGGAAGGCAAGCGGCGGTGGCTCTCGCCGGACTTCCGGTGGCAGGACACGTAGCGGAGCTACCGGCGGATCGATGGACTACGAAGGCCTGTTTGCTGCGGCGCAGGCAAGCGGGAACCCCAAGAGCTGGCTTGCGCAGAAGGCTAACTACCAGAAGTACGGCTTTACATCTTCGAGCGGGCTCTATTCCGACTATGAAAACTGGCTGGAAGGTCAGAACGGTGGCAGTTCAAGCGAAGGCTATAATTCGAGCAATTTCAATGCGGCTATGAGCAGTCTGCGCACGATGCTTGCACAGGGGCGTACCGATTATGCTGTCGGAGGTATTGATTCTTTCTGGGATAAACTGAGCGACGAGCAGAAGGCGCGCGTGCAGAAGATGCTGAACGAATACGGGCTGACTTACACGGAGGACTGATATGGGAAAGCTGGTAGCACTGAACACCAATAACGAAGAGAAGAAATTAAAGACCGAGCAGTCAATTGCGACCACTGTTGCGCAGGGACGGCGCGGGAAATTGATGCAGACCGGGAGCGCGAGCGCCCCGGTCTCTTCTCCACCTACAGTATATCGCACGAGCCCGGTGAAGACGACGCCAGTGACGCGGCAGAATGTCGTGATGCCGAAGACGCCCACGCAGGGCGGCGCAAGCCCGATGTTCCGGCAGCAGAATGTCGTGACGCCGAAGAACCAGAATGCGCTTGCGCAGGGCCTCGGCAAGGGCGCTTTGCAGCAGCAAGAGGCGAAGAACTACCAGAGCGAAAAAGCCTTCAATCAGCATGTGAAGGACGTGAAGCCGCAGACGGTCACGCAGCGCGTCGGGAATACGCTCAAGGGCGCGGCGAAGACCTACGGCGCTGGCTTTGCCAATCTCAGCGGCGTGGCGGCGCAGGGGCAGGGCGGCACAGCGATGTCGCCGGTCTATCGCGCTCAGGCGGAGACGCTGGACCAGCAGATTGCGGCATTGGAAGCGACGCTGAGCGACCCGTCGATGACGGCACAGGATATTGCCGACACGAAAGAGGCGATTGCTATCGCTCGCAGCGAGCGTGAGAAGTACGGCAAGATCATCGAGAGCGGGGAAAGGGCCGCAGCGGGAGCCTATGACATCGCTGACAGGCTGGCAGACAGCGGCGCAAAGGATATCAATAAGGCGAAAAGCGGGCTGGGCAAAGTCGGACAACTCGCCGTTGACGCGGGTGTCGCGGGTGCGCAGATGGGGATGGATATTGCCCTCACGCCTTTTATGGGCGGCAGTGCGCTTTTCCCGATGTTCATGCGCAGCGCGGGCGGAGGCGCGCAGCAGGCGCGCAGAGCGGGCGCAACGCATGAACAGCAGGTCAACTATGGCCTTGCGAGCGGTGCACTCAGCGTGGCAACCGAGAAGATCGGCAACGCGGCAGCGCCGTTCAAGAAAATGTTCGGCAGGGGCTTTTTAGATAGCGTCATCGAGCGCACGATGTCGGGGCTCAATAACAGCGCGGCGGGCAAGATCGCGCTGTCGTTCATTGAAGAGGGCGGCGAGGAAGTGATCGAGGATCTTGTCCAGCCCGCGCTGCAGATGATCTACAACGGCAAGACGCTCGGTGGGAGTTACAGCGAGCTGGAAGCGGCGGAGGTTCTGAATGACTTCCTTGTTGGCGGCATTCTCGGCGGTATTGGTGGCGGCGTGGAAGCTGCGGCAAACCGATTCGCGCGCTTTGATAACTCCCTGGGTGAGAGCGGGCGAAAAGCGATTCGCGGCTCGTATCAGGAGGGCGAGGACACGGCACAGCACGTGAAGGACTTTATCCCTGCCTACAATGCGGGCGTGGAGGGAAAGGCGAACCCGAACCCGACGAATGAGACGGCCTATGCAGGCTATGTCGCGGGGCAGAACGACGCGAAGAAAGAGGCAGGAACGGGCGAGCATATTGACGGCCGTACGAAGGAAAATGTATCGAGCAGAAATGTAAACGCTTTCCAGTTTGACCACCCCGAGCTGCACGGTTATTACAGTACGGCGGCAGAGCAGATCGCCGGTATCGCTGATATAAGCCTTTCGCGCGGACAGCAGAAGGGCGCGCGGCAGCGGACGGCAAACGGATACCAGAGAAACAATCAGATATTCGAGACCCCCGCCATGCGCAAGGCGATGAACGAGGGCCTGACGCGCACGCAAATCATTGATGCAGCGCAGCGCATCATCAACGATAATGGACAGGAGAATGTCAAAGCGGCGAAAACGCTCGAGATCGTTCTTGACGACATGCTGACGAATGGGTACACTGCTGTTGATGGAACGGCGGTTGCCCCCAATACGGATTATATTGCAGCAAAGCAGCAGATCGCAGGCGCAGAGGTGCAGGCGACCGGCTTTGACAAGTATGTAACTGACAACCGCCTTGCCCTCGAGACAGGAGATGTGACAATGGATGAGCTGCGCACAGAATATGCGCAGCAGGAAGGAGCCGAACATGGAGAAGCAGTACATTTACGCAACGGCAGCGAACGGGATAACGGTGCGGATCCCCGCGGAGAAGTACGAGGCGTGGAAGAAGGCGCAGGACGAAATCCGGGCCGGAAGGAAGGGCGACACTTCGCAGACAGCGAAGCAGCTTCGCTCGATTATGGAGAAAAAGTAAGCACTGCGAGCTTCGGCATCGGCAGAGGCGCATTCAATGACAGCGTCTATCTTGTGAAGAACGAGACGGCGGAAATGCGCAAGGCGAAGGACCTCGCCAAAGAGCGCGGCCTGCGCGTGACGTTTTTTGCCGGAAATAATCTGACGTTCCGTGACAAGAGCGGGAAAACGTTCCAGGTGCGCGGCTACGTTTCAGGTGACCGCGTATTTATCCGTGCGGATCATCCGGAATTTACGTCGTACCAGATCATGCGGCATGAGGCCGGACATGATATGATCGCAAAGGGCGAAGTCGATTTGAACGAGGTACGCACGCGCATCGATAAGACCTTTACCGGCGGTGAGGTCGACTCCCTCTGCACGGCGTATGCAGACGCTTATGCCGGCACCGAAATGACGGCGCAGGAAATTTGGGAAGAGGTGGTTTGCGACAGCCTCGGCGATATGAACATTTTCGCCGACAGTGAGATCAGCGATGCGGCAGCGTTTCTTCTTGCGCATATCAAGGTGGAGAGCGAAACCGTTGCGCAGGAAAGCACGCGTGCGCCGCCAAGCAAAATAAATGGCAGGGCGAGCATTGAAGAGGCTGCCGATGGCAAAAAATATGTCCGCGCCGACAGACAGGTCATTTTTGGAAATGACCCGCAGAGTTGGAGCGAACAGCTGGAAGACTATATTAACGGGAAAATCCGCCGTGGACAAGACGTTAAGCTTATCGGCGCGGATGGCGACGAATTGGTTCTGACTGCGACCTCGGCAGGGAAACTGAGCGACAACCACACCAGCGATGGGCGTACTATGAGCGAGGCGGCATTTGAGCGAAAAGTAAATGCAGCATCGCATATTGACGAGTTGGCGCAGGTTTCTGTCAAGGGGGACAGGAACGTTGTAGATCATAACAGTCGACATGGAGACATGGCAAGTAGCGGTTGGAATTATCGCACGGCGTTTTTCAAAGACTTTGACGGGAAATATTACAAGGTTACGATATCGACGGCGCAGAGCGCAGACGGTAAGATGATCTATAATATTGGGCAGATGCAAGAAAGAAGCATCCCCCAAATTAATGGCTCTTCCGCTGCGGACAGCGGCGCTCTGCGAGGGAATGCTTCTGTAGATAGTCTATCTCGTGGCGTACAAAATGTCAAGCTGAAGTTCAGCATGGAAACGCCGGTCGAAGAGACTGACAAACTGATCGCCGTCCACAACAAGGATGAGGCCAGCATCATGTCCGCGCTGAAGCTGGGCGGCCTGCCCATGCCCTCTATCGCCATTGTAAAAGCCAGGGACGGGCACACCAAGTACGGCCCCATCTCCCTTGTGTTCAGCAAGGACACCATCGACCCGCAGCTATTCCGCGCCAACAAGGTGTACGGTGGCGATGCCTGGACGCCGACAGCTCCGCGAGTAGATTACCCCGTGAACAGCAAAAAGGCATCCCAGGTGGAGCACGAGCTGCACCGGCTGGCCGGGGATGTCTCCGTGGCCGGGGGCATCTTCGGGAACAGCGCCGCCCTGCGCTCTATGGGCATCGACAACACCAGCACCAGGAGCACGGCAGAGATGGCGGAGAAGCTGGCCTCCACGGACACGGTGCGGGCGGCCTATCTGGCAGACCAGGGCAAGAGTCTGGAGCCGGTGAAGATGGACAAGGTGTGGGACAAGTTCGGTAACGACACCCTGCAAAAGGTGGTTGACCGCCTGGGCGTGAACACGCTGGCTGAAATCGAGGCCAACCTGGAGACCGGTGAGAGCGTGAAGGACGCCCTGGGCGAGAATGCCGAGGTCATCCGCGACATTCTCCGGGACTACTACCGGGAACAGGGCGAACCCATGCTCCGCAGAATGGCCGTCAAGAGGCATTGGACCGACGCGGAGATCAACGAAAGACGGCAGAACCGCATCGACAATTCCATGGACGGCGTTTCCATCTTCACCCTGGAGGACATCGTTCACCACGCATGGGATATGTACCAGGACGGCGGCGCGACCAAGGGCGAAATTGACCGGATGGCTACCTCTGACGCGCTGCGCAGCTCCGTGGATGACCACGCCGTTGAGGAGTGGATTGCCGGGAAGCTGGACGGCCTGCTGGGCGAGGCGGGCATCTACAATGGCAAGGACCCCTACACCCCCTCCGGCAATCTCCGCAGCTTCTCGCAGCTCCACTATGCCTACACCCTGGAGAACATCGTCAAGGCGATGAAGGAGGGCCAGGAGGAGCGCGGCGGCAACACCTGGGGCGCAAGCGCCAAGACCCTGCAATCCGTGGCGACGCCGGAATACCGCAGCATCCAGGAGATCAAGGCGGACAGTGGGCGGCTGGGCATGGACGAGGGGACCGAGTATGAAGCAAAGCTCCAGGCCATTGATGACCAGATCGGCAGCATCATCACGAAGATCAAGCAGGGAAACAAGGCTCATTCCGACAATTCCTTCGTCGAGAGCGACATCATCGGCAGCATCCTGATGGAAACGTCCAAGGGCAAGAGGACGGTGGACGCTATCATGCGGGCCTTCTCCAAGGAGGGGTACAAAATCAGCAGCCAGACGGCCCAGGACATCCAGGCCGTCTACCAGGAGGCGGCGGAAATGCCCACCGGCTACTTTGAGGCCAAGCCCCAGCGCGCCGTTGGGTTTGACGAAGTTTTGGCAGCGGTGATCCCGGACAACAGCAGCGACCGTCTGAAAGCCGCATTGCAGGATGCCGGGGTCAACACGGTGGAGTATATCGCCGGAGATGAGGCGGACCGTTTGGAAAAAGTCAACAGCGTGGATGACGCAGCATTCTCCCGCGAGATCCCTGAGGCAAACTACGAAACGTTGAAAGAGAAGTACGGATATATCCCGGCGGGCGAGCGTGCATACCGCGAAGTGCAGGTACCGAAGAAGACGGCGGATGACAAATACGTCAGCCGCACGATCCGCACGGTGCTGGAAGCAAAGGCCACGCCGGACGCAATGGTGCCGACGTTGGAACGAATGGTGGCAAAAGGAGAGTTCTCCTACGGCCGCTATACGGACAAGCAGGCCATTAGTGACGCAGAAAGCCGCATAAAAACCGAGGGTTGGCAAAAGACCTTGAACAAGTGGAAAAGTTCCACCAAAGAGGGAATCAGCAAGGAGAACACGGCTATTGGCTGGGCACTCTACAACAATGCAGCGAACAGCGGTGATGTTGAGACAGCTATCGACGTGCTCGACACCATCGTAAAGCGCCAGAGAAATGCGGCACAGGCGTTGCAGGCAACGCGGCTGCTCAAGCAGCAGGACCCCGGTACGCAGCTTTATGCGGCGCAGCGCAGCGTGGAGAACTTGACAGAAGATCTCAAAAAGCAGTACGGGGAAAAGGCTCCTGATCTTAAAATCGACCGCGACCTCGCTGAGGAGTTCCTGAACGCAAAGGACGACGATGCGCGCACCGAGGCGATGAAGGAAATCTATCGCGATATCGGCAGACAGATGCCGAGCCGCTTCATTGACAAATGGAACGCTTGGCGCTACCTTTCGATGCTTGGCAATCCACGCACGCATGTGCGCAACATCGTTGGCAACGTAGGATTTGTTCCTGCTGTCACGGTAAAGAACGTCATCGGCGCAGGCATTGAGAGCGCTGCGAACGCGGTGAGCGGCGGCAAGGTCGGACGCACGAAGGCAATCCTGACGACGAAGGACGCAGGGCTTATCAAGGCGTCATGGAGTGACTATGCCAACATTCGCGAGCAAGCTCTCGGTAGCGGCAAGTACAATGATAATGTCAATGTGCGACAGGAAATCGAGGAAGGGCGCACGATCTTCAAACCGAAACTGCTGGAAGCGATGCGCAAATTCAACAGCACGGCGCTGGATGCGGAAGACGCATGGTTCTCTAAGCCGCATTACGCGGCGGCGCTGGCGCAATTCTGCAAAGCAAATGGCATTACCGCGGAGCAGGTCGCTGGCGGGAAAGGCATTGGAGCGGCACGCGAATACGCGATCAGAGAGGCGCAGAAAGCGACCTATCGAGACACCAATGCGTTTTCACAGATGATCTCCGATCTCGGCAGATACCGCGGGGATAACAAGATGAAACGCCTCGGAAGCACCCTCACCGAAGGAATCCTGCCGTTCCGCAAGACACCAGCCAACATTCTGGTGCGCGGCGTGGAATACAGCCCTATTGGGTTCCTCAAAAGCATAAGCTATGACCTTGTGCAGGTGCAGAAGGGTAATATGCAGGCGACCGAAATGATCGACCGGGCCGCCGCCGGGCTGACCGGCACGGGGCTGATGATGCTCGGCCTTTATATGGCGAAAGAGGGCATTCTTCGCGGCAACGGCGGTGATGACGAGAAGAAGAAAAAGTTCGACGAGCTGCAAGGGCATCAGGAATATGCGCTGGAGATGCCAAATGGCACGAGTATTACGCTGGATTGGCTTGCGCCGGAAGCGCTTCCGTTCTTCGTCGGGGCAAACCTTTACGAGCAGATGCAGGCGAACAACGGATATCTCACTATGAGTGATATGCTTCAGGCCGCAAGCAATGTGACAGATCCGTTGCTTTCCATGAGCTGTCTGCAAAGCCTGAACGACGTTTTTGACGCGGTAGGATATGCGTCCTCCGGGGACACAAACGCACTAACCAGTGCGGTAGCAAGCGCGGCGACGAGCTATCTGACGCAGGGTATCCCGACGATCCTCGGGCAGGCGGAGCGCACGGGCGAAAGCGAGCGCATGACGACCTATACGGATAAGAACAAATTCCTGACGCCGGATATGCAATATGCGCTCGGCAAGGCCAGCGCGCGTATTCCGGGCGTTGACTACGGGCAGATTCCCTTTATCGACGCATGGGGGCGCACGGAAAACTCCGGGAGCGCGGTAGCGCGAGCATTTAACAATTTTGCGAATCCCGCGTATACCTCGAAGGTAAGCGGCAGCAAAATGGAAGATGAATTGAGCCGCCTGTATGAGGCGACCGGTGAAACCAAAGTCCTGCCGCAGCGCGCACCGAAATCTTTTACCGTGAATAAGGAAAACAAACAGTTGACCGGCGAGGAATACGTCAAGTACGCCACAAAGCGCGGGCAGACTTCCTATAAGATCGTCAGCGAGCTCACGGGACTTGCGAGCTATAAGTCCATGAGCGACGGCGATAAGGCAGATGCCGTTGCGAAAGCCTACGAATATGCCAACATCGTTGGGGAAATGAGCGTGAGCAATTACCAAACGGACGGGTGGGCGGCAAAGGCCATAGATACCGTCAAAAAAACGGGCGTTTCAGAAGCCCAGTATATTGCGCTCTATCTGGCGAAAGGCGGGATCAAAAGCCTGAAGGACAAAAACGGTGACACCATCAGCAACAGTGAAGGCTTGCAGATCATGGAGCTTGTTTATCAGCAGAAGGGGCTTTCCGATAAACAGCGTGCAGCCCTCTTTGAGGACTTCGGCGTCGGAAAGAGCATTCGCCATTGGAACCGCGCGAGGGTGGACGAGCAGCTTGCAATCATGAGGAGGAAAGCGACGTAAAGAAAAAGAACCTGTCGGACCACCGACAGGTTCTTTTGCCCCGTGGTGAATTTGCGGAGGCGGCATGATAGGCTCAATGGAGAACACCATAAAAATAAGGGGGCGTGAAAAATGGACAATGCAAAGCACTACGATGACGCAGAGATCGCTCTGATCGAAAGCCGATGCAAGAGCAATACGCATCGGATCAACGAATTACAGGAGCATCAAACGGCACTTGACAGGCTGGCAACGTCAGTCGAAGTGCTGGCGACCAAGCAGGAGACCGTCGAGGGCGATGTCAAAGAGATCAAAGAGGACGTGAAAGCCATCACGGGCAAGGCGGGGAAACGCTGGGACAGTCTGATCGACAAAGCTCTCGCGGCGCTGGCGGGCGCGTTTATCGCGTGGCTGCTGTCGGGGGTTGCCTTATGAAGAAGCTGAGAAAGCGGGACAAGTACGTCATCGCGGCAGTGCTCAACCTCTGCTGGTACTGCATTGCGGTGCTCGTATTGACCGCTCATGACAAAGTAGTGCCGGACAGCCTGACCGTCGCGTGGTTCGCTGCGTGGACGGCAGAACTCGGCCTGCTGGCGGGAATCAAAATCAAGGGAAAGGACGAATAACATGAACGAATTACTGAACAAGAGAATCGCAAACCTTCTTAGCGTGAAGAGCCTTGTGACGATTGCGCTGACGGCGACCTTCTGCGTGCTGACAGTACAGTCGAAGGTGACGCAGGAATTCAACACCGTGTACCTCATGGTCATCGCGTTCTACTTCGGCACACAGAACGCGGCGGGCAGCGCGAAGGGAGAGTGAGCGGTGTGAATATCCGCAAATATCCCGCGAACGCGGGCAACGTCGGCGGCACGCGCGCGGCGGGCGCGATCAAGTACATCGTGATCCACTACACCGGCAACGACGGCGACACGGCGGCGAATAACGCGAAGTACTACGCGGGCAACGTCGTGAAGACCAGCGCGCACTACTTCATCGACGAGAAGGAGATCGTACAAAGCGTGGATGACCTGCGCGTTGCGTGGGCGGTCGGTGGGAAGAAGTACCCGTCTTGCCCGCAGACGGGCGGCGGGACGCTGCACGGCCGCTGCCTGAACGCAAACAGCATCAGCATTGAGCTGTGCGATGAGAAGAAGAACGGCGTATACGCGCCGGGCGCGAAGACCGTCGCGCAGGCACTTGAGCTGACGAAAGCTCTGATGAAAAAGTACAACATCCCCGCGAGCAACGTCATCCGCCACTTTGACGTGACGGGTAAGCTGTGTCCCGCGTACTGGTCCGGCAGGGAGAACGCGGGCAAGTGGGAAAAGGAGTTCAAGAGCAGGCTTGTGGAGCCGGACTACCGCGAAGTGCTCAAGAAGCGCGCGGGGCTGCTCGATCCGACGCTCGACTACCTCGCGGCGTACAAGTACGGCAGTGACCTGATCCGCAAGCTCGCGACAATGAAATAATTGTGTCCGAATCGGGCACGGAAAGGAAAACGGGCGGGAGGCCTGCAATGTCTCCCCTCGCGTGAGCGCTCTGCAAGCCCCGGTGCACAGCATGGACAAGCAGCACCGAGCGATCCGCGCACAGTTATCCTCTATGGCCCCCAAGCGAGCCGTGGCGTATATCTTATCGTTTGAGCTGCCGCCCGATGAGGCGTACTGCCTTATTGAATGCGATGTGCGCGGGAAGAGCCGCGTCGAAGTCGCGGAGACGCTGCACGTCTCACCGGAGTACGTGAAGACGCGGCGGCGCCGGGCGTACAGCAAAATCGCGGACGGCATCAAAAACGCATAAAGAAGAGACCCTACAAAGACCTTTTTCAGGCTCTTTGCGGGGCCTCTTTTTCGTTATCATTAAGGCAACAAAAGGAGGTGCGCGCATGGGATATTTCGGCAACCCTTATCAGATGGGGTATAACCCCTATTCAGGATATGCCCCTGCAAGCCCACAGAATGGCGCAGGAGCGATGCAAGGCTTTGCGGGTCAAATTACCCGCGTGAACGGAGAAAACGGCGTGGACGCGCTCAGGATGGCACCACGCAGTGAACTGATCGCGATGGATATCTCGCGGTCGGATGTGCTGATCGGCTGGTACGTCAAAACGGACGACGCGGGGTACAAGTCAAAAACGCCATATCTGATGACACCTTACGAGCCAAAGCCCACGCAGAGCACAGCAAGCCTCACGAGTATCGAAGAACGCCTGACCAGATTGGAGGGAATCGTCAATGAACAATCCGTTGCTGGAAAGCCTGATGGGAAGCCAAAGGGCGGCAAGACCGAATAATCCCCTTGCGATGATCGGCGAATTCCGCAAATTCGCTGCAGGCATGACGCCTCAGAAAGCGCAGCAGGAGATTGAACGCCTTTTACAGTCTGGGCAGATGTCTCAAGCGCAGTTTCAGCAGCTTCAAGAACAGGCGAAGGAGTTTATGCAATTTCTGAAATAAGCCGGTGCGCAACGGTTTATTTATAAAATTCTTTCAGGAAGGAGTTTTGACACATGGATAGTGGTATGTCTCTCAGCGATATCGCCGCGGTCACCCGCGGTGCGAACGATGAGAACGGCTGGGGTTCCGGTTGGTTCCTCATTGTCGTGCTCTTCCTCTTCATGTTCGGCTTTGGCGGCAACGGCTGGAACCGCCAGGGCGAGTTTGGACAGTACGCCACGGCTGCGTCGCAGCAGGAGATCCTTTTCGGCCAGCAGTTTGGCCAGCTGAACGACCGCCTGACTAACATCGGCAACGGCATCTGCAATCTCGGCTACGAGATGCAGGGCGGCATCGGTCAGCTGGGCAAGGAGGTCGCGCTCGCGCAGAACGGCACGAACATGGCCATCATGCAGACCGGCAACGACATCCAGCGCCAGATGGCAGACTGCTGCTGCACCACGCAGCGCGGTCTTGACGCCATCAACGCCAACATCGACGCTAAATTCGCAGCGCTCGAAAAGAGCCAGCTCGAAGGCCGCATCGCACAGCTTGAGCAGGCCAACAACCAGCTCTATCTGCGCGAGCAGATGTGCGGTGTCGTGCGCTATCCCAGCGGCTACACCTACAGCGCGGGCAACTCCCCGTTCTGTGGCTGCGGCTGCGGAAACGGCAACATTTGACGCCCTATTCGGCGAGGCAAGCGGGGCGGCAACAGCTGCTCCGCTTTTTAATTTTTTAGGAGGGTAAAAATATGAGTAAGTCTGCAATTTACACGACCAACGTCAGCAATCCCACCGTTGCGGTCGGCGGCATCGTGCCGGTCGGCTCGACGACGCGCCGCTATGGCTGCAACATCCGTCAGGACGGCAACGCGATTACACTGTGCGGGCAGGGCTATTACCTTGTCAATGTCAGCGCGACAGTTGCACCCACGGCTGCCGGTACGGTCGAAAAACTATGAACGACGATTCGGATGCTCTGCTGCTCGGGATAATTTTGCTGCTATTTGCTGCAGAAAGCGAGGAAGAAAATGAAGCTCATTGAAAAACTGTCGGCGATGGTCGACGAGGAAATTGAGGACGCGATGAAGTACGCGAAATGCGCCCTCGAGTACAAGGATGAATGTCCTGCTCTTGCGAAGACGTTTTACGAGCTTTCCGGCGAAGAGATGCATCACATGACGATGCTCCACGCCGAGGTTGCTGGCGTCATCCAGAAGTACCGGCAGGAGCACGGCGAGCCGCCCGAGGGCATGAAGTGTCTCTATGACTATCTGCACAGGAAGCAGATCGAGAGAGCTGCCGAGGTCAGACGCCTGCAGGACATGTTCCGGGAGTAGACCTGTTAGGGATTTGTTAGCAACCGCGAAGGAATGAAGCGGAATATTGAAGCATTTAATCCTGTATTGTTACATTCGTTCTGCTTTATTGCGTGTTATTGCAACATAATTCCGCAAAGCGCGCGTTCGTAGCTATTTCACACGCAGGAGGTCACTGGTTCGAGTCCAGCAGTCTCCACCAAAAAAGCCTTGAAACTCAACGGTTTCAAGGCTTTTTCTTTTTGCCCGATTCCGGTTTTGTTAGTAACGTGCCTGTAACAGCCGCTACGATCGTATCGGGGTCAATATGGGTGTAAATGTTTGCAGTAGTAGAATAATCTGCATGGCCGAGAACTTTTTGAAGGATTTCTGGTGGAAGACCTTCCTTTACCGCGCGCGTGGCGTAAGTGTGGCGCGTGGCATGAGGGGTCTTTTTTTCTATCCCGAGGCGGGACAGCAAGGGGTAATAATCGCGCTTTCGGTAATTTTCGGGGGAATGCTGGCCCTCATAGCCGGAGAGCAACAGTGGCCCAGTCGCTTTGGATGCGAAATACGCAAAGTAAGGCTTTCCCTCGCCCCGAATCGGAATTACACGGTTCCGCCCAGCTTCCGTTTTCTCACCGCCAATCACGTAGGTCTCGTGATAAGATGCGACGGGCAGGGAAAATAGCTCACCGATGCGCATGCCGGTCGATAGAAGCATGAGCACGATCTTCGCTGCGTCGCTGCCGTTGGATTCCAGCTTTTCAATATCTCCATCAGTGAAAATCTCCTTTTCCTTTTTCACGTTTTCGGGAAGTTTGATGTAATGCGCAAAATTTGTCACGCAAATCTCTTCCCGCATGGCCCAGTTTGACATTTGCGTCGCGAGCTGCTTGTATTTCGAAACGGTGGAGTGGGACTTGCTCATATGCTGGTCAATGACCGCTTGGAAATCTGCTGCGCGCAGATCACGAAATTTTTTGTTATGCAGCGGTGCAAAGACATCAAATGCGCGGTCATAAGATTCTACCCCGCTTGAGCCGATCTCGCGGTAGTGCTCCGCTTTCCACGCATCGAACACCTCGGCAAAGGTCATATTGTATCGCTCGTCCAGCGGTTTGCCGGAGAGCCGTTCCAGCGCTTCCAGCGCGTCAGACTTCTTCGGGTAGTATCCGATGATGACCCGATTCTTTGCGGCGACCCACGGGCGCGTTCTTCGTCCTTGCAGCTTATATACCGTGCCGGTTCCGTTGGCGCGCTTGAGCGCCTTGCGCTTTTCCGGCACTTGCTTTTTGCCGCACATAGGACAAAACAGCGCGCCATCCGGCAGCGCTGCTTTACATTTGATGCAATTCGCCATGTCAGCCCCTCCAAAATCCGTAATCGGCGCAATGCAGATCGATATACAAGCACCATACAGCCAGCAACACCACCATAATAAACAGAATTAAAATTACGCCGTTTCGGATACGGACACCGCGCCGCATGATCTCGATGGTATCAGCCTTTGCGTCAACGTGGCGTTCCAGCTCATCGTTGCGCGCCTGCAAAGTTTCCTCGGTCGGCGTCAAGTGTTCGGAAATTCCGAACATTTCATCAAGGGATATGCCGAGCACCTTGCAGATCGGCGCGACGGTGTAAATGGACGGGGCCTTCGACAGCTTGGAAAAGAAGTTCTGGACGGTGGACAGCGGCACACCGGAAGCGTCGGAAATGTCCTGGTAGGTCAGTTTCAGTTCTTCTTTACGGATTCTGCACAGCTCTTGAATGTTCATTTACATCACCTTAACTTTTCCGGTTTCTGCCCGTTTGGGGTGCCAAAAGTGGGTCTGTCGAACGCGGTCGAATGCCGTCGTGTTGCAAAGTCTTGGTATTGAAGTGGCAAGGTAAAGCGCGATATGGTCAAAGCAAGCAGCGGCGACCGCTCCCCGCTGCTGCTGAAAAGCCCTCGCCGGTGTTGCAGAGGCGGCGAGGGCTTTTACTTAAACCGCCTACGGCGCAGACTGCTGCGGCATTTTGCTATTAAAGTTTATGAGAAACCCGGACTTGCACACAGGGCAAGCGCTATACCCGAGCCATTCGCAAAACTTTGTGTTGTGCGATTGGTATGTATTTGCAGCTTTGAATACCGGGCAATCATATTTATGGTAGTAATTTGACCCGCTTACGATATACCCTGTCGTATAGTAAGTATCAAAGTGGTACTCTTTTAGGTCGGAGATCTCTGACTCGAGAGAGATGTTTGCTCTTTTCAAATTGGAAAATGCCTGATCCTTTCGCTTTAGCTCTGAATCAAACTCTTTTCTCTCTGCGTTCCGCATTACGCCCTGCCAAACATTCCCGGCGAGGCTTAACGCGAGGGCGATGCAAAAAATGATCGTCAGAACGCGCGGTTTACGCTTCGGCTTCTCCGGCTTTTTGGGGACCGCGGGCGGCTGCTCCACCACGGCAGGAGGAAGCTCTACTGCCAGCTCTGGCGGGGCTTCCTGCAAAACAGGGGTGGGCTCTGGCTGCACAGGATTGGTGGAAGCAGCTTCCTCGTGTTTTGGATCGGAAAACGGGACGCTCGAGCGTCTCTTCTTATCGAAGTAGCTTCGATTCCACCAATAGAAAATGCTACCCCAAAGAAGAGCAGGGGAAAAACTGATGTCGTACCCATTAGAAAAATCATAGATGGAAAATGCAAATGCCAAAATAGCTGTGTACCCAATGTGCAGCCATTTTAGAGCTTTTGATGAAATGGGGCCTTTTCGCAACCGCAAGAGAAGAGGCCCTGCGCCATATACGGAAGCAGTCAACGCGAGAGAACACAATGCAGACGCCACATTAAACGGCATAATATCACTTCCTTATTTTACGCGGAAAACCGAAAGAATCAGGCTTACTATCTTCTTTATTACGCGGCGCTGGTATCGCGCGCGCTTTTCAAAATATTCCGGGTCGTTATACATTCCCATGAGAATCTACCTTCAATGAGAGATAATATGTGAAATAACTTGAACGGAGGATACATAGATGAACAAAAAGGATGAGCTAAAAATCTTAATATCGAAAATGGATGACAGCCAACTTGAACGGTTTATCAGCCGAATGCAGCAAGAGCTATTGCAAGAAAGCGCTCTGCCTGCTCATCCGTCAACGAATCCACAAAAGAATAAAGATTTTGTCTGACCTCAGACCTTGCGCTCTCACCGGAAACGGTGAGGGCTTTTCTTTTTATATAATCGAGGGCCTGTATTTGATCCGCCTCCGAAAGGGCTGCAAATTCATTCTGTCTGGCCGTTACTTTGGCAAGCTGGTATACAGAGTCATCGCCGTGCAATAAGTATTCAACTGTAACACCGAAATAGTCTGCGACTTTTTTTACTTTGTCATAGCTCGGGGCGTGATCGTCCCATTTCGCAATAGACCCTCTGGTGATTCCGGCTTCTTTTTCCAGTTTATTTATTGAAATTCCGCCATGCTGCTCTCGGAGGACAGCAATTCTTTCAAGTAAGGACATTTTGAAGCTCCTAAAATTTCTACGAATATTTTCGTAAATCCACTTGACAATTACGAAAATATTCGTATAATAAGGACTGTAAGCAGGTGCAACAAAACAGCCACAAGGCGTTGCGCTTGCGGCGGAGATGTTAACTTTTGTCAGCAACGATAGTTTAGAACATTTTCGCAACTTTGTCAACAAGGAGGAGGAAAATGCTTTTAAAAAATATCGAAACCCTTTGCTCTTTGCGCGGGATTTCGGTCTCTGCACTTGAGAAAACGCTGGGATTTGGGAACAGCACCATTTCGAAGTGGGCAAAGTGCAGCCCTACCGTTGAAAAATTGGCGATGGTAGCCAACTATTTCGGGGTAACGGTGGATGACCTGCTGAAAGAGAAGAGAGGGCGCAAAAGATGAACGAGCTAATCAAGATCACTTACAACAATGACCGACCTGCGGTCTCTGCGCGAGACCTGCACGACTTCTTGGAGGTCGGGGCAAGGTATAACGACTGGTTCCCGAGAATGTGCGAGTACGGCTTCACCGACGGCGATGATTTCAACTTACTCAAAATTGAGCGGGTTCAAAACGAGGGCGGACGTATGGTCACCCGAACGGTTGATGACGCGGTTCTCACCATCGACATGGCGAAAGAGCTTTGCATGATCCAGCGCAATGAAAAGGGCAAGCAGGCCCGCCAGTATTTTCTTCAGATTGAAAAGGACTGGAACAGCCCGGAGAAAGTCATGGCCCGCGCGCTGCAAATCGCAGGGGACAAGCTCAAGCGGCTTGAAAGCAAGGTCGAGGCCGATGCGCCAAAGGTGCTTTTTGCCAACGCGGTCAGCGCAAGCAAGACTTCGATCCTCGTCGGCGAGCTGGCGAAGCTGCTGAAACAAAACGGCGTTGACATTGGGCAGCACCGACTGTTCCGTTGGATGCGCGAAAACGGCTATCTGATTCGTCGAAACGGCACGGACTTCAATATGCCAACACAAAAATCAATGGACTTGGGGCTTTTCACCGTTAAGGAAACAGCGATCACACATTCTGACGGCACGGTGACGGTGAGCAAGACCACGAAAGTCACCGGCAAAGGCCAGCAGTATTTCATTCAGAAGTTTCTTGGAGAGGAAGGAGCACGCAAATGAAGACGATACAGACGATGGACTTGAACGAGTGCGCGGCGTATCTGAGAGAACACGGGCTGAGCATTTCGAACGAATCTCTGGCAGCCGGACTTGAGCAGCGCGTTTACCCATTCGGCGTGTGCATCCGCGGCGGCAAGCGCAGGATCTTCCAAATCTATACTCGCCTCGTGAACGAGTGGATCGCGGAACGCGAGGTGGAGGCATGATCGACACGTTGTTTTTCGGCGGTATCGCCGCTACGGTGATTGCGCTCAACGGTTGCGACTTCACGACGAGCCTCGCCGTCATCGGCGCGTGCGCGGTGTGCAAGGTGCTGTATGACCTGCTGCCGTTTATCGACAGGGGGTGCAGACGATGAGAAAGCACGACAAGCGCACGAGAGAGCAGCGCAAGGCCGATGAGGCGATGCTTTTTGCCGGTATCTGCCTGTTGCTGGCGGCGGTGCTCATCGCGGTCTCGGCGATGATGTGAAGTACCGCTGCGAATGGTGCGGGCTGACCTTTGACGAGCCCGACGTCTTGCACAGGCGCGAGAACCTTGACGGTGAGCGCGGCTATGCCCTTGTGACGGAAAAGTTCTGCCCGGACTGCGGCGCAGAGGAAATGTATTTTGAAGAATTGGAGGAGACCGAAGATGGATAACACCCTGATGAAAGTGACTCAACTCCCCGTGATCGAGGAGCATTTGAGGAGCCGGAAGGAGCAGACGGAGCAGCGCGTCGCAGAGGCAATGAGCCTTGTCTGCACCGACGAGACCTTAACCAGCGTGAAGAACATTCGCGCCGAAATGAACCGCGAGTTTGCCGATGCCGAGACCCAGCGCAAGGCCATTAAAGCCGCAATCATGGAGAAGTACGACAGCTTCGAATCCGTCTACCGTGAGTGCATTGCCGACCCGTACAAGCGCGCCGACGCAGACCTGAAAGCCAAGATTGACGCGACGGAAAGCGAGATCAAGAGCCGCTGCGAGGAAATGCTGCTGGGCTATTTTCGGGAGCTGTGCGCGGTCAACGAGATCGACTTCCTTTCGTTCGGGCAGACCGGCGTTAAGGTCGATATGGCGAGCGCCAGAGCCAAGACGCCGAAGAAGCTCATGGAGCAGATCAAGCTAAAGGTGGACGGCGTGGCGCAGGACATGAAAACCATCGGCACGATGGGCGAGAACGCGCCGGAGATCATGGTGGAGTACAAAAATAACCTCGACCTCTCGCTTGCGATCTCCGTTGTCAACGAGCGTCACCGCCGCGCCGAGGAGGAGCGCGAGGCCGTGAAACGCCACACGGTATCTCCAGCAGCGCGCGCTGCTGGAGATACCGTCGCAGCGGCCCCGCAGGTCGTCCCGAAGCGCGTGGAGCAGGCGGCGGTCGAACGCCTCACGGTGTCGTTCCGCGTGACCGATACGCGCGAGCGCCTGCGCCTTTTGAAGCAATTCCTTGTCAGCAATGGCTATCAGTACGAATGATTATTTTAAGGAGGATATTACCATGAACGAAATGCAGACCTACAACAGCACCGAAGTTGTGAGCGCCAAGAGCGTGAACGCCGAAATGATGATCTCCCGTCAGGCGCAGGAGGTACAGGCGGCAATGGTCGTCGCCAAGCGTTTTCCCCGTGACGAGATCGAAGCGAACAACCGCATTCTCAACGCCTGCAAGCGCAAGAGCCTTGCCGAGCGCGCGATCTATGAATACCCGCGCGGCGGCGAGAACGTGACCGGCCCCTCGATCCGTCTCGCCGAGGTCATGGCGCAGAACTGGGGCAACCTCGACTTCGGCATTACCGAGCTGGAGCAGAAGAACGGCGAGAGTACCGTCATGGCCTACTGCTGGGATTTGGAGACCAACACCCGCCAGACGAAGATCTTCACCGTGCCGCATATCCGCTACACCAAGAAAGGCAGCGTTGCCCTCACCGACCCGCGCGACATCTATGAAATGGTCGCCAATCAGGGCGCGCGCCGTATGCGCGCGTGCATTCTTGGCATTATCCCCGGCGACGTGGTAGACGCCGCTCTTGCGGCGTGTACCAAGACGATGATGGGAAAGAGCGATGAACCCATGATCGACCGCGTACGCAAGATGGGACAGGCGTTCAAGGATGACTTCGGCGTACCGATGGAGTGCCTTGAAAAGTACATCGGCTGCAAGGCCGAAGCGTTCACGGCGCAGAGCATCGTGCGCCTGCGTAATGTGTATACCTCACTGAAAGAGGGACGCGCGAGCCGCGAGCAGTATTTTGATCTCCCGACCGTCGAAGTGGACGAGACCACAGGCGAGGTCAAGGACGAGCTGCCCGCTCCCGCTGACGCCCTCGGTACGCCGGACGACGGAAAGACCGGCACCCCCAAGCAGGTGAGCATGAATGATCTGTAAGGTCAAGGTCATTTCGACCGGCTCCAAGGGGAACGCCGTACTGCTGAATGATGAAATACTCATTGACTGCGGCGTTCCCTTTCGGGAACTCGAACCATACTGCAAGGGATTGAGGCTCGTCCTGCTGACGCATGTTCACGGCGACCACTTCAACCCCGAGACCATCAAGCGCCTGCACTTCCTGCGCCCTGCGCTGCGCTGGTGCGTCCCTCCGTGGCTCATGGAACCGATGGGACGCATCGGCGTGGACCGCCGCGTGACCGACGAGGGCATGGCAGGCCATGTGCTGTTCTACTCCTGTTCCCTTCTCTACCCCGTCTGTGTGTCCTACAATTCCATTCCTCACGATGTTCCGAATTGTGCGTGGCATATCGAATTTGCAAACGGCGAGCGCGTGTTCTATGCGACGGACTGCGCCTCGCTGGACGGCATTGTGGCGCAGGACTACGACCTTTATCTGATCGAAGCCAATTACGGCGAAGAGGAGATACAGGAGCGCATGAAGCGCAAGCTGGAGGCTGGAGAATTCAGCTATGAGAGCCGCGCGATGGAGAGCCATCTATCCCGCGAGCAGGCGCGCGCATGGCTCGCCCAAAACGCCGCCATCGGCAAGAGCCATGTGCTCTATCTGCACCAACACCAAAGCGAGGAGGAATTGAAATGAGCATGAATCGAATCTGCCTGATGGGACGCATCGGGCGGGATTTGGAGCTGAAAAAGACGAACAGCGGCGTATCCGTTGTGTCGTTCCCTCTTGCCGTTGATCGCAACGGCAAAGAGGGCGGCACGGACTGGATCGACGTTGTCGCATGGCGCGGCACGGCAGAAGTACTCTGCAACTACGCCGATAAGGGGCGCATGATCGGCGTCGAGGGGCGCTTGCAGATGCGCGACTGGACGGACAAGAACGGCAACAAGCGCAGGAGCTACGAGGTGCAGGCTGACAGCGTGTATTTCGCAGACAACAGGCGCCCGGAGGGTAACGATACTGCCGCACCGCAATACGCCGCAGAGAGCACCGCAGGCGGCTTTGCAGAGGTCAGCGAGGACGACGGCGAGCTGCCGTTTTAAGGCGGTGGCGGTATGGGAGCTGCATCTACAAGGTGCTATGTAAAGGCATATTACGACTGGATCGAGCAAACAGCAGCACTGGAAGATGACGAAAAAGGCCGTCTGTTTGTTGCGATTTTAGAATATGCCAGGTCGGGTGAAATTCCAGACAACCTCGGGAGAGAATCCCTTTTATTTCCGGTATTTAAGTCGGTCGTTGACCGTGACGCTCAAAAATCTGATGCGCTGGCTCAGAATGGAGCGGCTGGCGGCAGAGCACCAAAAGCAAATGCAAGCAAATGTAAGCAAACGCAAGCAAATGCAAGCAAATGTAAGCCTACTAATAACATAAGACATAAGACAGAAGACGAAGAACATAAGACAGAAAACGATATACCCTCTAAATCCCCCTCTACGAGGGACGCATTCGAGCGTTTTTGGTCAGTTTACCCGCGAAAAATCGGGAAACAGTCTGCTAAGAGAGCTTTCGAGCGGGTCAAAGTCCCACTCGAAACACTTGTGACCGCAGTGGAGCGGCAGAAGTGCAGCGACCAATGGACGCAGAACAACGGGCAGTTTATTCCACACCCCGCTACATGGCTGAATCAAGGCCGGTGGGACGATGAGCTACCCGAGAGCGGCAGAGGGTATCACTACGACTACGGCAACACGGAGGGAAGCCTATGAACGTTGACGCATTGATCGACAGCATCGCGAAAAAGGCCGAGCCTGTTCGTGATCTGGTCGATTACGAGAAAGACGGGCTGCTGTACTGCGGCCATTGCAACACGCCGAAGCAGTGCCGCATCCCCATCGGCGGGAATGTCCGCCTTGTCGGGTGCCAGTGTGCTTGCGCGGCGCGAGAGTACGAGGCCGAGAAAAAAGCTCGCGCTGACCGTGAGAAGCGACTACGCATCGAAACGCTGCGTGCTGACGGAATCCGCGACAAGAGCCTGACGGCGTGCCGGTTCGACAAGGCGACGATGAGTGACGAGATCGTCAAATGCAAACGCTATGCCGACGCATGGGACGATATGCGGCGCGAGAACAATGGGCTTCTGCTGTGGGGCAACACCGGCAACGGGAAGACCTTCGCGGCGGCGTGTATCGCCAACGAGCTGATTGACCGCGGGATCCCGGCGATGATTACGAGCTTCCCGCGAATCCTCAACGCGGGATACGACAAGAAAGAAATCGTCGAGCAGGTGCACTATTACCCGCTGATGGTGATCGATGATCTCGGCGCAGAGCGCAGCAGTGAGTACGCAATGGAGACGGTTTACACGGTCATTGACGAGCGATACAAGGCCAAGAAGCCGCTGATCGTCACCACAAACCTGACGCTTGACGAGCTGTGCAGGCCGAAAGACATGGCCTATCAGCGCATCTATGACCGCATCCTCGAGATGTGCACGCCACTGGTATTCAAGGGCGATAGCATGAGACGCGACAAGGCAAATCAGCGCATGAGGCACGTCAAATCGGTGTTGGCAGGCGGTGCGCCGTGAGCGGGTATCGCGGGGGCATTTTCAAGTGCCCGTTTTACTCGCGGGACTACCGCGACTATCTCAACTGCGAGGGCGCACAAGTCAAGCTACCAAAAGAAGAGCTGGACGAATGTACGCGGCGCTACTGCGCCAACGAAGAATGGCGGCGCTGCCCGATCGCTCGGGCGCTGACGCTGCACTACGAAAGGACGGAGAACCGATGAGCGAAAGAAACAGAGACAAGGTAAAACGGCTTGAGCACGAGCTCGGAAGATATCAGAAAAAAGTCGGCGAGCTGATGAAAGCAAATGCGAAGCTGCGCGAGGATATGAAGGGACTGAACCAGCTGCGCATGGCGTTCGATGCTTGGATTATCCAGATCGCGCTTTCCTACGGCGAGGCAGTGAAGGACCCCGACACGGGAGAAGATATCCCACGCATGAAGGCGCTCCACCTCGAAAGGCCGAAGGTGAACCCGCTGCTTGGGCAATACGAGATTCACCAGCGCGTCGATGAGAAGAACGTGATGCATATTGCGGTCGGCCTGCGGGATGATCCGTGCGATCACAATGGCGCAAAGGAGTCAGAGGAATGAGACTGGCTATCATGGACACCAACGCGTTCAACACGATTATCGCCGCCGTAAAGGGCGCGGTATCAGCGAGCATCAGTAGGCCGATGTACAAGAATATCCGGCTGGAATTTCGCAAGAAGAACAAGGCAGTTACGGCTATCGCCACAGACGGCGTCCGGCTTTTCGTGGAGCACGCGACCTGCTGCGAGGTCGAAGAGGATTTCGATTGCTACATCAAGCCGAGTATCCGCCTGCCACGCGGCAACTCCATGCGCTTGGAGCTGAAAGAACGGGACAAGACGGAAAGCGTGGTTGAGATCGAATGTCTCGGCTGCATCTTCGGTTTTGTTCAGCCGGTTGGAGCGTTTCTGGATTGGGAAAAAGTCCTGCCCAATGAACCGACATTCCGTATCGGCGTGAATGCCGAGTATCTTCTCTCGACGTTGCAGGCGGCAAAGGCCAGCGTCGGCGGTGCCTTCAAGCAGCCTGCTATTCTGGAATTCCGTGGGCCACTTGGGCCCATTACGATCAAGACCAACCACGAGGACGTCAAAATGGTCCTGCCAGTGCGAATCAGGGAGGCCGACGATGGCGCTGACATCAGCTGACCTCGCGAGACTGGGGCCGCAGGCGCAGAAGCAGGTGCTTGACAAACTGGTGGGCGAACAGAAGTCGAAGAAAAGCAAGTACGGCAACCGCAAGGTTGTGCGCGACGGCATCAAGTTTGATTCCGAGCGCGAGGCGGCGCGGTTCGGCGAGCTGAAAGTGCTGCGCGCGATGGGCAAGATTCGCGATTTACGGTTGCAAGCGAATTTTACGCTCGTTGAGGGATACACGACCATCGAGGGCGAGAGAATCAAGCCGATGGTCTACCGCGCGGATTTTGTTTACGAGCGAGCAACTGGGCCGGACTGCAACGGCACGGTGCATTGGCTGCGCGAGGCCGAGGACGCAAAGGGCGTGAAAACGAAAGACTATCTGCTGAAAAAGAAACTGATGCAGGACAAGTACGGCATCACGATCCGCGAGGTGTGAGATGAGCTTTGAGCACTGCCACAGCTGCCTGCCACCCGTGCGCTATCCCGGCTGCCAGGACCATTGCCCGCATTATGCGGCAGACAAAGAAAAAAGCGACGCAAGCCGCAGGGCGAAAGAGGAAAAATACCGCGCCATTGATGATTTTCGTGTGGCGCGCAGATTCAAGCAAAAGCGGCTGCAAAATCTGAAATGACGAAATGAGGGAGCGAAAAGATGTTGACAGAGAACACGAACCACGTGCCGTTTAAGACGGTCGTATATCCGCAGCTCAAGGCGGCTTTGCAGGACTCCGGTATCACGCCGCCGGAGTTGAGCGAAAAGATCGGGGTCTCCCCACTCTGCCTGTGGAGATGGACAACGGGAAAGAACGAATTCAGCATTCGCGTGATTAAAGCGCTGCTGCAAGTAACGGGACTGACGTTTGAGGAGGCGTTTGGGGAGGTGCGCGCATGAACGTTGCTGAAAATATCGATTGTATGAAGGCAATGAAGAAGCTGCCGGACAAGGCTTTTGACCTCGCTGTGGTCGATCCGCCGTATTTCAGCGGGCCGGAGCGGCGCGGATATTATGGCTGCAAGGTCAGCAAAATCGGCGTGCACAGAGACTACCCTATATCGCCGAAGTGGGATATTCCGACACGTGATTATTTCGATGAGCTGGAACGGGTTGCAAAGCGCTATATTGTTTGGGGCTGCAACTATTTCGACTATCACTTTGCGCCGGGGCGCATTGTTTGGGACAAGTGCAACGAGGGCAGCTCTTTTAGCGATTGCGAGATCGCAGCCACAAACTGCCATGACAGCGT
>ENA-UERG01000376-UERG01000376.1-human-gut-metagenome-genome-assembly--contig:-NODE-376-length-43798-cov-64.638457_pt1 | contig 43798 bp, 46 predicted proteins | sample MGYA00242954_ERZ507954 | MGnify/ENA primary metagenome ERZ507954 (study PRJEB26167, sample SAMN06115478) | human gut metagenome | host: Homo sapiens | place: China:Sichuan | collected 2015-01-21...
GCGGTGCGTACGAGACTCGAACTCGTGACCCCATGCGTGACAGGCATGTATTCTAACCAACTGAACTAACGCACCAATACGACAAGTTTGCTTTTAAAAGCTGTCAGTGTTTCGTTTTTTAAGCGAGTGCAAAGGTATAAATATTATTTGAAACGCCCAAATTTTTAAGCTCTTTTTTTCATAATATTTTCTGCAGAACTATCGCATCCGTGTATTTGACACCATCAAATAACCACTCTTTCAGCCTATTATGCGTCTGAAAGTTTTTTTTCAAGAACAATGCCAAAGATGCCTCATTGCCCTCCGCCACCACTGCATAGAGCTGATGCAGATGCAGAATGTGCAATGAATAGTCGAGTATTTGGTCGATTGCAGCGGCTGCATATCCCTTACGACGATACTCCTTCCGCACAACGATGCTCACTTCGGCACGCCTATGTTGCGCGTTGAAGTCGAACACGTCTACCATTCCTATCAGCTCGTGCTCCTCATTCTCCACTATCAAACGCACCTGTCCATCGTTATAGATGTCGTTGGTGGCGTTTGCTATGTAGTCGTGCAGCACATAGCGCGAGTATGGCACGTTGGTGTTGCCCACGTTCCACACCTCACGATTGTTCTCTACAGCGTAGAGCCAGTCGAGATCTTCGGGTTCCATCGCACGCAACGCTACTCGCGGTGTGTTCATGGTAACTGTATCCGACGGTGTATTCATCGCAGCACCTCCTCACCTGTTACGATTGTCTGCGTCGCTGGGTTGTACGTACCCATCAGTATGTTTTGTTGTGGTGATTCAGAGAAGATGTTGAAGATATCCTCGTAGCTGTATGCCTCGGTGTCGTATGTTGCATAGACACGCTGATAAGACGTAAACTCCTGCCCTACGTGCCCCTTCGGCAGTGTAGAAGCTGTACCCTCAACAAACGCAGCATCAATACCATGTCGTTTTGCCAACCGATTGAAGTCTTCGAGATGTTCTTTCTTACCAATGAAGACATAAAGGGTGGTAAGGCGTTTACGTGGTCGTACCAAGCCAAGAAGCTTGCGTGCGCTATGCATCTGCATACCGATAAGCGTACACAACGCCTTAAAACAGATGGCAATCTTCAGAGGCAGACTGACAAAGATGCTGAAATGACCATAGTGCTTGCGCATAAAGATGAGCATAGCATCGTAGAACACGTGCACGTAGCGGAACGACAAGCGGTGTGTGCTCTCACCTTTATAATGTAATATCTTTGTCGGTATATACCAGTTCTCGTAACCTGCTTTGAGCAAACGGAAAGAGAGATCGATATCCTCGCCATACATAAAGTAGTCCTCGTCAAGCAATCCTACCTTATCCAATACCTCACGACGCAACATGCAGAACGCTCCACTAATGATTTCGATTTGTGCAGGTTCGTCCCAAGAGAGATAGCTCATGTAATAACGTGCGAAGCGACGGCTATTGGGATAGCGTGCGCATAGTCCGCTCATCCGGTAGAACGCAGTCATAGGTGTAGGCACACCGCGTCGCGACTCCATCGCCTTCTCGCCATTGTCCTTGAGCATCATCACGCCGGCACCACTGGCACGCTCATGTTCGTCCATAAAGGCGAGCACATCGTGTATCGTATGCTCGCCAACAATGGTGTCTGGGTTAAGCAAGAGCACGTATTCACCTGTGCATTGCTTTATGGCAACGTTATTGGCACGTGAGAAACCGAGATTACGATTGCTACTAATGATGTTCACATTTGGGAACTTCTGCGTCAGATACTCCACGCTCCCATCATCGGAATGGTTGTCGACTATATACACTTCGGTCTCTATACCGTCAACAGCCCTAAACAACGAGTGCAGGCACTGTTCGATATAGAAACGTACTTTATAGCTGACTATAATGACTGATAGTTTCAATACAGTTCTTATTTTTTGTGTTCAACATCGCGCTTCACCACTTCCGACTCGCATCTTGCTCGTGTCGGCATGATAAAGAAGAGGCATAGGAACAGAATTATGCCCATGTAGCCAAACGCAACGTTCATATACATATAATACAATAAGGTGTTGAGCACCATCGGCACGCAGAGCATCAGCAAGCGAAGTGCTCCCCAGTTGAGCAGAGCCTCAGCCGAGACGAGACGCTCGGCAATGTGGCGAAAGCGGAAAAGACGCAATGCTACGGGGATGATGCAGATGGTGAGCAACTCCATGACGGTAGCCCACACGAACTCCGACGCACCGGTTGCGGTGTGATAGATGCCGTCGGGCAGTATGTCGGTCTCAAAAAGCAATACCATAGCCGCTGATATGCACAACGAAGCTATGAATATTGTGTTCAGCACTTTACATGTTCGTCTCATTATTTGTTAGTCATTGTTGTACGATTCAATATTGCTCTGCCGAGCGTCACCTCATCGGTGTATTCCAGTTCGTCACCAACGGAGATGCCGCGGGCGATGACGCTTATCACAACATCGTAGGCTGCGAGTTTACGCGATATATAGAAGTTGGTTGTATCGCCCTCCATGGTGGAACTGAGTGCCAATATCACCTCCTTCACTCCGCCTGCCGCGACACGCTCTACAAGCGAATCGATCTCTATGTCGCTCGGTCCTACCCCGTCCATCGGCGATATTATACCACCGAGCACATGATAGAGTCCGTTATACTGCTGTGTGTTCTCCACCGCCATAACGTCGCGAATGTTCTCCACGACGCAAATCGACGTGGTGTCGCGACGACGATCGGAGCATATCGGACATACGTCCGTATCGCTTATGTTATGACATACGCGGCAATGCTTCACCTCCTTGCGCAGCCGTGTGACTGCGGAGGCGAAAACATCAACCTCATCTTCTGTACGACGCAGCAAATCGAGCACAAGACGCAAGGCTGTCTTGCGACCTATGCCAGGCAACTTAGAGAACTCGCACACTGCCTTTTCGAGCAGTTGTGACGGATAAGTGTTCTCCATTACTTCTTAAAGAGATAAATGCCGATGCCAAGACGCAGACCGATTGTAGAGAAGTCTTTATGGCTCTTGAACGACTGGTCGTAGTAGACAGAAGGCTCGATGGTAACATTGCCGTTGAGGAAGTAAGCCCAACCGAGCTCTACGCCAGGCACAAAGTCGTTATAGTTCTTGCCTCCATGCACGTACTTTGCATTAACGCCTACGAACAGGCCGTTCTGCTCCATGTAGTATCGACCGCCAACGCCAAGTTTAAACTTGCTATCTACGTCGTCGCTCGAAGAGATGTCGCAGCCGAGTTCGCCCATAAGCATCCAATTGTCAACAAGGAAGTATCCTGCGTTGGCTTGCACACCGAGGTTCAGCTTCTTTGCTCCATTGTAACTGAGGTCGATACCCGAGAGTGATGCGCCAACGTAAGCCTTATCCTTTTCAAACTGTGCATGGGCTCCCAATGTTGTGAAGAGCGCCAAGGCTATTGTAAATAATTTCTTTTTCATAAGTAGAGTATTTATAATGCAAAAGTACATAATATATTTGACAAACAGAAAAATATAATTACCTTTGTGGCGTATTAATACGAAATTAGAAACAAATAATGCGACATTTTTATATACTTTTATTGCTTTTCATTTGCTCGTTGGCTACCTCTGCCCGCACTTCCAATTCATTCAACCACGACCGTATTGCTCCTAAGCATGAGGTACGCGCGGTATGGCTTACCACTATCGGCGGTATCGACTGGCCTCACTCCTACGCTCAGACAGCCACATCAATAGAGAAGCAGAAGAACGAACTGCGCCGTATACTCAACCAGCTGCAAGGAGCCGGCATAAACACCGTGCTGCTACAGACCCGTGTGCGCGGAACGGTGATCTACCCGTCTACTATCGAACCGTGGGACGGCTGTCTCTCGGGCAAGCCAGGCGTATCGCCAGGCTACGATGCCTTGCAGTTTGCCATCGACGAGTGCCACAGTCGCGGCATGGAGTTGCACGCCTGGATTGTTACAATGCCCGTAGGCAAGTGGAACGGTTTAGGCTGCAAGCAGCTGCGCAACAAAATGGCGCGCAACATAATAAAGATTAAGGGCTACGGATATATGAATCCGGAGACACAACAGACTGCTGACTACCTCGCCAACATCTGCGCCGAGGTGACACGACGTTACGATATCGACGGCATACATCTCGACTATATACGCTATCCGGAGGAACTGCCGAAGCTGAAGACGATGTCGCACGACGAAGGACGCAGAAACATAACACGCATCGTGCGCACTATCTCAAAACAAGTGAAGAGTCTGAAACCGTGGGTGAAGATGAGCTGCTCGCCAATAGGTAAGTACAACAACACGAAACGCTATTGGAGCCACGGTTGGAACGCTTACGAGACGGTGTGCCAGGATGCAGTGGCGTGGCTGTGCGACGGACTTATGGACGAACTGTTCCCTATGATGTATTTCCGCGACTCCAACTTCTTCCCCTTCGCGCTCGACTGGAAGGAGCGGAGCCACGGACGCATTGTGGTGCCCGGACTGGGCATCTACTTCATGTCGCCACGCGAAAAGAACTGGCCTTTGAGCGACATCACGCGCGAGTTGGGCTTCCTGCGCAACAACAATATGGGGCACGCCTACTTCCGCTCAAAGTTCTTCACCGACGACACAAAGGGCATCTACCGCTTTGCGAAGAACGAGCTTTGCCCGTATCCGTCGCTTGTTCCGCCAATGACATGGCAGTCGACAGAGCGCCCGCAGAGTGCTTTCGCTCTTCGTCGCGCCGACCGCACCGACAACACTACCCTACTCTCATGGCAGCATACCACTGCAGACACCACGATGATGCTTTTCAACGTGTATGCCTCGCACGAGTGCCCGGTAAATACCGCCGACGCACGCAACCTGATAGCGATGCGCAGACAGAGTCGCCAGCTGCTTGTACCGCGCAATCCGCGACTTCACTATGCCGTCTGCGCGGTCGACCGCTATGGCAACGAGAGCAAAGCGCTGCAGGAAACTACCGCCGACACGCAGAATTACAACACGAGCGTTGCGTTCAGCAAAACTCTGCTTGCCTGCGACGGTTCTATGGTGGAGATGACGACGGAGGTTGCAGCGGCTGCACAGTTGTCCGACACCGAGTATCTGCTCATCGAATCGCTGCAAGGTTGCGCCATAGCCGTGCGCCCTTACCAACGCGGCGCAAGCACCATAAGCATCAAGACCCTGCCCGACGGCATTTACGCCCTGCGTTCGCTCAACAGGAAGGGTGTGAGCCACCGCCTCGGAACATTCATCAAAAAGACACGATAATGTGGTTAGACACGTTTATGCCACGCCAATGCAAGCTGTGCGGTTGCCGTCTTGCGGAGGACGAACAGACGCTATGCCTTGCTTGTTCGCGAAAGCTACCCCTCACCGACGACTATCTGTCGCCTTACGACAACAACACGGCACGTCTGCTATGGGGGCGTATGCCCGTCGAACGTGCCACTGCGCTGACATACTACTATCCAGAATCGTTCTGCGCACTGCTTATGTACAAACTTAAGTACGGCAGTCAGCCCGACATAGGCGAATGGCTTGGAGCGTACATGGCGAACTCGTTTATGCCGTACGCACTGTTCGACGACATTGACATAATCGTTCCGCTACCTATACACAAACGCCGCGAGCGAGAACGTGGCTACAATCAGAGCCATGAAATCGCACGCGGCATTGGTGATATATCAAATATTAAGGTTTGCAACAATATTGTAGAGAGGTCGCGATACACCATGAGTCAGACCAAACTGGCTCATGCCGACCGCACTAAGAACGTGGAAAACGCTTTCACCCTGCTCCGCCCTGATGCAATCGAGGGTAAGCACGTTCTGCTTGTCGACGATATCATCACCACCGGTGCCACTATCTCAGCCTGTGCGAACGTTCTTGCAGAGGCTGAGGATGTGAAGATTAGCGTGATGACCGTAGGCAGAACGCACAATTTGTAATTATACTATGCCCTGCGCCATCATTGCCTTAGCTACCTTGAGGAAGCCCGCAACGTTTGCGCCACGCACATAGTTGACATAACCGTCGGTCTGTGTGCCATACTTCACGCAGTCGGCGTGAATTTCGTTCATTATGCTATGCAGCTTTGCATCCACTTCCTCGCTCGACCAGCGCAGACGCTCCGAGTTCTGGCTCATCTCAAGACCCGACACTGCTACGCCACCTGCGTTTGCCGCCTTGCCCGGAGCATAGAGCAGACCTGCCTCTTGGAACACTTTGATAGCCTCTGGCGTAGAAGGCATGTTGGCACCTTCGCTCACTGCGAACACGCCGTTAGCAACCAGTGTGCGGGCATCATCGCCGTCAATCTCATTCTGTGTGGCTGAAGGCATAGCGATGTCGGCTTTCTCGCCCCACGGACGCGCACCGGCTACGTACTTCACGCCGTATTCCTCGGCATACTCTCTGATACGGCCACGCTCCACGTTCTTCAACTCCTTCACGTAGGCGAGCTTCTCTGCGTCGATACCATCCGGGTCGTAGATATAACCATCCGAGTCGGAAAGTGTCACGGGCACCGCTCCGAGCTGAATGAGCTTCTCAACGGTGTACTGAGCCACATTGCCCGAACCGCTGACAAGCACACGCTTGCCCTTCAGATCGATGCTGCGTGTCTTCAGCATATTCTCAAGGAAGTAGACATTGCCATAGCCCGTAGCCTCCGGACGGATGAGCGAACCGCCGAACTCCTGACCCTTGCCAGTAAGCACGCCTACGAATGTGTGCGTGAGCTTCTTGTACTGTCCGAACATATAGCCCACCTCGCGACCGCCTACGCCGATGTCGCCTGCCGGAACGTCCTCGTCAGGACCAATATGGCGGAACAGTTCGTTCATAAACGCCTGGCAAAAACGCATTACCTCTGCATTGCTCTTGCCTCGCGGCGAGAAGTCGGAACCGCCCTTTGCGCCACCCATTGGCAGCGTAGTGAGCGAGTTCTTGAATGTCTGCTCGAAAGCAAGAAACTTCAAGATAGACGGATTGACCGAAGCGTGGAAACGAATGCCACCCTTATACGGACCTATGGCGTTATTATGCTGCACACGATAGCCCATATTGGTCTGCACATTGCCCTTGTCGTCAACCCACGTCACACGGAACGAAATGATACGATCGGGTATGCAAAGACGCTCTATAAGGTTTGCACGGTCGAACTCGGGGTGACGGTTGTACTCTTCTTCAATTGTACCGAGTACCTGGCTCACTGCCTGGATGTATTCAGGCTCGTTGGGGAAGCGTTGTTTCAGACGCTCTACTGTTTCTAATGCGTTCATAGTATCTGTCGTTTTATCTACTTTCGGCTGCAAAGTTAGCATTTTTAAAGCAAAAGCAAGCGTTTCCGTACAAAACGCTCTAAAAAGTTGATTTATCTCAACCTTTTGACAAAACATTAACACTTCACATCGTTTAATCATAACTTGTTGTGCAGCACGATAAGTTATGATTTAAATAAAATTTCCGAAAAATAAATGTCTAAAAAGTTTGCTAAACGTGAAAAATATAATATCTTTGCAGAAGTTATCCTGAAAACAATCTTTTTACCTTAAAAAAAGACTAATACCTATTGAAGATTTGAAGCGGTCGCCTGTGAAGGCTGTCGCTTTTTTTTTATTTATTATACTCACACAATAACGCCAAAACAGAAATCGTATTAACAACAATATATATGGAACAAAACACCAGACAACTCATCGCAGAACTTGCGACGAAGTACGAGACGGCAGCTTTTCTGCCAGCCGACCCCAGCTCGTTCATGCACAGCGTTCAAGGCGATGCCAATCGAGAGGCGACGGCTTTCCTCGCATCGTGCCTTAGCTACGGTTCGCGCAAGCAGTTCTTCCCAAAGATACAATTCATTATCGACTCGGCGCATGGCGATGTAGACCGCTGGGTGCGCTCCGGCGCATGGCGCAGTGACATACCCGACACCGCAGAGTGCTACTATCGCCTCTACAGGTTCGGCGATATGCACCGCCTGATATCAGCCTACGAGAGTATGCTCTGCGAGTACGGCAGCATGAAGGAGTACGTGCGTCGCCATGCCTCGACGGGTATTGAGGCTGTAGCAGCCATCTGTCGCTACTTCGCCGAGCACAACGCAAGCACCGTTGTGCCACGCAACACGCAGTCGGCATGTAAGCGTGTGTGCATGTTTCTGCGCTGGATGGTGCGCACCGACTCGCCCGTCGACCTCGGTTTGTGGGCTGACATCATCGACCGACGCACACTTATCATGCCACTCGACACACATGTGGTGCAGGAAGCACTGCGCCTGGGACTGCTAAAGAGCCGCACTGCGTCGATGTCTACCGCACGCCGACTCACCGACGCGATGCTCGAAGTGTTCCCCGACGACCCCTTGCGTGGCGATTTCGCACTGTTCGGATTAGGCGTAGACGAAGAAACGAAGTAGTACTTATTCGCGTTTTGTCACCGTTCTCCGTACGCCGCCCGATCAGATTCCGTACGCCACCCGATCAGATTCCGTACGCCACCCGATCGGACGGCGTACGGAGCACGATGACTTTAGCCCTACTTCCACATAACATTATCATAGGTTTTATATCGCACAAATGGCACGTTTAGTTTTGCCGTGTAAACAAAATTGTGTAATTTTGCATTTATGAGAATAGACATTATAACCGTACTGCCCGAAATGCTTGAGGGCTTTATCAACGAATCAATACTTGCTCGCGCACAGAAGAAGGGTCTCGCTGAGATTCATCTGCACAACCTGCGCGACTACTCCACTAACAAATGGCGCCGCGTAGACGACTATCCTTATGGTGGTTTTGCCGGCATGGTGATGCAGTGCGAGCCTATCGACCGCTGCATATCGCAGCTGAAGGCAGAGCGCGACTACGACGAGGTGATATTCACGTCGCCCGACGGCGAACAGTTCGACCAGCACGTGGCTAACGACCTCTCGATGAAGGGCAACATCATAATCCTCTGCGGCCACTACAAGGGCATCGACCAGCGCGTGCGCGACCATCTCATCACTCGCGAGATATCCATCGGCGACTATGTGCTGACGGGTGGCGAGTTGGCTGCGGCTATCATCGCCGACGCCGTGGTGCGCGTGGTGCCAGGCGTAATCGGCGACGAGCAGAGCGCGCTCTCCGACTGTTTCCAGGACGATATGCTCTCGGCACCTATCTACACACGCCCAGCCGAATACAAGGGATGGAAGGTGCCGGAGATATTGCTCAGCGGCAACGAGGCGAAGATAAAGAATTGGGAGATGGAACAGGCGATGGAGCGCACACAGCGCTTGCGCCCCGACCTATTGGAAAAATAAGAACGAAACGAAAAAACTAATCGGAATATGAAGAAATCGATATTATCTGCCATGGCGTTGGCTTTCGCATTCGCTATGCCCTCAGCTGCGCAGGACGGACTGCTGAAGAAGTACGACCGACGCCTCACCACGCCGCGCAACTACGTGTGTTACCGCACTACGGAGAAGATGAAGATCGACGGCAAGCTCAACGAGAAGGTGTGGCAGCAGGCTGCACAGACAGAGTCGTTCGTGGATATCAGCGGCTTCGACTTTCCGAAGCCTGTCTACGACACCAAGGCGCGTCTGCTTTGGGACGACGAGTATCTGTATATCTCTGCCGTACTCGAGGAGCCGAACATCGTGGCTAATCTCACGCAGCGCGACACTATCATATATCACGACAACGACTTCGAGGTGTTCCTCGACCCTACGGGCGACGGCCAGAACTACTTCGAGATTGAGAACAACGCACGCGGCGTAATATTCGACCTCATGCTCGACCGCGCATATCGTTCGGGCGGCAACTTCCACATACAGTGGGACTGCCCCGGCTTGAAGCTCGCCGTGCAGCACGACGGCACGCTGAACAAGCAGAAGGACACCGACCGCTCGTGGACCGTGGAGATGGCAATACCGCACAAAGCCGTGACACGCAACTTCGCCAATCCGCTGAAGGCTGGCAACATCTGGCGTCTGAACTTCTCGCGCGTACAGTGGCTGAAGAAGGGCGGACCGGAGGAGAACTGGGTGTGGACTCCGACGGGCGAGATAAACATGCACGCGCCTAACCAGTGGGGCTTCCTGCTGTTCTCGGACAAGGTGGCTGGCAACGGCACCGACGAGTTCCAGTGTCCGTACAACATGGAGGCTTACAAAGTGCTGTGGGCACTATTCTATGCGCAGCTCGACCAGCACGGCAAGGACGGCAGATACACCAGCTCGCTCGCCGTACTCGGACTCACCGATGCCGACCTCGCTACCCTGCCCAAGGGCAGCAACATTGAGATGGAGGCTACGACACACCAGTTCAGAGCAAGCGTTCTCGTCGGCGGAACGGGCAAGAGATACGTCGTAGACCACAGCGGCAAGTTCGAAGTACTATAAGCACCAGGGGGTGCAGCTGTCTCAGCTGCACCAACAAAGCACCAACGCACACAAAGGGGGTGCACTTGTCTCCGCTCGGCTTTGCCGCTTGCCAGAGCAAGAAGTGCACCAACAAAGCACCAACGCACACAAAGGGGGTGCACTTGTCTCAAGTGCACCAACAAAGCAAAAAAAATGAGAGCATGGCATCCTCGCCATGCTCTCATTTTTTTATTCTACTTTATTCAATTCTATTCATCCCAAACCAAGTACGCAGAAACGAGCCAGTGGTTCATTTCGTCGCCATTGATAGGCTGTGCCTTCGGAATGTCTACAGTGAAGGTGTGCTTGCCTGCCGTGATGCCTTCGAGCGCCACCTCCTCAGGAACGACATCGGTACCCGGGCACCAGTTGGAGCGAGAGAAGTCGGAAGAAGCAACCGGCTCCTCCACTTCCTTCTCAGTGTAGCCCTTCTCGCCGATGTAGGAAGCCACGCGCTTCTCAAGCCAAACACCCGTAGCCGGGTTGAAACGGCGGAACGATGCGCAGTCGTCGCGCCACGGAGTGAAGCGGTAAACCTCCTTGCCATCTACCGAGAGGACGTTCTCCTTCTGCACGAACTCGTCGCCGCCGTCGTGTCCGCCATGACCAGTCACGATGTACTTCACGCGCACATTCTTTGCGTTCTTCGGCAGAGTGAAGTCGGTGGTGACGGGCTTGCGGGCGAAGATGTCGGGATACTCCTGACCGATGTAGTAGACCGTGTTGATAAGCGGCAGCACCTGCGTGCGCTGCATACGGTCGCAGCTGATTGTGCTCTCGGTGAACTTCAGTTCGACACTTGCCAAGTAGCCCTGCTCTGTCCATGTGTCGATGAACACACCGACGTAAGCCTCGTCCTCAAGCAGCGAGTAGCGGTCGGTGATGTCCTGCTGCCACTGCACGCAGTCCTCCCACTTCGGTATGTACACCGGGCGGCGCTTCGATGTGAGCGTGTCGTTGTTGTTGCTGTAGAAACCCACGCCGAACGGAGTCATAAAGCGCATCAGCTCGATGGTAGGCAGATAGTTCTTGCCGGCGATAATGCCGCGCATGTGCTCTAATTTCAGCGTGTCAATCTCGGGGAACTTAGCCTTGCCCTGTGCGATGCTCAGCAGGTTGACGGCAGAGTGGCGCGGCAGTACGAATACAGAGCCCGACTTGTCCCAGCGGTCGCCATTTGAAGCGATTGTAGTCTTGATGTCCACCTTCACGTTACGCTCGTAGTGAGACACCTTTATCTTCTTCAATATGATGCGTCCGTTCACAAGACGGATGATGCCGTCGGCATCCGCTTCGTTAAATCCGCTGAGGGCGTTCGGAGCGTAGTGCACGTTCACTTTGTCGAACACCTTTATTGTGGTGCTCCCCTTCACTGCATACTCCTTGTGACTTGTCTTCGTAGCCGCAGTAGAAGCCGTAGCAATGAAGAGCGATAGGATTAATGTCAGTATCTTCATCTCTTATGTTTAATCTGTTTATTAGTTACTTTCAATCACCTTGCCAGCTCCGCGGTAGAGTTTGATTGGTCCGTCGAGAAGCACCGCAACGACCGTAATCATCGGGTCGAGCGCATGTTCAGGCACGTCGATGTAGAGGTTGCCCGGCACCTCGCTCCAGTAGTTCTTGTTGTACACCTTCGACTGTATTATCTCGCCGTCGCCTACAACCCATACGCGGTTCACCTTGTTCATAAGGCCCTTCACCTCGATAGGTCCGTTCGGCTTGTACGGCAGATAGAGATAGAGCACGTCGCCAGCCTCGTTGAGCGTGGTGTAGCCCTGGAAGTGCTCGCTGGGGATGCCGGCACGTGTGTCGTAGATAGCCTCCTTGTGCTTCTTTGTCCAGCGACCGAACTCCTTCAGCACAGCCACCTGCTCCTCAGGAATTGTGCCGTCCTCCTTCGGACCGATGTCGAGCAGCATGTTACCACCCATAGAGAGGCAGTCGACGAAGGTGCGCAGCAGGATGTACGGCGACTTGTAGTTGGTGTCGGCGTGCTGATATCCCCACGAGTCGTTCATCGTCATGCAAAGCTCCCAGTGCTTTTCCTCCGGACGCACTACGGGTACGCCCTGCTCCGGTGTGGCGTAGTCGCCATAGCCCTGGATACGCGAGTTGATGATGACGTTCTTGTTAGCCTTGCGCAGGAACTCTGACATTCCCTTTGCGTTCCAAGTCTCGGCGCTCTGCTCCCAGTCGCCGTCGAACCAGTAGAGGTCGGGCTTGTACTTGTTGAGTTCGTCGAGCTGGTCGAAGTCGAACTTCAGGAACTTCTGCCAGCGCTCCGGGTCCTCGGTCACGTTGTATCGGCTCTCGGTGCGTGTGAAGTTAGGATAGTCGGGGTGCGACCAGTCGATGAGCGAGTAGTAGAGTCCGAGCTTCAGTCCGTGCTTGTGCACTTCCTTAACGAACGGCGTAACGAGGTCGCGCTTGGCAGCCGTAGCCTTCACGGTGTTCAGGTCGCTGTACTTGGTGTCCCACAGAGCCACACCGTCGTGGTGCTTGGTGGTGAGCACGGTGTAGCGCGCTCCGCTCTCCTTGATGAGGTCAAGCCATGCCTTCGGGTCGTAGTTCTTGGCTGTGAAGCCGTCACACTGAGCCATGTACTGCTCGTAGGGCAGGTACTTGTTGTGGAACGACCAACTCTCCGACACACCATTCACAGCATAGATGCCGTAATGGATGAAAATACCCAACTTGGCGTGGTCGAACCACTCCATTCGCTTGTCCTTCTGCTCCTCTGTCTCCTGCACGGCGGTGTTCTGGGCTACAGCGCCCGACACGGCAGCCGCACAGAGCAATGAGCACAATATGCGTTTCATCTTCATATTAGAAAGTTTTGTTTATAATATCAGTTGTTGAAAAAGCTTTTATGAAGTTCATACGTTGCTTTTACAAAGTTCTTAAGTTGTTTTTACAAAGTTACAAAAAAAAATGCACTGCCCAAAAGAGCAGTGCATCCTTTTTATCATATATCCGCCAAGCTATCAGCAAGTTTAACGGAAATAAGTTCGTATCAGGTCTTTATTAATGACCACCGATAGCCCACCACAGCGGAGTGAGGTTGCTGTCAACACCACCCTTGAGGAAGCTAACAGCCTTCTCATAGCCAGCTGCGTCAGAAGAAGAGAGGCTTGAAGGATACTTGAAGCGCTGTACGAAGAGGCTGATGCTCTGTGCACTCTTGTAAGAATCCTTTGTCCAGTCCTTCATGTCTGTGATAGACATTGTAGATGTAGGAATCTCCCAGAACGGCAGACCGAGACGACGGTGATTTGACCAGTTCTCCTGCGGCAAGTACGGAGTATTTGCTATGTAGAGCTGTGTGATAATCTTTGTCAGGTGGTCGTTGAGAGCCGGAGTCTGGGCAACCTTTGCATAGAGAGTGTTCGCAGCCTTCGGATACTCGTATGTAACTGTCTCCTCAGCACCAGTATAACCGTTCTTAACGGTCATGGATGTAGCAGTAGGCTCTGTGGTGTGGCTCCACTTAACAGAAGTACCTACACGGTTGTAGTCCTCAGAAGCGATGTAAGCATCATACAGATCCTCGATGCCGTTATACTCGAAGCTTGCCTTGATGCCAGCATAGTAAGCAGCCTCAGCAGTTGTACCTACGTTCCAACCGCGCTCAGCAGCCTCAGCTAAGAGGAAGTAAGTCTCCCACGGACCGAAGAAGAAGCGCTTGTTCTTGCTGTTGCGATACTCGTCAGCGAGAGCAGGATAAGTACCGATGTAGCCATAACCACCGAGATCAGATCCGCTTACAAGACCGTTTGTAGTGGCTTTCTCATCGCCTGAGTAACCAGCAGTCAGACCATTCCAGCAATATGTAGCATCAACAGTAGCCAAAGCTGTCTTATTCTGGTCGTCCTTTGCCCACAACTTCTCCACCTGAGGAGCCTTAGCGTTTGTAAAGTAAGCAACATAACCAGTCTGTGTACGGTTCTTGTAGTCGCCCGGCAGGAAGTAATAGAGCAACGCACGTGGGTCAACCTTTGAAGGCAGACCATCGAAGAAGAGCTGCTTCGTCGGGTTGTCAGTGTTAGGCTCCCAGTGCTGGTCGAACTTCAAACCAAGATAAGTAGAAGCGTCCTTTACATGCTCAGCGTAACGGTTCTCGTTCTCTTTACCCTCTTCTTCCTTATTAGTGTTCTTCACATACTTAGCAAGAGCATCTACAGAGGCAGTACCACCGAAGTTGGTGGTGAGGTTAGCCATTGTAGCAGACATACTCTGGATATCCCAAGAGCGGCTCATCGGACCTGACCAATCGCTCCAGCCATCGTACTCCTGAACAGCTGCAGTGCCGTCAACGGTCTTGATACCACTACCCTGAGCCACAGCAGCCTCAAACTCGCTCTGTGCCTTTGTAGGGTCTGCCTCAGACAGACGCATTGCGAGACGCATACGCAGAGATATACCATAGTTCTTCCACTTAGCTGCATCAAACGCGAATACAGGGTCGTTCTTCTTCTCATCGTCGTTAGGAGCCACCTCTGTGTTGATGTTGCTTACAGCGTCAGCAAGCTCGGCAAGCATCCAGTAGTAAACGTCCTTCTCTGAGCTGAACTCCGGATTTACGCCCTGGAAGCCGTTAAGAGGAGCCGGACCGAAGTTGTCCACGAACTGAGCCATCATCTGAACGCGCCAGATACGTGCCATCTGCTTCAAGTTAGGATAGAAGTCCTTCTCGTGAGCAGTCCACGTGCCCTGTGGTTCCTCGATAAGGCGGATACATGTGTTAGCATCGCGCATCCAGTTTGAAATATATCTAAAGGCATCACCATACCAACCATCGTTTGTTTTACCGATAGATGTGTTGTATCCATCCTCGCCATCCTGACGTGCTGCTGATGCCCACTCAATAACGAAGAGACGCTCGCCAATATACGGGTCCATCTGCGCACCCTTTATTGAGCTGAGAAGCGAATAGTATGGTTTTATCTTGTCGCCACCTGTCGTCAACGGGCTGTTGTTTATATCGTCGAAGTCGTTACATGAAGTCATCACTCCACCAAGAGTGAGCGCCATCATGGCTGACATTATTAATTTATTCGTTTTCATAAATATTTGTCAATTTAATGAATTAGAAACCGATTGAAACATTAAACACGTAACTGCGTGTTGTAGGTAGACCTGCATACTCGAAACCAGTAGCATTGGTACTTGTAGCAAATACTGACTCTGGGTCAACACCGTTCATATTGCTATGAATCATCCAAACGTTGGTAACAGTGAAGCCTGCCTTGAGCGACTGCAGGATAGTGCCTGCAAGCACCTTAGCCGGAACTGTGTAACCAAGCGAGATGTTACGCAGACGGATGTTTGTTGCGCTGTATGTGTTGGCCTCGCCGATACCCATGTTGCCGGCACCAGCCACTGCGCTCCAATACTGCTGTGTGGTGATCTTGTTGGCGTTCTGTACGTACTCGCCAGTAGCGGCATCGCGGTAAACACCCTTGACAACCATATCGTTAACACGCTTTCCACCAGGAGCTGTTGCCTCTGCAGTACCTGAGCGCTGCATCATTGCATTGGTTCCTGAGAAGATCTCGCCACCGATGCGTGCATCAATCTGGAAGCTGAGGTTCCAGTCCTTGAAGCGGAAGCTGTTGGTAAGACCCATATTGCAAGTAGCCTGCTGGTCGCCAATCTTCTCAAGCTCGCCTGTAGCCTGAGGCAGGCCATCGGATGTGAGGAGAAGTTGTCCGTAATACGGGCTGGTCTTATCAGTAACGCGAAGGAACTTTGTACCCCAGATCTCACCATAGTTGCCGCCCTTCATGGCGTAAACCTTGATGTTGTCGTAGCCACCGAGCTCGTAGCGGTCAACACCATCATAGAGGTCCTTGATCTTGTTGCTGTTGTGCGATACGTTGTAGTTGATTGTCCACTCGAAGTCCTTTGTGCGGATAGGAGTAGCGTAAGCCATCAACTCGACACCCTGGTTCTCGATATCGCCTGCATTGATCTTCTTGCTGCTATAGCCCGAGAGTGAGTTCATCGGCAGATTGAGCAACTGGTTTGTTGCGTTCGACTTATACCAAGCGAAGTCAAAGCCCAAGCGGTTGTTGAGGAACTTGAGTTCGAGACCAACCTCCCATGACTTGATAAGCTCGTTCTTCACGTTCTTGTCAAAGAGAGTGCTGCTGCTTGATGCTGTGATGCCAGAATGGTCGTCCTTGCTTGTTGAGTAGAGGTTGTAAAGCTGGTACGGATCCATGTCGTTACCTACCTCAGCGTAAGAAGCGCGGAGTTTACCGAATGTGAACCACTTCGGCATTGCTACCTTGTACTTGTTGAGCATATCAACGAAGAGCAAAGATGCCGAAACAGACGGATAGAAGAATGAGCGGTGCTCCTTGGCAAGAGCCGACGACCAGTCGTTGCGGAATGTTGCGTCGAGGAATGCCCAACCGTCGTAGTTCAAACCTACTGTACCGTAGAGTGAGTTGATTTTCTTCTCTGTGTATATCTGAGAAACAGAAGGCTTTTCCTTACCATTGTTCAGCGAGAAGAGGTTCTCGATAACGAGGTCGGTAACACTGCTGTTCAAACCTGTCTTCTTTGTAGCCATGAGGTTGCCACCGAATGTAGCTGTAGCACCGATCTTGTCTATAAGGTTGTCCTTTGTAGCTGTGAGAAGGAAACTGAAGTTGTTCTCATAGAAGTGGTTGATGTTCTGACCATACTTTGTAGTAATGTGAGAGTTGCCCGAATATGTGCGGTTTGTTGTCTCAAGTGTGTACATATCGGTACCTGCCTTCACCTCTGCTGTCAACCAAGAGAGCACCTTATACTTCAACGATGCGTTCATCAAGAAGCGGTCGCGGTTATCGTCAGAGAGGTTGTACTTGCTCATCCAGTATGGGTTGTTGCCATCCTTGTTCCACCATGTCATCTGGTTGTTCTCGTCAACACAGTTCTCGAAGTCGCGTATATCGAGAGTGGTCGGGAAGGTGTACATACCGAGAGCCGAGTTATTGCTGTTGTTACCCGAAACAGGACGGTTATTAGCCTTGTTGCGGATGTACTGCACCTTAGCGTCGAATGTCCATGCGTTGTTCTTGCCGAAGTTGGTAACGCCACGAAGCATCATGTTGGTACGATTGAGCTTAGCACCCGGAGTCATCGACTTGTTGTTCATGTTCGTAACAGAAGCATAGATAGATGTCTTGCCGTACTGCTGCGAGAGTGTCACGTTCTCCTGGATTTCTGTACCTGTACCGAAGTAGTTGTTGAGGTTGTCATAACGCTGCATTGCTACTTCCTTGCCATCCCAGCGTGTGTAGGTCTGACCCTCGATACGCGGACCCCAGCTTAAGCCGCTTGTCTCGTCGTACTGTCCCTTTGTACCCTGACCGTATGTAGTCTGCATCTTAGGCGACGTGAAGAGTGTCTCGGCACTTACAGTACCGGTGATAGTAATACCAAGACCCTTTGTCTCACGACCCTGCTTTGTGGTGATAAGGATAACACCATTACCAGCACGCGAGCCGTAGAGGGCAGCTGCAGAAGCACCCTTAAGCACTGACATTGACTCGATGTCCTCGGGGTTGATATCCGAAAGACCGTTACCCATATCGGCAGACGGGTTCCAGTAGTCGTTGTTCTCCGCACCGGTGAAGTTATCCATAGGCACACCGTCCACTACGATAAGCGGCTGGTTCAGACCAGTGATAGAGTTGTTACCACGGAGCTGGATCTTTGACGAACCACCAGGACCGTTGCTCGAACGTGTAATCTGCACACCTGCAATCTTACCTGTCAAGGCGTTAGCCACGTTGTTCTCATGTGCGTTTACAAGAGCGTCGCCCTTTACGTCCTGGATAGCATAACCAAGCGACTTGCGCTCGCGCTTGATACCAAGAGCAGTAACCACAACTTCGTTAATCTGCTTTGAATCGTCGTTGAGTGTCACCTTCAACGGCTTGCCGCTCCACTCCATTTCCACTGGAGTCATACCAAGCGAAGTGATACGAATCACGTCACCCTTCTTTACGTTGCGAAGAGTAAAGTTACCATCAATATCAGTAACTGTACCCAAGCCACTCTTGCCTTTAACAACAACCGATGCACCAATCATTGGTTCGCCAGTTGCGTCAAAAACAACACCTTTACATTCTGCATCAGCCTGTGCGTTCTGCACAACAGCCTGCGAAGTAACGTTTCCAGCATAAGCTGCTCCCATTGGCAAAGCCGAAAGCGCGAGCAGCATACCTACTGTCTTTACTTGTTTTGACATAGATGTTAATTTTTAATTAGTACTAAATGATATGTTTATTTATTTTTTCAAGAGGAAGTCTATATATACCGCAAATTCATTGACATTTATATAGATTATTATAAAGAAATCCTCTCTATTTGTTTTTCATATTATCCCAATATATCAACTTTAAATTACATTCTTGATACAAATTTAAACTTTTTTCTTGAGAATGAAACTTTTTTTATAAAGAAAATAAAACTTTTTAAACTAACTAATGTTTTCTTTAAATAAAATACGAATAATATACTAAAAAGCACTAACTTTGTGCTTATTATACAAATTAAGCTACATAATAGTACTTTTTAAACTAATAATATAAAACAAAAACACATGAAGAAAATCTTAATGACTCTTGCGCTTGCGCTCACTACGATGTGCGCAAACGCAAAAGGTGCAAAAACCCCAGTCTTCGCATGGTCGGGATGGGGCGAGAACACTACAGAAAAGTCGCTCACTGCCGATTTCAAGGCTTGGAAGAAGCACGGCGTAACTGGTGTGTGCATCAATGCCGGCATGGACGTGGAGAAGATTGCCGTGGCTGCAAAGGTGGCAAAGAAGGTGGGCTTGGAGTATCATGCCTGGGTGCCCACAATGGTGCAGGGCGGAAAGCCCAAGAGCTGGTACACAGTGAACCGTCTCGGCGAGTCGGCATCTGACAAACCGGCATACGTGCCCTACTATACCACGCTCGACCCACGCAACAAAGAGGTGCGCAAGTTCCTCGTTGAGAAGTTCGAGGAGATTGCTTCCATACCTGAGGTCGACTACGTGCAGCTCGACTATATACGCTACGCCGACGTTATTCTGGCGCGTGGTTTGTGGGACAAGTACGGACTCACAATGAACGGCGAGTACGCCAAGGCTGACTACTGCTACTGCGACGACTGCGTGGCTGCGTTCAAGCAGCAGAGCGGCATCGACATCACAAAAGTGACCGACCCGTCGAAGATTAAGGAGTGGGCACAGTTTCGCTGTGATGCTGTCACCGACCTCGTGAATGCCATCTCTGATGCCGTACACGCCAAGCAGAAGAAGCTCAGTGCAGACGTGTTCCCCGGTCCGAATAGCTATGCCGAGTGGATGGTGCGCCAACAGTGGAACAACTGGAAGCTCGATGCTGTGTTCCCTATGAACTACAACGACTTCTACATGGAGCCGGCAGCTTGGGTCGGCAAGGTGACGAAGGAAGAGGTGGAAGCCATAAAGGGCAAGAACACCTTATTATATAGTGGTATCTTCATCTGCCACGACTGGCGCCACAAGGACAAGGTGGTAGACCCGGAGAACTCCGGACTGCTGCCGTCAGAGATTGCGGAGGCTGTGCAGTCGTCGATGGCTGCGGGTGCAGACGGCATCAGCATCTTCACACCTAACGATATGACCGAGGAGCATTGGACAGAACTTGAAAAGGTGCTGAAGGAACTCAGCAAGTAACAAAACAAAGAGTATGGTTGTACCATACTCTTTGCAGAATAAATATATAAGGTGCGGGCATTCTTGCCTGCACTTTTTTGTTGATTCAGGGGGTACACTTGTCTCCCTTTATTTCTCTCCAGAGTGCTGCAGGCAGAAGCGCTCACCGAGCGCAAATCCCTCCTCGTAGAGCCGCTGCAACTTGACTACATCCTTCTCCATGCGGTCTACCTCCATCGGGCGTTCGGGGCGAATGCACACCACCTTGCCCTCGTCCTCGAGTCGCTCCACCAGCGCGAGCTGCTCGTTGTAGACGCGCATACGATGGCTGAGCGCCACGCGCAGGCGCGGATACTTCTTGTATATGAAATGCGGAATCTTTATGTCGTGACCCGATTTGCGATAGCCGCGGTTGCGCGTCAGCACGAGCACGTTCTGCGCATGACCGGTAGCCATTGCGCGCTCCACTGGTATCGAGTCGACGATGCCGCCGTCGAGCATCGGTATGCCGTCCACGTTCGTTATCTTGCAGACATAAGGCAGCGAAGCCGAAGCACGCACAACGTCGAGTGCGCGTTGGCGGTCGTGGCGTTCGGTGAGATACATCGGACGACCCGTGAGACAGTTGGTTGTGACCATCTCGAACGTAGCCGGATTGTTGAAATAAGCGTCGTAATCGAACGGCACATACTCGTTCGGCACCTTGTCGTAGAGCAGTTCGGCATCGAAGATGCAGCCCTGCGTGAGCAGATAGCATAGTCCGATGAAGTGGAACTTGTCCATGTAGTCGATGTTCGTAACGCGTGCACGCCCCGGCTGCCTACTCATGTACGACATGCCGTTGCCCGCTCCTGCCGACACCGCCACCACATAGTTGAAATACATGTTGTGCTTCATAAACGCATCAAGCACACCGCATGTGAAGACGCCGCGCATTCCGCCGCCTTCGAGCACCAATCCCGTGTTGTTATCAAGTTTCATCGTATTTTTTTATCTTTTTACTTTTTTACTTTTAAATACACGTTTGTCTCCTTGCGTTCGAACCCCACCTTCTGATAGAGTCTGTTAGCAGCCACGCGCGATGGTCGCGAGGTGAGCATGAGCGTGTTGAAGCCCTCGCGCTCGGCGAAGCTGACAGCGGAAGCCACGAGTCGTTCGCCAAGATGCAGCCCACGACACTGCGCATCCACCACTACATCCTCTATCCACGCCTTGCGACCCGTAGGTGAAGTGTAGAAGCCAACGGTACACATACCCATCACCTCGCCATCCACCGTGAGCAGCAGCAACCGACTGTTAGGCTCTTTAACCAAATTCTGCAACTGTTCGGCACTCATCTCGCAGGGCGAAGAGCATAGCTGCAGCAGCAACCGATTGATTGCTGCAACGTATTCGGGTTTGCAACTCGTCGCTTCAAATATATCAATCTGTGACATTACGTTACTATTTATCATTATGTATCGCTGCAAAGGTAAAAACAATTTGCGGAAAAAGAGCAAAGAAAAACCTTAAATTAACACACTGAGCAGACAATAAATTTGTAATTTTGCAGAGAACATAACAATAACACAGAATGATTAAAGTCACGATACTAATGCCCGTCTACAACGGCAGCCTGTACTTGCAGCGATCTATTGGCTCGGTGATGGCGCAGACCTATGCCGACTGGCAGCTCGTTGCGCTCGACGACGGCTCTACCGACGACAGTCTGAGCGTGCTGAAGCAGATGGCTGCTGCCGACAAGCGCATAAAGATAATGACGAAGACGAACGACGGCAAGGGCAACACGGCTCGCAACATAGACATTATGAGCGCGGAGGCGGAGGGCGACTACATATTCTATATGTCGCAGGACGACTACATATCTGCCGACTTGCTGCAACATGCCGTGACTCGCATCGAGGAAACGGGGGCGGAGATTGTCGTTCCGGACATGCTGCTCGCCAATGCCGACGGCTCAACCGAGCAGGCGAAGGGTTCGTTTCCACCCAATGGTGACTACTCTATCCTACTCACGGGCATAGAGGCATTCGCATTGTGCATCGACTTCTCGATACATGGCTTCGCCCTGATACACCGCCGACTGATGTTCGCCAACGATTGCGACACACGCTACTTCGACAGCGACGAGTACAACACGCGGGTGCAGTATCTGCGTGCCAACAAGACGGCTTTCTGCCACGGCACGTTCTTCTACTATCAAGGCAATGCGGAGGCTATGACAAAGAAGTTCGCGCCGAAGCAGTTTCAACGCCTGAACACAATAGTGATGCTCGGCAAGAAGGCAGAGCAAGAGCAGATGCCGAAAGAGGTGATGACGCGGGTGCGCTGCTGGCAGATGAAGGTGTATCTTAATGTGCTCATACTGTTGTTCAACAACGCTGACAACATGAGCCGAGCTGAATACAAGGAGGCGGTGAAACGCTTCAGACAATTCGAGCACAGCGTGCGCTTCGGCGGATACAGACGCAGCATACTGAAAGGTTTGAACGTGTACGAGAAGGCATTGACAATAATCTACTTCGCTTGCGGTACATGTCGTCACCTACATATGCTGCACAACGTCTACAAACGCCTAAAGCACTGACTAAGACTGACGCACGAACTTACGCTTTATGCGGTTTACGATGTCGATGTCGACGTGCCGGCGCATGATGGAGAGCGTGTAAGCTAAGTCGAGAACGAAGAGCAGCGCACCTACCGACACGTAAACCCACACATTGTCGACGAACGAGAGCAGACTGGTGAGCACTCCGATTGTTGCATGTACGAAGATTATCTTCAGCTGCGCCATCGAGAGCTTGTAGCCATAAGCCACACGACAGAAACCGACAGCCACAAACACCTCAAGAACCGAGGCTACGGTCATGCCTATACCCATGCCCAACAGTCCGCAACGACTATAGCCGAGGATAGCCATTGTGAGGAGCAGGACATCGCTCACCAACTCTATACAAAGGAAGCGTTTCGAGTCGCCGCGCGACAGAGCTATGTACTCGATAGGCAGGAAAATGGCGCGAGCGTACATCGCCAACGCAGCCACCTGCATCATCGGCAGTACGGGCAGAAACTTACCGCTGTAAAGCAGCGGCAGCAGAACGGGCATGGCAAGAATGAAAAAGACAAGCATCGGCGAGACGAGATGCAGCGACACCTCTATCTGCTTGTTCACCGTGAGGTTGAACTCGCGACCCAACTTGCTGATAGAGGACAAACGCGGATAATAATCGGTCTCCATCGCCGTGAACACTGTGCCTACGTAGGTGAATATCATAACATAGGCGGCATTGTACAGACCTACCGTATCTACACCGTCAACATTACTGATATAGGCGCGGATAGCCATCTCCACCCCACTGCCTGCCATGCCTGCTATGACAAACGCCACACCGAGCTTCAAGAAGCCACAACCTTCGCCCAACAACGCCCTACTGAAGTTTAGTCGGAACGGATAGGCACGCAGCGAATAGCGCATCACGATGACGGTCTGCAATAGTATGACAAGCAGCAGCGAAGGCACAATGCCTTTATAACCAAAGAAATAGTAGATCGGAACGGACACGAAGAGTGTCACAAGCATGGCATAAACGGAGTTCTCGGCTATGTCGCGCAAGCGCCGTGTGGCTTTCAGAATGGCAAGCTCGCCAGTAGAGAACGTCGTTAGAGCCACCACCGGAGCAAGCAGCACGAAGTGGAGCGTGTGGTCGCCAAAAGAGAAGGTCCAGCTACTGAGCAACGGCGACAACACAATGCACACCAACATGCCGAAAAGAGAGGTGAGCAGAGACCAATGACGAAACACGCTGATGCTACGCAGAAGGTGCTCATGGTCGCCACAGTCGTAGGCTCCCGACATATTGCGCACCGCACTGATGGAGAGTCCGAGGTTGGTAGAGTCGCCAACAAGCTTTATGGTAGAGGAAAATAAAGCCAACAAGCCCATACCCATCGGACCAAGAATGAGCGCAACAAGTTTGTTGCGAACCAGTCCGACAAGGATACTGAGCACTTGCACACCACCAAACAAGCTGGTGTACTTCAGTATATGTGAATAGCTATTTTGTTTTTCCATCATATATTGTAACGTAATATAAATTATTTTATTACTTTTGCATTAATAAATATCACATGAATACAACCTACACGACTATGAATTCAAGAAAATACATACTTTTTGCACTCTTGCTGTCGTCGACAATGGTTTGCGCACAGCAGAGGAAGGCGAAGCCCATAGCACGCAAGAATGTGAGAAACGCTGCTACGGCAAACCCGATGAACGCTCGCCAGCAGGAGAACTTCAATGCGATGCTGCCAAACACGCAGAGCATATTCGTAGTGGATAGCACGATTGTGGACAAGAACCGAGTAGTGGAAACAATACCGCTCTCGCCGAAGTACGGCAAGTTCGTGAGCTACAACAGCTTCTTCGACACCGACACACAGCCCAACCAATACGTCTTCATCAACGGTTTTGCCAACAAGTGCTACTACACCGAACTGAGCAAGGACAGCGTGCAACATCTGTACATGCGCAACAAGTTGGGCGACGGATGGGGCGAACCGCATCGCATCAGCGAAATAGACTCGAAACTTAAGCACATTAGCTATCCGTTCCTATCGTCAGACGGTCAGACACTCTACGTGTCGGGCATTGCCGACGACGGACTCGGCAAGCGCGACATCTACGTAGCGAAGTACAACGCAGACGAGGGAACATACTTCGAGCCGGAGAACATCGGACTGCCGTTCAACTCTCACGACGACGACTTCATCTACGTGGAATCGGATGCCGAACGCTTCGCATGGTTTGCCACCACACGCCGACAGCCCGAAGGCAAAGCGTGCGTATATGCATTCGCCATGCCCGAACAGCGCACCAACTACAATGCTGACGAGATGTCGGAGAGCAGACTCAAGAGTTTGGCATCGCTGATACGCATACGCGACACATGGCCTACACCAGAGATACGCGAACGTGCGCAGAAAGAACTGAACGCCATTAAGGAAGAAGCAAACACACGAGTAGCAGCAACGGACAAGGTGAACTTCGTGGTGAACGACGACGTGGTGTACACCGACATAAAGAGCTTCCGTAGCGATGCCACACGACAGATGTACTACGAGGTGGTGCGCCTGAAGAACGACTCGAAGAACAAACAGAGAACATTGAACACCTTGCGCGAGAAGTATCACAACACTGCTGACAACAACCGCACCGCACTCACAAGGGATATACTGCAGCTTGAGCAGCAACTCGACGAGGCACGTCAGCAGTTGAAGAGACTGGAGGCACAACTGCGCACCGCTGAGAACAAACTCATCAAGAAATAACTAATACTAACAATCAAAATAACTATTTACTAACAGAACATCAGATTATGGAAAAGAAATATTTCGCAGAATCAGAGCTTATCATTAACGAAGATGGTAGCATCTTCCACTTGCATGTGAAACCGGAACAACTCGCCGACAAGGTGATACTCGTGGGCGACCCGGGACGTGTCGACCTCGTGGCATCACACTTCGACACCAAGGAGTGTGCAGTAGAGAGCCGCGAGTTCCGCACCGTTACGGGTACATATAATGGCAAACGCATCACGGTTATCTCTACCGGCATCGGCTGCGACAACATCGACATCGTGATGAACGAGGTTGACGCGCTGGCTAACATCGACTTCGAGACTCGCCATGAGAAGGAGACACTGCGCTCGCTCGAGATTGTACGCATCGGCACATGTGGTGGCCTGCAGCTCTACACGCCTGCCGGCACCTTCGTCTGCTCGGAGTACTCTATCGGTTTCGACGGTCTGCTCAACTTCTACGCTGGTCGCAACGCTGTCTGCGACTTGCAGATGGAACGCGCACTGCTCAACCACCTCGGTTGGTCGGGAAATATGTGCCAGCCTGCACCCTACGCCATAGCTGCCGACAAGGAGCTTGTGGAGCGCATAGCTGCCGACGACATGGTGCGTGGCATCACGGTAGCTTGCGGTGGCTTCTTCGGTCCGCAGGGACGCGAGCTGCGCATTCCGCTCACCGACCCTAACCAGAACGAGAAGCTCGAGAACTTCGAGTACAACGGAAAGCACATCACCAACTTCGAGATGGAGAGCTCAGCGCTCGCCGGACTTGCTCGCCTCATGGGTCACAAAGCCACAACGGTTTGCATGGTCATCGCCAACCGTCGCATCAAGAAAGCCGACACTGGCTATAAGAGCCACATCGACGACCTCATTAAGGAGGTGCTCGAAAGACTGTAAAGGACGTACCCGAAAGATTGTAAAGGGCATATTAATATACAAAAAAGCTCCTGCAGATGTTCTGCAGGAGCTTTTTTGTAGGAGGGTATGGCATCCTTGCCATACCCACGCAATCTAATTGTATGCAAACTTCGTGTATGGCATCCTTGCCATACCCACGCAATCTAATTGTATGCAAACTTCGTGTATGGCAAGGATGCCATACATATACAAACTACATTATTTGTATCTAAGGCAGCGTGGGTATGGCAAGATGCCATACCCTCCTATATATCTTTATCCTTTGAGCTTGATTGTAAGCTTCTCAAGCATATCCTTTGTCATAGCGTCGAGGTCGTAAGCCGGACACCAACCCCACTCCTCGCGAGCGCAAGTGTCATCCATGCGGTCTGGCCAGCTCTCGGCGATGCTCTGCTTCAATGGGTCAACGTCGTAAGTCATCTCGAACTCAGGCTTGTACTTCTTGATAGCAGCGAACACTGTCTCTGGTGCGAAGCTGAGCGAAGCGATGTTGAACGCGTTGCGGTGTACGAGACGTGCTGGGTCTGCCTCCATAATGTCTACAGCAGCCTTCAATGCGTCGGGCATGTAAATCATATCCATGAGTGTGCCCTCCTTAATCGGGCAGACGAACTTCTCTCCACGAACAGCCGAGTAGTAGATGTCTACAGCGTAGTCGGTTGTGCCGCCACCCGGAGGTGTTACGTAAGAGATAACGCCAGGGAAACGCACAGCACGAGTATCTACACCATATTTATTATGGTAGTAGTCGCTCAGCAGCTCTGTGGTGACCTTAGACACACCGTAGATTGTGCGCGGACGCTGAATAGTATCCTGCGGTGTGAGCATCTTCGGTGTGTTCAAGCCGAACGAACCGATTGAACTCGGTGTGAAAACTGCACAACCGTGCTCACGAGCCACCTCAAGGATGTTCCACAAGCCGTCGATACCAATCTTCCAAGCCAAACGTGGCTTCGATTCGGCAACGACAGAGAGCAACGCTGCGAGATTGTAGATGGTGTCGATGTTGTACTTCTTCACAACGTCAGCAATCATCTGTTGGTTTGTCACATCGCACTCTGCCATAGGACCTGCCTCAGCAAGCTCGCCCGTTGGCTCTGCGCCCTTAATGTAACCAGCTACAACATTTGCGTTTCCGTAAATGCTTCTTAACTTCCTTGTTAGCTCAGAGCCAATCTGACCAGTAGAGCCAATAACCAAGATATTGTTCATCGTATATATATTTAAGCGTTTATGAGTACAAAGGAAAGAAAAATTTTTCACACGGCAATACAAAATCGTTCATTTTTTTTCATTACGCTAAAAAAACTACTATAAACATTTTCACGTATCAAAAATAATGAGTTAATTTGCACTTGTAATAACAAAAAACTTTTAAATAACCTATCTCATGTACGGAAAAGTAAAAGAACATCTCGCTGCCGCTTTGGAGAATCTGAAGCAAGCAGGTCTCTACAAAGAGGAACGTATCATTGAAAGCCCTCAGCAGGCTGCAATCCAGGTAAATGGTAAGGAAGTGCTCAACTTCTGCGCCAACAACTATCTTGGTCTGTCTAACCACCCGCGCCTCATCGAGGGTGCGAAGAAGATGATGGATCGTCGCGGTTTCGGTATGTCATCTGTACGCTTCATCTGCGGTACACAGGACATCCACAAGGAGCTTGAGGCTGCCATCTCTGAGTATTTCCAGACAGAAGACACCATATTATATGCTGCCTGCTTCGATGCCAACGGCGGCTTGTTCGGCTCATTCCTCACCGACGAGGACGCAATCATCTCTGACGCACTCAACCACGCTTCTATCATCGACGGCGTGCGTCTGTGCAAGGCTAAGCGCTACCGCTACGCCAACGCCAACATGGAAGAGCTGGAGAAGTGCTTGCAGGAGGCTCAGGCTCAGCGTTTCCGCATCATCTGCACCGATGGTGTGTTCTCTATGGACGGCAACGTGGCTCCGATGGACAAGATCTGCGACTTGGCAGAGAAGTACGACGCTCTCGTAATGGTAGACGAGTCGCACTCGGCTGGCGTTGTAGGCGCAACGGGTCACGGTGTGAGCGAGCTTTGCAAGACATACGGTCGTGTGGACATCTACACAGGCACATTGGGCAAGGCATTCGGCGGCGCACTTGGCGGATTTACAACCGGTCGCAAGGAGATTATCGACATGCTGCGCCAGAGCAGCCGCCCGTACCTCTTCTCTAACTCATTGGCTCCGTCTATCATCGGCGCAAGTCTTGAGGTGTTCAAGATGTTGAAGGAGGACAACTCTATCCACGACCGCCTCGTAGAGAACGTGAACTATTTCCGCGACAAGATGATGGCTGCGGGCTTCGACATCAAGCCTACACAGAGTGCCATCTGCGCCGTTATGCTCTACGATGCTCCGCTCTCTCAGCGCTACGCTAACCGCCTGCTTGAGGAAGGCATCTACGTTACGGGCTTCTACTACCCGGTTGTGCCGAAGGGCGAGGCTCGCATCCGCGTGCAGCTCTCTGCTGGTCACACACGCGAGCAGCTCGACAAGGCTATCGCTGCCTTCATCAAGGTGGGCAAAGAGCTTGGTGTGCTGAAGTAAAAGTAGCATGTACGTAGTTCGCATCGGTCGATGCAGACATCTGCGTCGGTCGATGCAGACATCCGCGTCGGTCGGTGCAGACATCCGCGACGGTCGGTGCAGACATCCGCGACGGTCGATGCGAAACAAACAATAATGAAAAAGAGGTTATGACATTGAATAGTCATAACCTCTTTTTATTTAGTTGAGAATTCTCAATTACTTAATAACAACTTTCTTTCCGTCAACAATGTAAACGCCTGCAGCAGGCTTGCCGTTCACACGAACACCACTTAGTGTGTACACCTTGTGATTCTTTGCATAGTCAGCAGAGATTGAGTTGATGCCGTCAACCACCTTCTTCTCGAACTTCACGGTGTAAACGGTCTGGCTCTCAGCGTTTGCGGCGTAGTCGTTGCCGTTTACGGTGATGGTCAGCACGTCGCCCTCTAAATCCGTTGTGGCAGAAGCACCCCTACCCTTCACTACATACTTAATCTTATCAGCAGCCTCGGCTACGTCGCCATCGATAGTGACAGTGTAGTCGGTCTTGTCAGCAGAGAAGCCGGCGAGCTTAACACCGTTGAATGTAAGGTTGCTAAGTGCGTGATAGTAGATGAGCTTGATGTTATCAAGGTCGAGCTGGTCGTCCTTAGATGCACCCGGCACGGGGTTGGTTGTAGCCGAAGCAAGAAGATACAGATTGTCGCTCTCGTTGCCTGTGTAGTTAAACTCGCCCGTGAACTTCGTCCAATCTGCTGTTGCAGGGATGAGCACCGCAGCCGAAGCAATCTTGTTAGCAGCCTGCTCGCTGAGCTCCGGGTCGTGATATGCCACCTCGCCATGAACGATGAGCTGAACGCGACCCTGAAGTACTGTGCCCTCATTCTTGGCTTTGCCAGGAGCGAAACGTGCATACACCTCGAACGCGTCCGGTGTACCCGTGAACGGAAGGTTACCCCTTACGTCGTTTAAGTCGGTGAAGTTGTAGTTAGAGGCATTTGCAGGATTTGTGCTACCCATATTGATACGACCGGTTGTGATATTGCCGTTGGCATAAGCCATACTAAGATCTTGCGACTTGATGCGGACACCAAAACCCTCAAAACCCTCTATCTTTTCGGGCTTCGGCGACATTGAAGCAAACGAAGCCCATGAGCCGGTTGCCGATTCAAACGAGTTCCATGTCTCAGCGAGGGATGTCTCACCCCAGTTCTCGAAATCGGCGTTAGGTATCTGATAGAAAGCTGCCTTCTCCTTCTCTTCGAAAGTGATAGTATAGACATTGGTCAGCGTTTCCTCATCTTCGACAGTGATGGTGAGCTTACCGGTAAACTTGTCGTAACTTGCATTAACCTTAGCCGTCTCAGAAGAAGCCTTGTAAGACACCTCATCGGCTTGATACTTACCAGCAGCAGTGAAGTTCTTATCGTCCTTGCCTGCCGAGATAAACTCCTTGCCTGCCACAACGAGCGAAGTGAGTGTCGGAGCCGGTTTCTTATACATAATGGTATAGGTGCTTATAGCCGACGGATTGCTCTGTGCATCGTAGTCATTGCCCTTCACAATGATAGAGAACACGCGAGTAGCCTCGTCGTATTTTGTATCCACCGTAGCAGCAATGCCCTTCTTGTTGTAAGAAACCTTCGTCTTGTTAGCATCATACACCGCATCAACTGTGTAGTTGTAGCAATCCTCAGCGAATTTCTCGTTCAGTGCTATAGCCTTGCCTTCGCTGTCGGTTGTGGTCAGAGACTCAAGAGTGTGATAATAGATGAGCTTGAGGTTGTCAAGGTCGAGCTGGTCGTCCTTAGATGCACCTGGCACGGGGTTGGTTGTAGCCGAAGCAAGGAGATACTGCTTACCACTCTCGTTGCCAGTGTAGCTGAACTTGCCCGTAAACTTGGTCCAATCTGCTGTTGCAGGGATGAGTACCGAAGCCGAAGCAATCTTGTTAGCAGCCTGCTCGCTGAGCTCTGGGTCGTGATATGCCACCTCGCCATGAACGATGAGCTGAACGCGACCCTGAAGTACTGTGCCCTCATTCTTGGCTGTGCCTGGAGCAAAGCGTGCATACACCTCAAATGCGTCGGGGGTACCAGTGAACGGCAGACTACCATTTATATCGTTCAAGTCGGTGAAGTTGTAGTTAGAGGCATCTGCAGGGTTATAGTTACCCATATTGATACGTCCGGTTGTGATGTTACCGTTGGCATAAGCCGCAGAAAGATCTTTCGACTTGATGCGGACACCATAACCCTCAAATCCATCTATCTTTTCTGGCTTCGGCGACATTGAAGCAAACGAAGCCAATGAGCCAGTTGCCGATTCAAACGAGTTCCATGTCTCAGCGAGGGCTGTCTCACCCCAGTTCTCGAAGTCAGCGTTAGGTATCTGATAGAAAGCTACCTTCTCCTTACCATTAAATGTGATAGTGTAGACATTAGTCATCGACTCCTCATCTTCGACAGTGATGGTGAGTTTACCTGTAACTTTGTCGTAACTTGTATTAACCTTAGCTGTCTCCGAAGAAGTCTTGTAAGACACCTCATCGGCGTTGTACTTACCATTAGCAGTGAAGTTCTTATCGTCCTTTCCTGCCGAGATAAACTCCTTGCCTGCCACAACAAGCGAAGTGAGTGTCGGAGCCGGCTTCTTATACTTAATGGTATAGGTGCTGATAGCCGACGGATTGTTTACAGCGTCGTAGTCCTCACCCTTCACAATGATAGAGAACACGCGAGTAGCCTCGTCGTATTTCGTATCCACCGTAGCAGCAACACCCTTCTTGGTGTAAGGCACCTTTGTTTTGTTAGCATCGTACATCGCATTGACGGTGTAGTTGTAACGGTCTGCTGCAAACTTCTCGTTCAGTGCTATAGCCTTGCCTTCACTATCGGTTGTGGCAAGAGTGTCAAGAGCGTGATAGTAAATAAACCTAACATTGTCAACAGTGAGCGAATTGCCGTCCACGATGTTGTTGCGGTTGCCGAAGTAGTCGGTAGCCGAGAAGATAACGTTCACCTTCTCCACGCCTGATGTCATATCCTTATAGTCGAACGGGATAGTATCGCTCACCCATTCGCCTTTAGTACTATTTGTAATGTACTTCTGTAACGACGCAAGAAGCTTAGCGTCGTTGGTATGCGTCACCTCGCCACCAAGTGAGCCTTGCATTTGCATACCAAGCACATTACGCTCGCGGTCATTCATGTCTACGTATGTAGGATTGACATACCACGCTGCGTGCCAAGTAGGATTTCCAGGAACATCCTTCTGTGTCCAAGTTCCTTTCCACAGATATGCAATCACAGTAGCATTCTCATCACCCTTGGAGTTGTCACGCTTATATTCGTAAGCTATGGCATCGGGATGATATGTGAAATTTATACCGCCCCAAGTACCTCCATCCGTAGAATTACCTTTTACATCGTACCAAAGACATTTCACCTGTGCTGTAGCCCACGGTGTACCCAAAGTGAGGTATGCAGGAATTTTCTTAGACTGATTAGTCAAGTGTACTGCCTGACGAGTATTATTACTGCCCTTAACAGCAGAACCAACAGCTATACTTTTACGTACACACACATTAGATATATGCCATCCCTCGGGCTGAGCACTTACAATAGTCGTGTTGCCATCACTTGTCCAAGGCACACAATCCTTCCAATCGCCATCAAAGTCGCCATTAATCTGTTGGGCATTAGCAGCAAGAGCTACTCCTCCTAACATTAATAGGGTTAAAATCTTTTTCATCTTTAATGAGTTTTTGTTTTTAATACCTAATAATCTCTTTTACTAATAATTATCCTTTCAAAAAAAACAGTGAACACTCATGCGGAATAAACGTTTACACACCGCACAAGTTGCCACAAAATCGCTACAAAGTTAATGCAAATATTTGAAATTCAGCACTTTTTAAAATATTTTATAATAAAAGCAAACTATAAAGCAACTTTTACCGACATAAATATCACTTTTATTCGTTTTTAATATACAAAACGAAACGCCCTCACCAGTTTCAAAATCATCGAATTTAGGTATTGCGTAAAAGTCGGAAGCAAGCTAATTTTGCAGCGGTGATAAAACCAAATTCTTTAACCATACATTTACAAATAAAAACAACAAAGATTATGAAAACAACTGTAATCATCTACGGCACAAGCACCGGCACCTGCGAAGACCTGGCTGGCAGAATAGGAGCCAAACTGGGCGTAGACAACGTTATCAACGTGACCGACCTCGACGCGAGCGTTCTCGCTGACAACGAAAACTTCATTCTCGGCACGTCTACATGGGGCGCTGGCGAGATGCAGGACGACTGGTATGACGGCATAAAGACACTCAAGGGTGCCGACCTCAGCGGCAAGACAGTGGCTCTCTTCGGCTGCGGCGACTCGGAGTCGTACCCCGACACATTCGTGGGCGGTATGGCTGAGCTATACAATGCCGTTAAGGCGGCTGGCGCCAACGTAATCGGAGCAGTAGCTACTGAAGACTATACATTTGACGATTCGGAAGCGGTGGTAGACGGCAAGTTCGTCGGACTGGCTCTTGACGAGGTGAACGAAGACGACAAGACCGACGAGCGCATCGACGCTTGGGTGGCTGAAATAAAGCCATGCCTCTAAACCACACGCAATAAGTTCTCACTCTTACAATTAATTATTAAAGTTCGCAATCATGCAGCAATCCACAATTTTACCAGTAGACATGAAGGTTCTGATGAACCATATCTACGAATACAAGAAGGGAGTGCGCCGTATGGTGCTCTTCACGTTCAACAAGAAATACGAGGACTTTGCCATACGCCGACTGGAAAGCCAGAACATAAAATACGTCATACAGCCCGTAGGCAACGATCGCTTGAACCTGTATTTCGGCAGAGAGGAATGCCTCAACGCCATACGCATGATTGTGACACGCCCGCTCAACCTACTAACGCCCGAAGAAGACTTCATGCTCGGCACTATGCTCGGCTACGACCTCTGCTCGCAGTGCGAGAGATACTGTGAGCGCAAGAGCAAGTGCAGCTGAAAAGCTGAAGGATAAGACTGAAAGGTTGATGGATAAGACTTTGAGGCTGACAGATAGGCTGGTAGATATCTCGTTCTGCGGATTATCTGCCAGCCTTTATCGTGCTCATACCGTGCAGCTTACAGCGATTATGGAAGATATGGAGGATTTTTTTCGCGTACTTTGTTTTATATAAGATTTTATAGGAGATTGCGAAGAGAATAAAAGATGGTTAGATCCAAGAACTTTTTATCATGTTAACAAAAAAGTTATCTAAAAATTTGGACGATGCTAACTTTTTTGTTATCTTTGCAGTGTCTTAATAAAACAAGACAAATAGTTCTCTTACATCATGAAACATTCAGAATTGATTAGAATCTTGATTAAAGCAGGATGCTTTATCAAGCGACATGGTGCCAAGCACGACATTTGGGTAAATCCAAAGACTGGCGGAAGGACATCAGTTCCAAGGCACGGAAGTAAGGAAATCGAGAAGGAGACTGCAAACTCTATTCTTGAGGGCCTTTTAATCAAGTAAACGAGGTGGCTGCCCGGCAAGTTCCGGGCGGCTTCCTCTTCTGAATGGGTTACGGGGTAGAGAACTTAATTTCGATATATAAATAATAATGACGATAGGTTATGAAAGTAATTGCCAATGTAAAAAGAGAGCCGGGCGAGAAGAACTTTTCTTGTTACATGAATATCACAGAGCTGAAGACTGGCGTTCTTGGTCTCGGTTCGTCAGCCAAAGCTGCAATAAATGATATGATGAGCGGTTGGCAAGATGCCGTTGCTGATTTTAAGGATGACGGCATTGAGGCTCCTGAACTTGAGATTGAGTATCGCTTCGATGTGGGCTCTTTGTTCAGTTTTTACGACTTTGTCAACATTGCTGGCGTGGCACGAGAGATTGGTATCAACCCTTCTGTCATGCGACAATACGCGATAGGCACACGCAAGCCAAGCACAGAACGTAAGGCGGAGATAATGACAGGCTTTAAACGCCTTGCTTTAAAAATGCAGAATGCAGTATTGTTTTGATTTGTTTTCATGGTGTACATGAAATAAATATAAGAGAACTATTCACTCCCTCGGTGCGTGACGCATCGAGGGATTTTTCTTTAATCCGCCCACAAGGAAATTTGACGCTGTATAAAAGAAAAGAGAAGGCTAAAGACCGCCGTACCAAGGGAAATCGTCATTCCCTGGTTCTTCAGGATAAACGCTCCCTGCATTACATAAAGAGACCAGGAACGAAATAAAGCTTATGACGACTATTGCTGAAAGACCCAGACTCAGCTCCACGAACATACCACAAACCAAGGAAGTGGCAAGAATGAAAAGAGAGCACCACACGGCAACAGACCAACGTTCACGACGCTTGTCAAATTTAGTCGGAGCGTCTTCGCCAGTTATCTCAACGCTGAACTCAACATTGAGTTTCTTAGGCTTGTTTGTTGTTTTACCTGTCTTCATCTTATTACATGTTTGATATGTATTGCAAAAATACAAAATTATTTATTACAAAGTTGTTTAGGCATTGCAATTATGGCAAAAGAGCAACAAAAAAGCCGCTGACAGCAGTCAGCGGCTTTTTTGTAAGTATAAACATAAGGATTGATTATCCGAAGTTGTCGTACATTATTTTGTTGCCGTTGATATTCAATGAGTTGCGCTTGTCGGGGGACGGAATTGCACGCAAAAGGCGTTTCGGTCCTACACCTGTAGACCATTTTGTTGACGCCGACGAAATGGTCTACAGGCTTGCGAGCCACTTCTTGCCCGACTTGGTATTGAGCCAGATGATTATGCCAGTTGCTATTACCGACAAAAAGAAAAATGCGAAAGCAAGTAGTACCATAAGCATGTTCTTTAAAATTATTCATTACTATTGTTTCTACAGGCTTGCGAGCCACTTCTTGCCCGACTTGGTATTGAGCCAGATGGTTATTGCAACCACTACAGCGAGGAACGCTGCGAATGTCACTATTGCGTAGATCATACTCTTATCTGCTTAAAATTTTAATCAATACAGAGAAAGTCCTATTCTTATCTGCTTAAATTTTTAATCAATATAGAAAAGTCCTATCGTAAGGACCAGACCTAAAAGCAGAAACCAAATTACTATTGTTTCTACAGGCTGTTAAGCCATTTCTTTCCCGATTTGGTGTAGGACCAAACGACAAGACCACCACTTATAACAGCCATGATTACCAAAAAAACTTCTAATGTACCCATAATCATTTGTTTTTTAAAATTCTATATCCAAAGATGGCGAAGCAAACAGAAACGAATGTTCCGCATCCTACCACTATCCAATTTACTGCGATGTACTCATTTGTGAAAATAGGAACGAATCCGCCTAACACAATCGCAGTGAATACGAGTTTAGACAAGTCGAAGAAATACTTTGCTAAGGTTTCCTTTACGGTCCTGTCCCAACTGCGCGCCTCCTTCTTTTCTTCTTGTTGTTTGCTAAAGTTTCCCATTGCAAAATTAGTCATTTCCTACTTCGACAATTTCTCGTACACCTTAAGCTATTTCTTAATAACTCAATGTATACATATTGTAGTACGCTAAAAATACAATATTTTGTTGTAATTATATACAACATTTTGTTGTAATTATATATTTGCACCTTTGCAGGTTTCGCCTTCTCGCTTTTCCTGAGGGCGCAGCCTACTTCTCCACCATCCGCTCGTACACCTTGATGAGGCGCTCTTTCTCTGCGAGCAGAGCTTCGAGCGACTTGATGCGCTCCTGAAGCACGGCATCGGTCTCGACGGAAGAATTTGTTGTGAAATGATGAGCTGTGCTATTGCCAGCTACTGCCACACCGCCATTATCGGCTGTTGCTGCGCCTTGTTCTTCTTTTGTGCGGAAGCAATCAAAAAAATTGAAATCCAAAGCCTCGCTAATGGCCACAAGTTTATCTGTGTCTATGCTTGATTTACTCAAAATTCTATTAACATTCTGCTGAGGTATACCTATCTTTCTTCCAAATTCCGACTTGGATATACCGAGTTCGTTAAGCTTCTGCTCAATACTCTCCCCGATGTCTACTTTTTCAATACTCATAAGCATTTATGATTTATATAAATCGTTATTTGGTTAATAAATACTAAATTCAATACATGTAATAATCATTTATGATGTATGTAAATCAAATTTGATTATCTTTGCACCATAAAGTTACAAACAATAAATGAAACAGGCAATGAAAAAGGAAGAAAACCATCACGAAAAGTCGCTTCTCGGGCAGTTCTCAGAGCTTGCCCTTGGCGAGAGTCTGACGGTACCCGTCGGACGTTTGAGCTACGTGCGTAACATCTGCACAACCTTCGGTATGCAGTGGGGAAAGAAGTTCACAACGAAAGTGAGCCGCACCGAAGGAGTCGTAACCGCAACACGCACCGTGTAGCGAAACATTTAACAGCAACATATAGTATTAACCCTCAAAACAACGCAACAATGACAAAGTACACAGAAGAAGAATTAAAAGCAAAATCCGAAGAGATAGCCAAAGAGATTAGAGACGTCTTAGCAAGACATGCACCACAACCAGGAATAGTATTCCTTGCCGCCCTATCAGCAAGTCTCAAACTCCTTGCAGATAGTATAGAAGACGACGGTGGCCCATCAGCCGAGGAAACCATGAATAGATTTATCGAATATACAGAGGTGTGCTTCGCCACTTGCAACAAAAACAACGCATAACATGAGAAAGCAATATTACATCGACAGCCCGTTCTGGAGAAAGATAAACACCCGCACGGAAGCGCTCGGCGAGTTCCTCACGGGCTTCAAGCACACGCTGGTAGAGTTCAACGACGAGCGCACACCGCACATCACGAAAGAAGATCTGCTCGCCTTCATCGAGCTTCACGTCTCGAACATCAACGAGCGCATAGGCAGAGGCCGCAAGCTGACGGTAAGGATGGGCGAGTTCGTGGGCGACATAATATACAGCTTCGAGTTCGAGGGAAAGAGCGACGTTGTAGGCAATCTCCGGCTGAAGCCTGTACAGAAGACCATCGGCTGTGCCGACGATATAGAAGGAAAGGAGGGCGAGCTTCCGGAATAGCAACCACCAACGGCGTGAACGTTCAGAAACTTGCAGGTGGACGAACAATATACGCGAAAGACGCCTCGGAACGTAGCCCGGCTTGTTTGGCAGCCGCCGTACAACGTACAACGGAATGCTGGTGCGGACGCATGGCAGCGAAGGAAAACGTAACCACCGCACACTTTTAGTAAAGACGACCTAAATTCAAAGGAACATGCGAAACTACAGAGACCTCACGCCGCATGAGGTGGAAAGACTCAAAGACGAGTATCCCATAACGGCAAACAGACACCTCGCCATTCGCTATGATGTCTGCATCGACGGCATCAGCAAACTGGCAAAGAACCTGGGCTGGAAGAAAGACCGCACGTCGGTACGCATAGGCAGCGGCGGAGGCCATACGCCAACATCAGAAGAGGAGGCGTGGATAGTGCAGCATTTCCCGAATACGCCAAACCCGGAGATTATGCAGCGCATCGACATCGCCGAAAGAACCCTCTACAGGATAGCCAGGAGGTACGGACTGAAGAAGGACAAGAGATACCTAAGCCGTATGCGCCGGGCCAATCTCAAGGAAGCCTCCCGAAAATGCAAGGAGCTCGGCGTCTACAAGGAGAATGCAGAGCGCGCCAAAATCATGTGGCAGAAAACAAAGGTGAAGCCTCGCGAAGAGTGGCCAGGCTACAAGCCCGGACTCAAGCCGTGGCAGCAGCCAGGAATGACACGGCGCAAATACGTGCGGGGCAGACAAAAGGCAGAGGAAACCATGAGGCATCAGCGCAAGATGGAACGCTTCCGTATCATGTCCGGCGAAAAGCAGCAGACCAAGCTCAAAGTGTGCAAGAACATCACACGCAGAGCTTCGATACACAAGTACATGATGATAAAGGACTGCAACTATTTTGCGATAGAGGGCGAAGTGAACACTATATGCTACGACGAGCAGACACGACGGTCCATGAAGCGCGAAGCAACGGCAAGACGCCTCGGGCTGAAGGTGGAAGCAGCCGACGAGTAAAGAAACAGAATAAAACGACTAAAAAACGACTAAAAACATACAACCATGCAACAGAAAGAATTTGAAGAACTCACGGGATTACAAGTGACCCCTGAGGAATACTACGAGATAGAGCAGATATACAACACCGTAGACACCATCGACAAGAAGGAGTTCTGCGAGCACTGGAAGCGGGGAAACTACATGTACATCTTCGCACAGCTCGTAAAGAAGGTAAGAGACTACGAGAAGTGGGTGAATGATAACGAGAAGTGGGCGAAAGAACAGAGCGCAACGAAAAACGCCTGCATCCCGGTGCTGCTCGACAAAGCTAACGTCTACAACGACTACAAACTAAAGGAGGTAGCAATAAGCCTCGCAGGGGTAAGAAAAACGGCAAAACTATCCATAATGCACGACTACAAGCTCTGCGCAGACGAGAAGGAGTACCTCCTCGCCATGATCGCCGCCGACGAAATGACGCCAAGTCCCGACAATACGGAAGATTAACGAACCAAACAAACAACGCAATATGAAACAAATAATAAGCAACTACAGATACTGGGTGCTCTTCGCACTCGCTTCTGTGATGATCATCGGACTCATAGCCGTACCAAACACAGACGTATCGCTCAGCACCTTCACCGCTAAGCTTTTTGTCAGCAAGGGCGTGGCGTTCGCAGCGTTCCTCGCCTTCTGTCACTACTACATGAAGTGGAAAGACGAGGGAAGTATATCGGAACTCACAGACTTAGAGGAGGAATAGATATGGAGAACCTGGAGAACAACGAGAGCGTCAACATAATAGAGCAGCTCGAAAGAATACGCACGGCGACCATCCTCGCCTCGAAAACGGTATATAACACGGCTGAGGCCTGCGAGTACATGGGCATAAAGAAAACCTTCCTCTACGAACTCGTAAGGGCGCACAAGATAAACCACTTCCGCAGCAAGGGCGGAAAGCTCCTCTACTTCAAGCGCAAAGACCTCGACGACTGGATGCTGTACAACTCGGTGCCGGCATGTTACGCCGCCACTACACCAGCCAGAGTGAGAGCGAAGTCTTTCGCCTATTAAATCGGGAATAAGTTATTAATTGAGTAGAATAGAATCCAAAAAATTCAGGCAGTCCGGCACTCGGGTTTTTATTAGGTTTAGAGTGTTTTTCATTTTACTTTTGTGCCGGACGCACCATGCCCCACGTCGGGAGACGGACGGCATGGTTGTTTTCTGAAACTCTGTTCTACGAATAAAACATCAACGATATGGAAGGATTCATGCTATATACCGCCCAATACCCTGCAATCAAGACGATGACGCAGGAGCAGAAGGGCGACCTTCTCGACGCTCTCTACGCCTATGCGATAGACGGTGCGCAGATAAGTGCTGAGGCTGACCCGATGGTGCAGATGGCTTTCGCCTTCATACGCGACGCCATAGACCGTGCACAGGGCAAGTACGAGGCGAAGTGCGAGCGCAACAGGCAGACAGCCCTAAAACGTGAGCAGAAGAAGCGAGAAGCACAAACGTACACGAACGTACACGAACACGATGCAGACAACGCAGCGGAACACGAACGTGAAGGAAAAGCACAAACGTGCACGAACGTGCACAAACGTGGTAAAATAGCACGAACGTGCACGAATGTGAACGAACGTGCACCACAGAGCACGAACGTGCACGAATGTTCACCTATAAAAACAAAACTAAACAAAACAAAACAAAACAAAACAAACCCCTCTATAGAAAGAGGGGGGAAAGAAAAAGAAAAAGAAAGTCCGCAAGCGGCCGTTTCTTTTTCGGCCCTCTCGCCCACCCCCACCCCCACGGGAGAAAGTTCTGACGGAAGTGAGGAGACGGAGGCACAGAGAAGACGGGTGGAGATTGACGCCGAGTGCGTGGCGCTGAAAACCTACTGGAACGAGCAGGCTGAGAAGACAGGCAGCCTGGTGCGCCGTGTGACGCTGCTGACAGACGCCCGCAAGGCCCTCGTAAGGGCAAGGCTCGCCGAATACGACAACGACATAAACGTGCTGAGGCTCGCCGTCGACAAGATAATAGCAAGCAGCTATGCCAACGGAGAGAACCCGAGAAACTGGGTGGCAACCTTCGACTGGCTGATGACACAGGAGAACCTTGTGAAAACGCTCGAAGGCAACTACGACAACGCCCTGCGCCGCACAAAGCAGGGCTGCAAAGACAAGCCAGCGTCCGCAGGCTGCGATATGACGGAAGCCATCGCTGAGGCTCAGCAGGACAACGCCGACAAGGACAGGAAAATGAAGGAGCGAATAGAAGGACTGGTGCGCCTCGTGAACCGCGACCCGCAAAGCAGTGCCCGCAAATCCCTCGAATACTACGAGCGTAACGGCACGCTCAAAAGACTCGGCATCGTATGGGAACCGCTACTGCACCAGGCATGAACGACGAGTGCAAGACCTGCCAGCACACAAGACGCTGCATCAACGGAGCATGGTGCACAAAGCTCGGCAGATACGTAGAACACGCCCTGCGCCCTCCGTGCCAGGACACAGCAAGAGAACAACAAACCAAGTAAAAACGACATGGAACAGAAAACATACTACCTCGACACAGGCAACGACCGCGTCTACTTCAACGTGATAGGCTGCGAGACGGTGTGCCGCGACACAACATCGAGAGTGTCAGAAGACAAGTTGATAACCTTTCTCCAGACCGCCAAGGAGCTGGGGCTTAAAGCCGGAAGCCTATGAACACGCTGATACAAGGATCCGTCGGCCATCGTGTGATGCTCGCCTCGGAAAAGCAGGTTGCAGAGATGCAGAGAAGAATATCGCGCTGCTCGGTGCTCTTCTTCGTGATATGCGGAGCGGCATACAACTGCGCACAGTCAGCGATGGTGGATGCCTACGACGTGCTCAGCAAGACGAAATACTGGCGTCACGGAGTGAAGAAGGGCGTGAAACAGGCCCTGTCGGCATACGACCGCTGGAACGTACACGTGAAGCACCAGGCAGGCGAGACCTACGGCCTGTGGCTCGACACCACGGACGCCGTGTACGACGAGATGAGGCCGCACATACAGAAGCTCTTCTTCGTGGTAGACGCAGAACTGTTGAGGCTGAACGTCGACGATCATCGGCTGAAGGCTCACATGCTCACGGCTATGACGGTGATAGAGATCTGCAGCTATATGCACGACCAGGCAATGGATCAGTTCCGTGAGCAATGCGGTACGCCGATACGTGCAACCTTCGGACGCAGCGACTTCAACGCCGTGCGCCAGACATGGGAGACGGCATGTGCAGAGCTGTTCAAGCAGGCAGGCGACCCCGTGGTTTGTCTCAACGGTAACAAGGAGTGGGAGTTGGCAGTGAAGGTGCTGCAGAACAAGTTTGACAACCACGAGATGTATAACCGTGCGGCAAGCTATGCCCTCGATATGAACCCGGACCGCGACACAAGAACCGAAGAGGAGAAGGAGGCAGCATGTTAGAAGCGATACAGATACCTCACCAGTTCAAGCCTGAGATAATTATCGGCATCGACCCCGACGTAGACGAGAGCGGCGTGGGCGTAGTCTACCGCACAAGCAGAAGCGTGACGCCCATGAAGTTCTCCTTTCCTAACCTCATCGACTATCTCACCATGACGCGAGACATGAACCCCGGCAAAGTGCTCGTGGTGCTGGAGGGAGGCTGGCTTGTCAGATCTAACTGGCATCTCGGAGGCGGCTATATGACGATGCAGAAAGCCGCCGAGCTCGGAAGACGCACGGGCATGAACCACCAGACGGGCATCCTCATCGAGGAAATGTGCAGCCATCTCGACATACCGTGCACGGTAGCGAAGCCGATGCGCAAGGTATGGAAAGGCAAGGACGGAAAGATAACGCAGGCTGAGCTTCAGAAGTCGGTAGGCGTGACGAACCGCCTGCCAAGAATGAACCAGGATCAGAGAGACGCATGCCTGCTGGCATGGGTGTACGCCGGGCTTCCGGTTAAAGTATAAACACACAAGGATATGATAACGACTCGCCCAGATGTAGAGCTTGACGGCCTCTACACCGTAAGCAAAGCAGCTGCAGCCCTGCATGTGGACCGTCATACTATCAAGCGCTACGCAGCCAAAGGACTGATAACCTTCCGCAGAAGGCAAGCCAACGGCAGACCGGTGACCACTGGAAGGCAGATACTGAGGTGCTGGCGCAGTCTCTACTCGTGACGATCATCTTTAAACCTACCCAAAATGGCAAAGGACAAGGACTACAGAAGACTCATACACACCGCACAATGGGTAAGGCTGAGACGCGCAAAGCTGACAGCCTTTCCGCTGTGCGAGAGGTGCAGGGAAGAAGGCAGGCTCGCTCCGGCTACCGAGGTGCATCACATACGCCCGGTGGAAGAAGGTCTCACGTTGAGGGAGAAGGAGCAGCTGATGTTCGACCCTTACAACCTGCGGGCACTCTGCCATGAGTGTCACGTGAAGACGCATACGGAGATGGGACGATGCGGAAAGAAGCAGGCGAAGGAAAGAGCGGAGACCCATCTTCTCCGCTTCAAAGACAGGTTCATGGGGTAGCACCCCCCGGGGGTGGTTTTTTAAAAGGGGGTGCACCCCTTCTAAACCTCGCCCGGCCCTTTTTCCACGCGCAAGAAAAATTTCGAGCCGTGGGGGCTGAAGACCTAAAACAGGACATTTGGCACACTATAAAAAACTATTGCTGTCCGGTAAAACTTTTTCAAACAAAATAAATTAGGGCTGACACTTCTCACGAGGTATCAGCCCTTTTGGT
>ENA-UERG01000378-UERG01000378.1-human-gut-metagenome-genome-assembly--contig:-NODE-378-length-43714-cov-20.858010_pt1 | contig 43714 bp, 39 predicted proteins | sample MGYA00242954_ERZ507954 | MGnify/ENA primary metagenome ERZ507954 (study PRJEB26167, sample SAMN06115478) | human gut metagenome | host: Homo sapiens | place: China:Sichuan | collected 2015-01-21...
TCGCTGACAAAAGACGAATTTATTGCCTACGGCAGAATGACGGCGTTGTTTGCGATTCTTGCCGAAGAATCCGACGGACGGGCAGGGTTTCTTAAATTCTCTCCGCTTTTTGCTTGTTCCTGATACTCCGGTTTTTCCCTCCGCGTTGTTGCTTGATTTGCAAAAAACCCCCGCAACGAACGGCTTAACTGCTGAACGGCTAAAACGAAGCGGCTACCGCCGTACCCATAGCGCAAAACAACCGCCACAAATAACGCGGCATAAAAAAAACCAGTGCAAATAACCCGGCATAACAGTGCGTTACAAACCGGCAAAAATAATCAACGATCAAACGAACGGCGCGGAAGAAATTCCGCGCTTTGTTGTTTCGTCTGCAAAGACCGTCGCTCCCAAAACAATCATGCCGCGTACGAAAAAAATAACGACTTTGAAATAATCGGCAAACGGTACGGTACACGAAACGGCAAAAATCAACGAAAGAATCGGCGCTTGAAAAAAATCCGCCCGAAAAATTCCCGTGATTTTTTCCCGCCCGTTTTAAACGCTTGTTTTTCCCGCGGGAATATGGTATAATAACTTCTGTATAAACGAAAAAACGCAGGGGATAGCGCGAAATGCAAAAACAGGAAGTTCTGAAAATTCATCCCGTAACGCTGGCGTTCGTCGGCGACGCGGTCTATTCTCTGTACGTGCGCGAAAAACTGGTGAAAGCGGGCGAGGATAAGCCGGGTGTGTACCAGAAAGCCGCGTCGGCGGCGGTTTCCGCCCGCGGTCAAAACGAACTTCTTAAAAAGATCGAACCGCTGTTCACCGAAGAAGAGGCGGAAATTTTCCGCCGAGCGCGCAATTCCAGAAAGAACAGCAAAGCGAAAAACGCCACGGCGGCGGAATACAATCGTTCCACCGGGGTCGAAGCCGTCGTAGGCTATCTGTATCTCACCGAAAATTTCCCCCGCATCGAAGAAATTTTATCTTTCGCCGATATTTCTCCGGAAAAAACGCGCGAAGAAATTGCAAAAATCAAGGAGTTCAAGCCGTAACGCAATGAAAACCGAAGGCAGAAACGCCGTTCTCGAACTTTTGGGAACGGATAAAAACATCGATAAAATCTTAATGGAAAAGGGCGGCAAGGGCTCGCTTTCCGTTATCTTCGCCGAGGCGCGAAAAAAGGGCGTGCGCGTGCAGTACGCGGAAAAAGCCGCGCTGGATAAAGAGAGCGAAACGGGCAGGCATCAGGGCGTGATTGCCTATTCCACCGATTACGAATATTACGACGTGGAAGATATCATCGCAAATCCGCGCAGCGAAAAGGGCGGCTTTGTGATTCTTTGCGACGGCGTTGAGGACGTGCATAATTTAGGCAGCGTCATCCGCGTGGCGGAATGCGCGGGCGCGGACGGCGTAATTATTACGAAAGCGGGTTGCGCGCCCGTGAACGAAAGCGTGATCCGCATTTCCGCGGGCGCGGCGGAGCACATGAAAGTTGCGCGCATTGCCAATCTGCGCACGGCGATCGAAAAGCTGAAAGAAAGCGGCTTCTGGGTGTACGGGCTGGAAGCGGGCGAAGAGGATATTTACGCGCAGGATTTTTCGGGCAACGTGGCGCTTGTCATCGGCGGCGAGGACTGCGGCGTGAGAAGAGTAACCCGCACGCTGTGCGATAAAATCGTGGCGTTGCCGTTAAAAGGCAAGGTAAATTCGCTTAACGCGTCCGTGGCGCTCGGCATTGCCGCATACGAAGTTTTGCGACAGAGAAAATAAAGTCGTAAACCGTTTCGATTTTTCGCCGGCGGCGCGATAAAAATGGCGACGACGGATGAAAATCGCAGAAATAACGGCGCGGCAAGCATAAAAACAGGGAAGAAAAAATGAACGAAATCACGGCGAAAAACGCGGAAGATAAGCTGGCGAAAGCGGCGCAGAAAGGCGATAAGGCGGCGGAAGAGAAACTTCTGAACCGGTACGCCCCCCTCGTCCGTTCGGCGGCGCGCCGTTATTTTCTGCAGGGCGGCGAAACGGAGGATCTCATTCAGGAAGGCATGATCGGCTTGTATTCCGCCATCCGCGATTACGTTCCGGAAAAGAACGGCTCGTTTTCTTCGTTCGCGTATGTGTGTATTTCGCACCGAATTTTAGACGCGGTGCGCACGTCGTTGAAAAAGCGCAATCAGCCGCTGAACACCTCGGTGCCGTTGCTTGCGGCGGAGGGCGTGGCGTCGGAAAACGATCCGCTGGAAAGCATGATCCGCCTCGAAAACAACCGCGAATTTGCGGGGAAAATGTCCGGCGTGTTATCCGATCTCGAATTCCGCGTGGTAACGATGTACGTAGACGGCTTTTCCGTTTCGGAAATCTGCGAAGCCACGGGCAAAAGCGTGAAAAGCGTGGATAACGCGCTGCAACGCAGCAAGAAAAAAATCACGCAGTCGTTCCGTACCTGAAACGTCGGAAACGGAAAACAGCCGCCGAAAACATCAGCGAAAAACAACAATGCAAACAATAACGAAAAAACGGCAAAATTAAAACGAACAAAGCAAGGCAATAAGGCAAGGAGAACACACGGAAAATGGCGTATCAGGCGTTATACAGAACGTTCAGACCGAAAACGCTCGACGACGTAGTCCGTCAGGAACACGTCGTAACCATTCTGAAACATCAGATAGAAACGGGCAAAATCGGGCATGCGTATTTATTCTGCGGTCCGCGCGGCACGGGCAAAACCAGCATCGCGAAAATTTTCGCTTCGGCGATCAACTGCGAAACGCCCGTCAACGGCTCGGCATGCGGCAAATGTCCCACGTGCAGGGCGCTTGCCGAAAAGGGCAATCTTGATATTTCGGAAATCGACGCCGCTTCGAACAACGGCGTAGACGAAATGCGCGAGCTCAGAGAAAAAGTGCAGTATCCGCCCGTGGCGGGCAAATATAAAGTTTACATCGTCGACGAGGTGCACATGCTTTCGGCGGGGGCGTTCAACGCGCTTTTAAAAACGCTGGAAGAACCTCCCGCGCACGCGGTGTTTATTCTTGCCACTACCGAGGCGCAGAAAATTCCCGCTACCATTCTTTCGCGTTGTACCCGATTCGATTTCAAGCTGATTCCGCAGAAAGACCTTGAAGATCGCCTGAAATACGTGCTGAAAACCATCGGCAAAGAATACGAAGAAGAGGCGGTTGCCGCGCTGGCGCGCGCGGGCGCGGGCAGTATGCGCGATATGCTTTCGCTTGCCGATCCCTGCGTTTCGTATTCCGAAGGAAAGCTTACGTACGCCGACGTTACGGCGGTTTTGGGCACGGCGGATTTTTCGTCTACGGCGGAACTTTGCACCGAAATTCTGAAAGGCGACGGCGGCTCGGCGCTGGAAAAATGCGAGGCGATTCTGGCGGAAGGCAAAAGCGTGGCGCTGCTTATCAAAGACGTGCTGCAGTTTTTCAACGGCTGCGCGGTAGCGAAAACGTGCGCGCACGGCGAAAAATTACTGCTTCTCCCCGCGGACAGGTATGCGCTGTTGAAAACGGCGGCGGCTGCGACGGATAACCGCGCTCTGGTGCGCGCGCTTGAAATTTTCGCGCAGGCGGAAAGCGATTGCCGCTATACCACAACGCCGAAAATTACGCTGGAAACCGCCGTATTGAAAGCGGCTGCGGTGAAAGAGGACGAGGATATTTCCGCCATCGTCCGGCGGGTGAAACTTCTGGAAGAGGCGCTGGAAAAACTGCAGAGCGGCGCCTCGGCGCTGCCCGCTCCTTCGGCGGCGCGGACGCAGCCGCAAACCGCAAATCCGGCGGCGGAAACGCCGAAAACGGCGCAAAAAACGGGCGGCGAATTTCCCGAAGAAGCCCCGCCGGATGAAAACGAAACGGGCGGAAATTTATATCTCGATAACGATTATATCCGCGCCGACAAAGCGCGGCAGGCGAGAAAAGCGCAAAGCGCGGCGGCTTCGGCGGCGCAAACCGGACTGTTCGATACGCCGTTTGCTCCGGCGCCGCGTTCTGCGGCGGGCGCGGCAAGTATAGCCGACTTTGCGGCAGCAACGTCTGCAACAACCGCCGCGGCAGGGGCGGCAAACGCGGCGACGGGCGACGCGAAAGTAACGTTCGGCAAATTTCTGCGCGCGCTGCGCGCGGTGGGCAACGGCGTTCTTTTTACCATCTGCATGGATATGGAAAGCGCGTTCGACGGCGGCACGTTTGTGCTGTACACCACCAAGGAAACGCTTTTGAACACGTTGAAGCGGGAAACGAACTTCCCGGTTGTGCAAAGCGCCCTGAACAAAATCGGCATTACCGATTTCGACTTGCGTTTAAAGGGCAAAGAAAAAGACGATACGAATAAAGCGATCGACGAAATCAAAGAAAAATTCGCCGGCGCGAATATCACGGTAAAACCGTAAAATACAATAAAAATACAGGAAAGCGAGGAATAAAATCATGGCTGGATTCGGCGGCGGAAACATGCAGAATTTAATGAAACAGGCGCAGAAAATGCAGGAGGAAATGCAAAAGACTTCCGAACTTCTGGACGACTGGGAAATCGTGGGCACCAGCGCAAGCGAAGCGGTGGTGGTGTATATGAACGCGAAAAAAATCATCAACGGCATCGAACTGGACGAAAGCGTCGTAGATCCCACCGATGTGGAGATGCTGGAAGATCTGATTATGGCGGCGATCAACGACGGCTATTCCAAGGCGGATAAGGTGTACGAAGAAAAAATGGGCAAATTCGGCGGCGCCGGCGGCATGGGAGGCTTGCTGTAATGGACGTGTTCATCGAACCGATCGGCAGGCTGATCAACGAATTTTCGCGTCTGCCGGGCGTGGGCAAAAAAACGGCGCAGCGCTACGCCTACAAAATCGTGGATATGAGCGAAACGGAGGCGCGCGCCTTTGCCGACGCGATTATCAACGTAAAACAGAAAGTGCGTTACTGCAAAATCTGCGGCAACTTCACGGAGGGCGACGTGTGCGAAATCTGCAAGCGCCGCGATCCTTCCGTCATCTGCGTGGTGAAAGAACCGCGCGACGCTTCGGCGATTGAAAAACTGCACGAATTCAAGGGCGTGTATCACGTTCTTCACGGCGTTATCGATCCCATGGAAGGGGTAGGTCCCAACGATATCCGCATCCGCGAACTGCTTGCCCGCATACAGGAAGGCAACGTGAAAGAGGTAATTATCGCTACGAATCCGGACGTATCGGGCGATGCCACGGCGATGTATATCGCGCGGCTTGTCAACCCGCTCGGCGTAAAAGTTACGCGGCTTGCGCACGGTATTCCCGTCGGCTCGGAAATCGAATTTACCGACGACGTTACCCTTTCCCGCGCGTTTGCGGAACGCAACGCCATATAAAAAACAGAAGAATCAAGGAGAATCTATGAAAATATCAGTGCTCGGCTGCGGCAGGTGGGGTTCGTTCATCGGCTGGTATCTCGAAACGCACGGCAACGACGTGTGCCTGTACGGTCCCGAAGGCGGCGAAGCGTATACGGTGCTTGCGGAAACGGGCAAAAACGAATACGTCAGTCTGGATAAGCGCATCTTTTTAACGTGCGATTTATCCGCCGCGCTCGATTTTGCCGATACGGTGGTGATTTCCATTCCCTCGCAGGCGCTTCGCGGATTTATGAAGAAAATCAAAGAAACCAACCCCGCGGCAACGGAAAAAACGTTTATTCTGTGCATGAAAGGCGTAGAGGTTTCCACGGGAGATCGTCTGTCGGAAGTGTTGATCGAATCGGGCGTGAAAAAGGAACATATCGCCGTATGGGTAGGTCCGGGGCATATTCAGGCGTTCACGCAGGGGATTCCCAACTGCATGGTGATCGATTCTTATTCCGAAGAACTCAAACGCCGTCTTTGCGACGAATTTACCTCTCCGCTTATCCGCTTTTATTACGGCGAGGACGTTATCGGCACGGAAATCGGGGCGGCGGCGAAAAACGTGATGGGTATCGTGGCGGGCATGCTGGACGGCTGCGGATTCAACGCGCTGAAAGGCGCCCTGATGGCGCGCGGCGCGCGGGAAGTGGCAAGGCTGATCAAGGCGATGGGCGGCAACGAACTTTCCGCTTACGGGCTGGCGCACCTCGGCGATTACGAAGCCACGCTGTTTTCTCCGTATTCGCACAACAGGGCGTACGGCGAAGCGCTGATTACGGGCAGAATTTTCGAAAAGCTCGCAGAGGGCGTTCCCACGGCAAAGGCGCTGAAAGTACTGGGCGAAAAATACAAGGTGGATTTGCCCATCACCAACGCCGTATACGAAATTTGCTACGAAAAACGCGAGGACGAATCGGGCAAAGAAAAGGGCTTGCGGATTCTGGAACGTCTGTTCTCCCGCGAAGTAAAAAGCGAATTCTGCGATTAAGCCGCTTTTTTTGCTCTTTCACCGTCGGGAAAAAGCAGGCGTAAATTACATATAAACACAAAAAAGACTGTAAATCTATCTTATTCGAATAGATTTACAGTCTTTCTCTTATTGTCGTTTTTACAGCCTTTTTTTCTGTCCGATAATCAATCTCTTTGTATCAGGCGATGATAGGGCACCCACGCGATAATCAGCGCGAGCGCTGCCAGCGCCGAAACAATTCCGCAGGTAAAAAACGAAAAGTTCATGCCCGCAAGCATGGCGGCGGTTTCCGCGCTTGCGCTGCCCGCCAGTTTGATGACTCCCGTGGGCACCGCGTATAAAATCAGGAAGGGCAGCCAGCCCAGCCAGATGGGCAGTTTCAGTTTTACCGCGGGGTTGGCGGTTGCCGCTTTGCATAAAATTTTCAGCACGATATACGCCCACGTAAACAGCGTAAACAAAATCACGCCGCCCGTAATTTTCATCACGAGAAGAAAGGTATTCATTTGCCCGCCGATTTTTTCGTTGATCGCCTGCGTCAGCGAATCTTTCAGCGCCTGCATCGAATCCGCTTCACCGCCGCCCGTCGTTTCTCCCGAACTCCCGCCGGAACCCGCCGTTTCGCCCGATCCTTCGCCGGTGCCGATAAAGAGGGCGGAAGTTTTCGCCGCCGTAAAGGTCGCCGCGACGGCTCCTTTGTCGGCGCCCGTGCCGTTGCCGTCGCCGTTTTCGTTGTTGCCGCTGCCGGAATTTCCGGATAACATCTGCGCCAGCATATCGGTAATCAGCTTGTCGGCGTCGATGTTCCCGTTCTCGTCCGCCACTTCTTTCAGCATTTTTTCCATTTCGGCTTTTGCCGCCTGCTTATCCGCTTCCGGCATGTCGTTGCCCGTTTCCGATTTGTAAACGTTCGCAATCGCGTCCGCCGCGGCGTCGGAAACGGAAGAAACGGTGGCGTCGTCTTTCATCAGCGCGTCCGTCAGTTTATCCAGTTCCGCGTTTACCGTTTCTTCGTCTTTCCACTGATATTCTGCGCTGCCGTCTTTCAGCGTTTCTTTCAGCGAATTTTTCGCCGTGGCGCGTACCGCGGCTTTCGAAACTTCTTTCACCGTTCCCGAAAGCTGATTCGTCAGCGTTTCCGCGTTGTAATCCACCATTTCCGCCACCAGTTTTTCGCCGTCGGAAGCAAACGAAGAAAGAAACGTTTTTGTTTTCAGCGTGATGTCAAAAGCCGCGTCGATCGGCTTTTTTTCCAGCTCGTCGGCGATTTCTTTCATCAGTTCTTCGTTTTCGCCCGATTCTCCCGTAATCGATCGAAACATTTCCGAGGTCAGCGTGCACGAAACGTTCACCTTCCACAGCGGCAATACAAAATACGCCAGTACCGAAGCAAGGCAGATCGCCGTGATGATTACGTTGAAAATAAACGCAACGCCCTTGTTTTTCACCGTATACCCGCTCATGATATGTTCTCCTTTTTTTTGCTCGCGCATCGCGTGCGCGGCAGCAATAAAAACAATAAAATTATAGCACAACGTGCGGCATATCGTCAAGCGTTTGAAAAAGTCTTGTTTCATAGACAACTCGGCAATGTATAAAAATCGTCGGATTCCGCAAATTACGGATATGGAAATTTTAACTTATTCTTCCTTTTTAAACGCGTTGTATTGTATGCGGGCGGGCGGCGGACGCGTGCGTTGCAAAACGGGAAAAATCCGTACCCAAAGCGGCGTGCGCGCTCCGGACGATCGCGAAAACGCCTTTCCCGTCCGTCCGCAGGCGGAGGGCAGATAAAGGGGGGCGCGATGGACGGAAAAAACAGAGAAAACTACAATAAAAATTATATCGCTTACGTCAATTCGTTCGCCCCGAAAACCAACCATTTCAAAAACTGTCTGCGCGCGTTTCTCGTCGGAGGGCTCATCTGCTGTATCGGGCAGTTTTTCCGCTATATGCTGGAAATCGTCTTTCATCTTTCGGGCGACGAACTGGCGGGTTCCGTCAGCGTGCTGCTGATTTTTCTCGGCACGCTTTTAACGGGACTCGGCGTGTACGATCGCATCGGCAGAAACGCGGGCGCGGGTTCCATCGTGCCCATCACGGGCTTTGCCAACAGCGTGTGCTCGCCCGCCATCGAATTCAAAACGGAAGGCTGGATATACGGCACCGCGGCAAAAATGTTTATCGTCGCGGGACCGATTATCGTCTACGGCGTTCTTGCGGGCACGGCGGTGGGCATCATTTATTTATTGTTGCCGTAATTTCTCCGCACAAAGGCATCAGAGGAGAGTAAAAATGCGTGAACAAAAATCTCAGACGATCTATTTCCCCAGCCTGCCGCGGGTGGCGGCAAGCGGCACGGTGGCGGGGCCGAAAGAATGTGCGGGCGTGGTAGGCAAATACGTGGATCTCGCGCTGGATAACGATATGTTCGGCGAAAACACGTACGAAAAGGCGGAATGTAAAATGCTCCGTTATGCCGTAGATAAGGCGATGGAAAACGGCGGAATCGACGAAAACGGGCTGGATCTTTTCATTTCCGGCGATCTTCTCAATCAGATTATTTCCGCCTCGTTCGCCGCGCGCGATTATTCCGTGCCTTTTCTCGGCGTGTACGGCGCGTGTTCCACCATGGCGGAATCGCTGGCGCTCGCCGCGCTTACCGTAGACGCGGGACATGCGGATAACGTAATCGCCGCCACGGGCAGCCACTTTTCTTCCGCGGAACGGCAGTACCGCTACCCGCTGGAACTCGGCACTACCCGTCCGCCGCAATCGCAATGGACGGTTACGGGCGCGGGCGCAACGCTGATTCGCGCGGCGCAAAAAACGCAAAGCCGCATCGCCGTAACGTCGGCAACGTTCGGCAAAGTGGTGGATTTCGGCATTACCGACGTAAACAATATGGGCGCGGCGATGGCGCCCGCGGCGTGCGATACCATTCTGGCGCATTTCCGCGATACGGGGCGCAGCTCTTCGTATTACGATCTGGTGGTTACGGGCGATCTGGGCGCGCTCGGCAGCCGTATTTTAAAAGACCTCACATGGGAAAAGGGCGTCGATCTGCACGATAATCACGTGGATTGCGGCGAAATCGTGTACAAAGTCATCGAGGACGAATTTCAGGGCGGCAGCGGCGCGGGGTGCAGCGCCGTGGTGCTCAATTCGTATCTGCTGCACAAAATGCGGCAGCGGGAAATAAAAAGAATTTTGTTCGCCGCCACGGGCGCGCTGCTTTCCACGGTATCCAGCGGGCAGGGGGAATCGATTCCGTGCGTCAGTCATGCCGTCAGTTTAGAGCTTGTTTAACGCGCGCCTGTTTAACGCGCGGCTGAAAAGCGCCGCATTACGGCGTCGTGCTCCGTTTTTTCTCTTCAAGCATAGCGGCGCGAAAAATCAAATCTTGCTTTCCCCTTCGGGAATCCTTGTCGGGGTGCCGCTAAGGCAATCCCGGCGAGTAGAGTGGCGTGAATCTGTTATCTTCTTGCTTTCCCCTTCGGGAATCCTTGTCGGGGTGCCGCTAAGGCAATCCCGGCGAGTAGAGTGGCGCGAATCTGTTATCTTCTTGCTTTCCCCTTCGGGGAGAGTGGCGCGAAGCGCCGAGAGAGGATCACCTCGGGAAAGGATAAAATAAGGAATAAAAAACAATGTACGAAGAATATCTGCAGATTTTATGGATGTTTTTAAAGGCGTTTGCCGTAGGCGGATTCATCTGCGCCGTCGCGCAGACGGTAATCAATATCACAGATTTAACGGCAGGCAAAATACTCGTGTATTTTATGCTGGCGGGGGTAGTGCTGCAGGGACTGGGACTGTACAGTTACCTCGTGGATTTCGCCGGCGCGGGCGCTACCGTTCCCATCTGCGGCTTCGGGTATCTTCTTGCCAACGGTGCGATGAAAGGGGCGGAAAAAGGCTTGTTCGGCGCGTTTACGGGCGCGCTTTCCGCCGCGGCGGCGGGCGTTTCTGCGGCGGTGATTTTTTCTTTTTTCATGGCGCTTATTTTCCGTTCGAAAAGCAAAAAGAACTGAGTGGCAGACTTGCCGGGCGGCAGAATCGCCGCGGAAAAATTTATATCGCAAAGGAATTTTCAATGAAAGCGGAAAGGAAAGACAAACACAATTCCAAAAATTTAAAAATTCCGCGTTCGCCTCTCGCCGCGCTTTTTTCCATATTGTTTCTCGCCGTCGCGGCGCTGTTTTCTTCGTGCGCGCTCGTTTCCGAAGCCACGGAGGACAAATTTTCTTTCCGCCTCTCGCAAACGGAAATCACGCTGGAAGAGGGGGCGGCGGCATGGCTGCATTTAATCAAAACGCCCGCGGACGGCAAAAAAATTCCGCTTGCGTGGCGCACGGAAAACGAGGCGGTCGCCACGGTGCAAAACGGAAAAATCACGGCGGTTTCCGCAGGCGAAACGTATGCGGAAGTATCCACTCGCGAAGCAAAGTTTTCCTGCCGGATTACGGTAACGCCGCGATCGCGCAACACATAGCGCGGCGCATCGCCCCGCATATAAACCTCTAAAAAGCGGGCAAAAACGTTACATAAAAACGCCGACGAAAAAGGAAAAATGCCGAAAATCCGTCAATCTTGTGCAATCTGTATAAACAAGGTGTAGAATTTTGTGGTTTTTTTCTATTGTGTTTTTTTAAAAAAGGTGGTAAAATAGAAATATAAAATCCAGAAATTATTTTCGGAGGAAAATTTGATGTCATGTCTTTTATTAAAAGGAATTAACAAAGTCTATCCGTCCGGCGTTCAGGCAGTATTCAATTTCTGCCTCGATATCCGCGATAAAGAATTTATCGTACTCGTCGGTCCTTCCGGCTGCGGTAAATCTACCACGCTTCGTATGATTGCAGGTCTCGAAGAAATTTCTTCGGGCGAACTGTACATCGACGGCAAGCTTGTGAACGACGTCGTTCCCAAGGACAGAGATATCGCCATGGTTTTCCAGAACTACGCGCTTTATCCCCACATGTCCGTATACGACAATATGGCGTTCGGCTTGAAGCTGAGAAAGGTCCCTAAGGAAATCATCGATCAGAAGGTAAAGGCCGCGGCGGAAATCCTCGGCATCACCGATTATCTTTCCCGTAAACCCAAGGCTCTTTCCGGCGGTCAGCGTCAGCGTGTCGCCCTCGGTCGTACCATCGTGCGCGAACCCAAAGTGTTCCTTCTCGACGAACCTTTGTCCAACCTCGACGCTAAGCTGCGCGCTTCCATGAGAACGGAAATTTCCAAACTGCACGCACGTCTTGCCACCACGTTCATTTACGTTACGCACGATCAGATCGAAGCTATGACGATGGGTACGCGTATCGTTGTTATGAAGGACGGTTTCATGCAGCAGGTAGATACGCCGCAGAACCTGTACGATTATCCCATCAACCTTTTCGTTGCGGGCTTCATCGGCACCCCTCAGATGAACTTCTTCAAGGGCGCGAAGCTGGTATCGGAAGGCAAGGGCAAAGCGCGTAAAGTATACGTAAGCTTCATCGGCAACAACAAGATTCTGCTTCCGGGCAGCGTTGTAGCAAGAATCAAGAATATCGACGAATACCTCGATACCGATAAGGAAATCACGCTGGGCGTTCGTCCCGAAGATATCCATCAGGATCAGGCGTTCATCAATACTTCGCCCGATACCGTGGTAAAGGCTCGTATCGAAGTTATCGAAAAGCTCGGCGCCGAAACGCAGATCTATTGCGAACTCGATCACGAATCCAAGGAAAGCTCGGTTATCGATAACTCCACGCAGATGATCGCGAAGATCTCTTCCCGTGCGATAATCAATCTGAAAGACATTATCGACCTTGCGTTCGACGCGCACCACATTCACCTGTTCGACGGCTACACCGAAGCCACGATTCTGGAACGCGACGAAGGCTACGAAGTTATTTCCGAAAACGCGGAAGGAGCGGCGTTCGTGCCTCCTACGCCGCAGGAAATGCGCGCCCAGATCGACAGCGCCCGTATCGTAACGAAAGAGATGAAGGCGCAGATGAGAAAGGATAAGAAGATGGCGAAGCGTACGGAAGCGGCTGCGCAGAAGCAGGCTGCGGAAGAAGCGATGAAAGCCGAATCCGAGGAAAAAACCGAGGAAAACAACGACGAGAATAAAGACGCCGAATAAGCGTAGATTCAAGCCGTACCATATCGTTAGTATTACGGGCGGCAGGCAGATACTTGCCGCCTGTTTAAAAAAACGATATTCAATTTACTTACAGACTTTTCATAATTCATTTTTAACCTCCTTTATTTTATTTTGTTGAAAGGTTGCCGCTTTTCGCGGCAGCCTTTTAGCGTATTCCGGGCTTCGTTTTCAAATCAGAAACTTAAACCGCAAAAAATTAAAACGCCCCAAAAATGCTTTCGGAAATGCCTGAAATATAAACAATCAAAGTAAATATGTTTAAATTTATACAGTTGTACGATAATTATTGTTGACAAAAATTCAATAATATGCTAAAATAATATAAACTGAAAGCGTAAAGTTTTCGGTAAATAAACAAAACAAGGAGTATAAAAACATGAAAAAAAGATTCTTGTCGTTATGCGCCGCGTTTGCACTCGGCGCCACGATGTTTTCGTTCGGCGGCTGCTCGAAAGCTGCGGAAAACACGCGCATGACGGTGGATATCAACCCGTCTGTCGAACTGATGGTAGATAAAGACAACAAGGTGGTATCCGTTACCGCGCTCAACGACGACGCGGCAATCATTCTGCAGGGCACCGCGTTTGTGGGCAAAACTTCCGACGAAGCCGTAAAAGGCGTGGTGGAAGTGGCTACGGAAACGGGCTACATAGTGAAAGGCGAAGTGGAAGTCGGCGAAAACAACGTTAAAATTTCCGTTTCCGGCGATACGAAATGGGCGAAAGATTTGTATAAGGACGCCGAGAAAAAGGTAAACGAATACCTTGAAAGCAGCGGCATCAAAGCGACGGTCGAACGGGTAGATGCTCTGAAAACCGAAGCTTTGAAACAGCTGGCGAAACATAACTCCACCTATACGGAAGAAGAGATCGCCGGCATGAACGACGAACAGCTTTTAAATGTAATCGCCATCGGTCGTGTGGAAACGGCGCAGCTTGTGTCCGAAGAAGTTCGTCAGGCATATTTCGCGGCGAAAGAGTACAAAATTTCTCTTGCCACAAGTACCGCCACGAAAGATTTGATTTACGCGATGAACAGCGCGTATGCCGTTGCTTATGCCGGTTACGGAATCGCGCTGGATACTTATTCCGCGGCAATTAAAAAACTTGACGACGCGCGCTATAACGCGTTGGTATCTCCCGATTCCGCGTATCAGAAACTTTTAGTGCAGCTTCGCGAAAAGAAAGCGGAAATTCTTGCGCAGAAACAGTTGATTATCAGCATTAAGGCGGGAAATTCTTCCGTGGATATCACCATTGCAACGGGAGATCTTACCAAGTACGAGGCGGCATACGATAAACTCGTGGCAGACCTCGAGGCGGCAGGCAAGGCAGCGAACGACGGGTTAACGTCCTTGATAGAATTGATGAAACAAGGCGAAAAATCCTTGAAAGATCTGCAGGCGAAATTCCCCGCGGACATCACCGATCAGCTCAACGCAAAGGCGAGCGAGATCGACGCGAAAGCAAACAAGGCAAAAGACGAATTCTTCGCGAGGTTCGAAGAAGCGCACAAAGCGGATTTCGATGCGATGAACAAAGCGCTGGCGGATACGAAAGCGAAGCTGATCGAAAACGTAGAGAAAGCGGCATAAACCGTTGGCAAAACAACAAAAAAAGAAAGAGTCGGGAGCAATCCCGGCTCTTTTTTCGCGGCTGTCTGTGTTGTTGCGTTCGGTTTAAATACTGTTGCGCTTAAAATACGGCGGGCAACAGAATCGCCAGCGGCAACCCGATGCAAAACGAAACCAAGTTCGCCGTAAAGGCATATAAAATCAAGCGTTTTTTGCTGTATGCTATCGCAGCTTTGCCGCCGTTTTCGTCTGCGGAACCGTTTTCTCCGCCGTTTTTCCGTTTTCCCAAAATGAAGCAATACAGCGCGGCTTCGGCAACAAACACAAAAAGTTCGGCGAAAAAGTACAGGGGAAGCACTCCGTAAACGTTATTGAAATGCATCTGCACGTTTAAAAGTATATTCAGCGCAACCTGCGTAGCGCCGTTTGCCGCCAGCACGGTGAGAAACGCCCGCTTCGTCCTGAGTCTGAACGCAAGCGCCAGCAACGTTTCCACGCCGAGCGTAATGATAAACCGCACGAAAAATCCGAGAATTTCCGCCGAATAATCGTAACCTTGCGTTACCGGCAAAGGAATAGCGGCTCCGCCCGTGTTGTCGGCGATTTCCGCCATATTTACGAAATAATAACTGTGAAACGCATACCTTTCCAGAACGTCGCTCACACAAAACGCGCCGCTTGCCGCCGAGGTTTTAGAATCGCGCGTCGCGCCGCCCGCCGAATTATCCGCCGCGCCGCTTTTCGTCGCCCTGTCGGGGTAGTACAGCAAAATTTTAAATGTCTGCGGCGGATAATACGTCCAGTTCAAAGTTTTCTTTTCGTCCGTGCGCCAAAACCATTGCAAAAAATAGAATCCGTCCTCGTCCTTAAATTCCACAAACGCGCGCCACACAGTCTCGTCCGCACCATTAAAAAAATACTTGCCGTCTTCCGTGCCGTCCCATGCTTCTGCGGGACCCGTAGAGGGCGTTTTCGAAAGCAGCGTTCCGTAGCAAAGCTCGTCGCCCATATTTTCAAACGTTACGCGCACCGACGGCTTCGGCCCGGTATCCGCGCTTGCTTTCATGGTTTCCGTGCGTAAAAACGCGGGCGCAAGCAGAACAAACGTCAGGAACGTCAAAGAAACCAACCGAAACGCATGCGTAAAAAATTTTGTTTTCCAACAGTATTTCATCAATTACCTCCGTATTCTGCCCGAAGCGGCGCGTCGAGCCTCGCCGCGGCAAGCGTGTTTTCAATTTCATTATATCCGAAAATCGTAGTTTCGTCAAGCCTTACAGTCGAGAAAATTGACGAAAAACGTTTTTTGCCGCGTGAAAAAGGGGAGTTTTGCGCCCGCAAAGTGAAAGCTTTCGAAAAATATAAGAAAAACGGCGAAAAACGCTTTGATTTTCAGGCAAAATATTGTAAAATAGAAAGGTGAAATAATCGCGCGTTTCTGCGCGCGTTACAAAATTTTTCAATGCGGAGATTAACGATGGGAATTTTCGGTTTTTTGGCAAACAGCGACAGCAAGCGGAGCCTTAAAAAGCTCAATAAAATCGCGGACAGCGTAGAGGCGCTCGATTCGAAATACGCCGCGATGGACGATGAAACGCTGAAATCGCAGACGAACGTATTAAAAGAACGCCTGAAGGCGGGCGAAACCACCGACGATATTCTGCCGGACGCGTTCGCCGCGCTGCGCGAAGCGGCATGGCGCGTTCTGAATATGAAGCACTTCCGCGTACAGATTATTGGCGGTATCTGCCTGCATCAGGGCAGAATCGCGGAAATGCGTACGGGCGAAGGCAAAACGTTGGTGGCAACGCTGCCCTCGTATTTAAACGCCCTTACGGGTAAAAGCGTGCACGTCGTTACCGTAAACGATTACCTTGCCAAGCGCGACGCGGAATGGATGGGTAAAGTGCACAAATTTATGGGGCTCACCGTAGGAGTGATCGTGCCCGGCATGGACGACGACGAGAAACGCGAAGCGTACAAAGCGGATATCGTATACGGCACAAATAACGAATTCGGCTTCGATTATCTGCGCGATAATTTAAAGACGGATCTTTCGAAGATGGTGCAACGCGATTTGTCGTTTGCCATCGTGGACGAAGTGGACTCCATTTTAATCGACGAAGCCAGAACGCCGCTCATCATTTCCGGCAAGGGCGAAAAATCTTCCGATCTGTATGTGCAGGTAGATAAATTCGTACGCACGCTTTCCGGCGGATTCGACGACGAACTGAAAGAGGAAGAGGACGAGGCGTTCCGCGCCGCGCGCGAAGCAGCCAAGGAAAACAAGGGCAAAAAGAAAAATAAAAAAGCGCTTGCCGAAGCCGCCGCGGAGGACGATTCCGAAGAGGAAGAATACGCGGATTACACGAAAATGTCGCTGGAAGAACAGGCGAATTACGAGGCTGCGCAGGAAGAAAAACGCCGTATCGCCGCGCAAAACGCCCCCGAAGGCAAAAAGGCGCTCGCGAAGAATAAGGACTGGGATTACATCGTAAACCGCAAGGATAAAACGGTGGAACTCACCGATTCCGGCGCGCAGAAAGCGGAACGATTCTTCCGTATCGATAACATCGCGGAAATCGCGCACGCCGATTTGAACCATCACATTCAGCAGGCGCTCAAAGCGCACAAGCTTTTCAAGCGCGACGAAGATTATATCGTGAACGACGGCGAAGTCATCATCGTAGACGAATTCACGGGCAGACTTATGATCGGGCGCCGCTATTCCGACGGATTGCATCAGGCAATCGAAGCGAAAGAGGGCGTGGAAGTAAGAAGCGAAAACAAGACGTACGCCACCATCACTTTCCAGAACTATTTCCGTCTGTACGGCAAACTTTCGGGCATGACGGGCACGGCAAAAACGGAAGAAGCGGAATTCCGCACGATTTATTCGCTTGACGTTATCGAAATCCCCACAAACAAGCCTATCAAGCGCGTCGATCTTCCCGATATGGTATATTCCACGCTCGAAGGCAAAAAGCGTGCGGTGGTGCAGGAAATCATCGAACGCAACAAGAGCGGGCAGCCCGTGCTGGTAGGTACGGCTTCCGTAGATAAATCGGAAGAAATTTCCAGATTGCTGCATAAAAACGGCGTAAAACACAACATTTTAAACGCGAAAAACCACGAACGTGAAGCGGAAATCGTAGCGCAGGCAGGCAGATTCGGCGCCGTAACCATCGCCACCAACATGGCGGGGCGCGGCACGGATATTCTGCTGGGCGGCAACCCCGAATACCTCGCCAAAAAGCGCCTCCGCGAAGAGGGCGCTGCGCACGAAGATATCGAACTTGCCGTCAGCACGTACATTACCGACGTAGACGATAAAATTCTCGCGCTCCGCGAACGCTATAAAAAAGTATACGAACATTATAAGGCGGAAACGGATAAGGAAAAGGAACAGGTAATCGCCGCCGGCGGTCTTTGCATCATCGGCACCGAGCGCCACGAATCCCGCCGTATCGATAATCAGCTGCGCGGCCGTGCCGGGCGTCAGGGCGATATCGGTATGTCCGTGTTCTTCCTTTCGCTCGAAGACGATCTCGTAAAGCGTTTCGGCGGCGAAAGAATGAAATCGCTTTACAATTTCTTCAAAATCGACGAAGATACCTGTCTGCAATCGAAAATGCTTTCTCACGGCATCGCAAACGCGCAGAAGGCAATCGAAGGCAGAAACTTCGGCATCCGTAAAAACGTGCTCCAGTACGACGACGTGATGAACAAGCAGCGCGAAGTGATGTACGCGGAGCGTATGAAAGTGCTCAAGGGCGAAAACGTACACGATCAGGTGCTGAAATATATCCCCGATTACGTGGAAGAAGTGGTGCGAACCGCCGTGAACGCGGACGACATGCCGGAACTTTGGAACGAATCGGAACTGAACGCCGCGCTTGAAACGAAACTGCTGCCCGAAGGCACGAATTACGTTACGCGCGAAAAGCTGGAAAAGTGGGATTACCCGCTTGCGATTCAGAAAATCACGGCGAAAACCATCAAGGAATACGAAAAGAAAATCGAAGAAATATCCGCGATGGGCGTAGACTTTTCCGATGTGGAACGCCGCGTCCTCTTGATGACGGTAGACAGAAACTGGATCGACCATATCGACGCGATGGATCAGCTGAGAAAGGGGATCGGTCTGCGCGCTTACGGGCAGGTAGATCCGATTATCTCCTACAAGAAAGAGGGCTTCGACATGTTCGACGAAATGGTGGAACGCATCCAGCGCACCACAATTTCCGTGCTTTTGAAAGTGCGCATCGAACTCCGCCAGAACGGCGCGCCCGCCCGTCCCGCACAGCCCGCGCAGCCGCAGGCTGAACGCAAAGCGTTCCGCCGTCAGATGCCGGAACCCATTCAGAATATGTCGTCGTATAAAGAAGCGCAGGCGAAAGCGGCAGCCGCGGCGCAGAATAACCAACCGGAAAACAAGCAATAATAAAGAAGATTTATGTTTAAAGCAGACGATTACAGATTAAAAATTCAGGGCATGCGCGGCGTTCTCGCCGAAGCGGGGTACGCGCTCGACCTCGATAATCAGAAGAAAAAGCTCGAAGAACTGAAAGCCGAGCAGGAAAAGCCGGAAGTCTGGCAGGACCTCGAACGTTCCACGAAAATCGGCAGAGAAATCGCGCATATTCAGAACAAAATCACGGCATACGATAAAAGCGCCGCGGCGCTTTCCGATGCCGAAGAAGTGATCGATCTCATCGAAGAAACGGGCGACGAAAGCCTGATTTCCGAGCTGGATTCGATGCTTTCCACCGCCGATAAAGATATCGAAGATATGCGCATCCGCGCCATTTTAAAGGGCCCGTACGATTCGCATAACGCTCTTTTAACGCTGCACGCGGGCGCGGGCGGCACGGAAGCGTGCGATTGGTGCTCGATGTTATACCGTATGTACAACCGCTACTGCGAAAAAATGGGCTTCAAAGTGTACGAGCTCGATCGCGAAGCGGGCGACGAAGCGGGCATCAAAAGCGTTGATTTCCGCGTGGAAGGCGAAAACGCGTACGGGTATTTAAAGGCGGAAATGGGCGTGCATCGTCTGGTGCGCATTTCCCCGTTCGACGCCAACAAACGTCGCCACACTTCGTTCTGCTCCCTCGAAGTCATGCCCGAAGTAGAGGACGATAACGAAGTGGAAATCAAAGACGACGATATCCGCATCGATATTTATCATTCGGGCGGCGCCGGCGGGCAGAACGTAAACAAAGTGGCTTCCGCCGTGCGAATCACGCACTTCCCCACGGGCATCGTGGTGCAGTGCCAGAACGAGCGTTCGCAGCTGCAGAACAAGGAAATGTGCTTCAACATGCTTCGTTCCAAACTGCTCGAAAAGAAAATCGAAGAACGTCAGGCGGAAGCGGACGCCATGAAAGGCGACGTAAAGAAAATCGAGTGGGGGTCGCAGATTCGTTCGTACGTGTTCTGCCCCTACACCATGGCGAAAGACCACCGCACGGGCTACGAAAAAGGCGACATTCAGGCGGTGATGGACGGGGATATACAAGGGTTTATCATCGACTACCTCAAACGCACGGTATAGTGCGCGCATTATAAACGGCGCAATACTTTGTCGCCTTTACGTTTTTGCTTGCTCATTTACGCATAGTAAACTCGCGGCGCAAAATCCGCAGGCTTCGCGTCTTGCTTGTTTCTGATGTGCGCATTTATTCAGGCAATAAATACAGGCTTCCCCTTGGGGGGAAAGCTGTCGGCAAAGCCGACTGATGAGGGGCAGTTACAATTATTTCCAAGTTAAACTATTCTCATCAAAGGGGCGGTAACATAACCGGTTACTTCGTTTTTAAACGCAAAAATTCAAATTTCAAAGAGGCAATACAAAAACAATGGCGATTCTCGCTGCGGAAACTAAAAAAGAACCGATTATACTCGGCATAGAATCGTCCTGCGACGAAACGGCGGCGGCGATTATTCGCGGCAGAAAAATTTTGTCCGACGAAATCGCTTCGTCCGCTTCCGTGCAGGCGGAATACGGCGGCGTAGTGCCGGAAATCGCTTCGCGCGCGCACGTCGTCGCCGTAGATAAAGTGGTGGCGGCGGCAATCGAAAAGGCGCATATCAAGCCCGAAGAGATCGACGCGGTGGCGGTAACTTACGGCGCGGGACTGCTCGGCGCGCTGCTCGTAGGCATGTCGTTTGCAAAGGCATACGCTTACACGTTGCAAAAACCGCTCATCGCCGTTAATCATATCCGCGGGCATCTTGCCGCGGCATACCTTGCCGATCCCGCTTTGAAGCCGCCGTTCGTAACGCTTCTGGCAAGCGGCGGACACACCGCCATTTTATACGCGCGGTCCGAAACGGAATTTTCCTATCTCGGCGGCACGAAAGACGACGCGGCGGGCGAAGCTTTCGATAAGGCGGCGCGCGTTTTGGGCTTGCCCTATCCGGGAGGACCGAATATACAGAAATGTGCCGAGGGCGGCACGACGAATATCCCGTTTCCGCAGATGTTCAAAGGTGGCGGCGGCTACGATTTTTCGTACAGCGGCTTAAAAACCGCCGTCATCAATTACTGCCATACGAAAGAGCAGAAAGGCGAAGAAATCGTCAAAGCGGACGTGGCGGCGTCTTTTCAGAAAGCCGCGGTAGACGTGATGATAAAAAAGACGATTGCGGCGGCGAAAGAAAAGCGCGTAAAAACGGTAACGGCGGGCGGCGGCGTCATCGCCAACGGCTATTTGCGGCAGAAACTTTCCGAAGCCTGCCGGAAAAACGGCTTGCGCCTCGTTCTTCCCGAAAAGCGCTACTGCACCGATAACGCGGCAATGATCGCCTCCGAGGGGCTGATTCGCTATCTGCACGGCGATTTTGCCGATTTAACGCTGAACGCCAAAGCTTCCATACCCCTTTCCGCCGTGGCGGAAAACCGCGAGCCGGATGCGAAAAACAATGCGGAGGGCAAAGCGCATGCTTGACGTGTTTCTTGATTCGTTGATCGATACGCTGAAATTGTTCCCGTTTCTCGTGCTTATCTATGTCATCATAGAGCTGCTGGAACATAAAACGAATTTAAGCCGCGAACATTCGCGCCTGCGCGGCGGATTCGGTCCTTTAATCGGCGCGGCTACGGGGCTGGTGCCGCAGTGCGGATTTTCCGTCATGGCGGCAAAACTGTTCGAACAGAAGTATATCACCGTAGGTACCTTGCTCGCGATTTTTCTTTCCACCAGCGACGAAGCGTTCGTTATCCTTTTGTCGGAGGGCGCGGCGGAGCAATTATTGCCGCTCATCATCGCAAAAATGGGCATCGGCGTGGCGGTGGGGTATCTCGTCGACGGCTTGATGTTCTTGTTCCGCAAAAAGTCGTCGCAGCCGTTGCTTGCGGAAGGCGCGGATATGCGCGTCAATCCGGAAGCCGGGGTAAGCGATTCGCACGAATATTTCTTCCGCAAAGAAGACCACGCGGACGAGGAAGAATGTACCTCCTGCGGCAGAGATCACGACGATCGCCACCCGTGGAAAACGTATTTTCTGCACCCTATTCTGCATTCGTTGCAGGTGGCGGCGTTTATATTCATCGTCAATTTCGTGCTCGGCGCCATCATATACGCCGTAACGGAAGAAAGATTCATCGCGTTTATGCAGCGCGGCGCGGCGGCGCAGCCGTTTATCGCGGCGCTTGTGGGGCTCATTCCCAACTGCGCTTCCAGCGTAGTGATAACGCAGTGTTTTTTAAAGGGCGGAATTTTATTCGGCTCGTGCGTGGCGGGGCTTTGCGCCAACGCGGGGCTGGGCTTCGTGGTTCTTTTAAAAAACACGAAACAATGGAAGCGAAATCTTGCCTTAATCGGTATCACGTATCTTGTGTCCGTTGCGGCGGGCGGCATGATCAACGCATTTTTAGTATAGTTACAGGAGAAAACGAAAATGGAAGAGATGAAAGTACTCGGCAGAGAAAACGGCTGCCTTACCGTTGCGCTTTCCGGCGAAGTGGATTCCGGCAACGCCGAAGCGTTTTACGAAGGCGTTATCGCGGCATACGCCGAAAGCCCTTCAAACGTGATGTTCGATTGCGAAAATCTCGATTTTATCGACAGCACCACGCTCGGCACCTTCGTTAAAATTTTGAAGCGGGTGAAAACGGACGGTTATAAAATGTCGCTGAAAAATCTCAAACCGAAAATCAAAAAATTATTTCTCATCTGCTCGCTCGACAGCATTATGGAGATTAAATAAAAATGGAACGCGATTCTTCTTTGAATACCCAAACGAAAGGCGGCGAATTTGCCATGGAATTGCCGCTCGTCAGCGATTTTCTCACCACCGTGCGCCTTGCCACGGGCGGCGTGTGCGCGGTTTCCGGGCTGGACGTCGATTATACGGAAGATATTAAAGTGTGCGTTACCGAAGGACTGCTGATTTTAAAACGCAACGGCTACGCCCGCGCAAGAGTCAGCTTTTTCTTTGCGGAAAACGGAAAAATAAAATGCGCGCTTTCCGGGCTGGAACAAGGCGGAAACGCCAAAGAAGCCGGCTCGGCGGACGACGAAATCTCGTTTGCGCTTCTTTCGGCGCTGGTGGCGGAAAACAACGTAACGCGGAACGGCGAAACGGTTACCGCCATTACGTTTTACGCCTGAGCGCGGAAAATATCATTTCGGAAGAGTAAAATGGAAAAGAAAGAGGACGAATTGTTCCGCAGATACAGAGAAACGGGCGACGTGAAACTGAGAAACGAAATCGCCGAAAAATATCTGTACATAGCGGATATACTCGCTAAAAAATTTACGGGGCGCGGCGTGGATTACGACGATCTGAAACAGGTGGCGTCGCTGGCGCTTCTGCGCGGCATCGATCGCTTCAACCCCGATCTGAACATGCAGTTCACCACGTTCATTACCCCCACGATCACGGGCGAAATCAAAAATTATTTCCGCGATAAAGCGCGAATGGTAAAATTGCCGCGGCGATTAAGCGAAATACACGCCAAAGTGCGCGCTTTCTGCGCCGATTACGAGGGGAAAACAGGCAAGAAACCCGCCGTAAAAGAGATTGCCGCCGCGCTTTCCGTTTCGGAGGAAGAGGTAGTGCGCGCGCTGGAAGTAGGAAACGCCGTTTCGCTGGATTCCACCATGGCAAAGGGCGATGACGAAAACGAAAATTCGTTATACGCCGTTCTGCCCGATAACGACGCCACGTACGAGCATTTCGAAAACCGCGAGGCGCTAAAAAGCGCCATGAAAGCGCTGGGCGATACGGAAAAACAGCTGGTCGACTGCAGGTTTTTCAAAGGACTTTCGCAGAGCGAAACCGCAAAGCGCCTCGGCGTTTCGCAGATGTTCGTTTCCCGGCTGGAAAGAAAAGTGCTTGCAAAACTGAAAGACGGATTAAAAGAAGCGTGAGAGGAACGAAGCGATGCCGCTGCAAATCGGAACGTTCGAACAACTGCATAGCGCCCTTAGCGATCTCGCCGCGTTTTTAAAAGAAAACGGCGCGTGCGACGAGGGCATTTTCAAGGCAAAACTTGCCGTCAGCGAGCTGGTAACCAACGCCATCCGCTATACGGAAAGCGGCAACGCGGAAGTGGAATGGCGGGTGAAAGGTTCGCTGTGCGAACTGAAAATCACGTCTTTGCCGCCGTATGCGCCGCCTAAGGATTGCCGCTGCGCCGACGTTATGTCGGAAAACGGCAGAGGATTATACCTTGTAAACAGCCTCAGCGAAACCTGCACGGTTTCCGCAAACGGCACGCTTACCGTTACGGTAAAAATCAAAGATTGAATAAAAAGGTACGAAAGAAGTATGAATGATAAAGAAAAAACGCTGCAAATCGAAACAGGCGTGTTTTGGATTTGCTTTAAAGGCGAAAACGCCGATTTTATTTGCGATAAAGGCAGATTTGTGAAATGCGGCGGCAAACGCGTCGTTGAAAAAATCACGAAAGACGAGGACGGACTCAATTATAAATACAGCCACAAAAAAGCGTGGGAAGAACTTTCGAAAACCGCGGCGGAGGGGAGATATGCGGAATATGCGTTCAACGATTTTCCGCGCGGCAGAATCTGGTTCGATATAGAGGAACGCCGCCATTACGTAATGTACGACGAAAAATTGTCGCCCGCGGCGAAAATAGTGGAAGAGGTAATCAAAAAGAATTTTCATTTGATCGATCCCGAATTTATGACCGATTTAATGTTGTATAAAAGCAGAATTCAGCCGGAAATTGCCGTAATCAAGCGCGTTTTCGGGGGAAAATAACGTAAAATAAGGCGTAAAAACGGTGTAAAATAAGCCGAATATGTTAAAAAACAAGGGTTTTTCTTACAAAAAACCCTTGTTTTTTAACATATTCAGGGGCGATTTTATACATATTTTGCCCGATTTTCAACACCTTTTTGAAAAAAAGAAGCGCGCCCGCAAAAACGGACGCGCCTGAAATTTTTATTATAACTTTACTTTCTGACGGCGAACTTATACATCTTCGCAAGCAAGCCGTCGGGAATACGATCTCTGTACTGACCGAGGTAGATGAATATCTTGCGGAAGAAGTCATCGTTGTTGCCGCCTACGGCGTAATCGGGAATGTTGCTCATCGCGCCGTTGTATTTCAGAACGAACAGATTCGTGAACTGCTCTCTTTCTTTATCCGTAAGAGAAGCGATGAACGGATCGAACGTCTGCGTGGTGTAGTAGCTGTTCGTTGCGGGCGCCGCAGGTGCCGGAGCCGCTGCGGGGGCAGGGGCGGGCGCGGGAGCAACGGGCGTAACTTCGGGTTCCGCTTCTTCTTCCCGGAACGAAGAGAAGTTGGGAATGACAAGCTGCTCTTCCTCTTCCACGGGGGCGGGAGCCGGAACCGCTTCCACGGGAGCGGGAGCCGCTACGGCAGCCGACGCGGGCGCATATACGGGAACGTATACGGGCATGGGAGCGATGGGCGCTACGGGAGCCGTATAACCGTTTGCATATACGGGAGCCGGTGCGGGTGCGGGGGCGGGAACAGGTGCCGGAGCGGGTTCTTCGGCGGGAGCCGCGGGCTGAGCGGTTTCTTCTTCTGCTTCTTCTGCTTCCGATTCCTCGTACTCCTGTTGTTCCGCTTTGCGTTTTAATACGGATTTCGTGATGATGCAGAGAATCAGCTGAACAAGCGCGATTCCCGCGGCGGCAACGGCAAACCATTTTGCGTCACCGAGCAAGGTTTTTTCGTTTACGCCCTTCGTAAAGCCGAAATCGATGAAGCACGCGGCAACGATGACGCCCGCCATAATCAGATTGATGACGTTGCGGAAAATATCGAATCCGTAGCCCTTTTTCATCGGCAGACGCGCGGTAGAGAAGTAGAACGCCAGAACGATGAACGAGAACGCCGCGATGATCGCCCATTTATAGAAGCCGCCCCACGTATGATTCTTGATAAAGAACTTCGTGTTATCGCCCATCAGAGCGGTGAGGTTGTTCAGCGTGGAGCCGTCTTTATTGTAATGCAGGTAAGCATAGCCGTATGCGCCTGCGAAAGCCGCCGTAAGAAGGAAGAGGATAAACGGAACAACCGCTTTGCCCTTGTTCTTTACAAACGAGTAAATCACGTAGAGAAGAAGCGAACCGCCGGCGATGCCGAGCACCGTGTAATCGAAAAGGAGCTTGTTCTTCATTGCGCCCGCCGCGGAAGTTTCGAAATTGTACATGGAGGAGAGCCACAGCGTAATAAGCGCATAACCGCCGAACGCGATAAGGTTCATGTAAGCGATGGTGCGTACCATTGCGGGAGCTTTTTTACCGGAGCACACGCCCACAAGCATAAAGACGATATTGAGTACGAACACTACGGGAATTACGTAGAGGAACATACTGTAAAGCATCGTGTGCTTATCGTAGTCGTTTAAGTAAGGAAGAAATTTAATTCCCTGAAATTTGGAGATCGTTGCGGGAGCGGACTGCGCGAGGTTGATCTGCCGACCGCCTGCCGTTACCGTGCCGATCGCTTTATAAAGTTCTGCCAAACCGTCTTTTTTGAAGAGGTTCATGAACACTTTCAGAAGAGTGGTTTCGTTGGTGAAAACCAAAGTGCTGTTTCCCGCGACTTCCGCTTTTAAAAGCAGCGTAACGGGCAGAAAACACACCAGCGCGATGGGAGCGAGCGCAAGAAGCAGCGCAAGGATACGGCTGAAAATGCGCTTGGGTGCTTCGGGTTCCGTTTCGTCCGAAGCGAGGGCACCGAGTTCTTCACCGCTCAGGTCGTTCACGTTTACTTCTTTTTCGGGGTAATTTTTACTCATAATAAAAAAGTCTCCTAAAAAAATTTCTTCTATAACGCAGTCAATAAAAAGCAATCAGGGGAGGAGTGAAACGTTTAAAAATCTGCCGTCGCCCGTCCTTTTTTTACTTTCGGAAATATTATACCATAATTCTTGTGTTTTGTCAATGATAAGAGCTGAAAAAAACGATAAATTTTAAACTTTTTTTCGCTTCGGAAGCGGCTTGCGGCGCCGCGGAAAACGAAGAGAAATAATAGCGGAAAAGCGCCCGGAAAAGGAAAAGAAACAAAGAAAATTATATAAAAGGACGCGTAGACGAAAAAACAGGGGCGAAAACCCTTGAAATTTTTCGCGGAAAGTTGTATAATTATCCTTAGCGCAAGCGACGCAAACCGAAGGAGCAGAATGTATGAACGAACTGGAAAAAATCGTAACCGACGTATCGGAAAAACTGGGGGTAAGGCTGGGTTTCAGAGAAGAGAGTTCCGCCGAAAAAAACGAGGCGTGTTCTTCGGGGCCGCGTTCCGACGGAAAGCATACTTATTTCCGCTTTTCTTTCGCGGGGGAAACGTATACGGGCGTTCTGGACGGAGCTTCGAAAGCGGAGAAGAATTACGCCGCGCTGCTGCCCGCTTATCTTGCTTCGTTTGCGGAAAAAAACGCCGTATCGCAGGGAGAGTATCTGAAAAAAATGCTGCTCGGCGAATATTCGCAGACGGACGCGTATAAATATGCGGTGAAATTCGGCGTGAAAGAAAAACCGTGTTTCGTGCTGGCGATCAGATTCACGAAAGCCTACCCCGAAACGGAAGCGCTTTTGAAGCAGTACGCCGACGCGAAAGAGGACTGCGTTGTGAAGTTCGACGATAAGAACTTCGCGTTCGTGAAAGCGGCGGAGCCTTCGGAAGAATATTCCTCGCCCGCGGAATACGCGGGATTTCTGGCGGGATTTCTGACGGAAGAGCTGGGCGCGCGGGTATGTATCGGCGCGGGATCGGTAACGGGGGGATTTCACGATTTGCAGCTTTCCTATTCGCGCGCGGTAACGGCGCTGCGTTACGCCGAAGTGTTTTCGGGCGGAGAAGGCGTACATTCGTATAAGGAATACATGCTGGTGAAGCTGCTGGAAGAAGTGCCGAAATCGCGGCTGGACGAATTTCTGAGCGACATTACGGAAGAACAGATCCGCGAAGTGTTCGACGACGAGGAAATGCTTCTGACGGCGGAGAAATTTCTGAGCACTTCGCTGAACGTGAGCGAGACTTCCAGAGCTTTATATATGCACCGCAATACGCTTTTATACCGTCTGGACAAAATAGAAAAGGCAACCGGGCTGAATATCCGACTGTTTCCCGACGCGGTAACTTTTCGCATACTTATAATAATATACAAACTTTCGAAAAAGTGAAGTTGCGAAAAGACGGGCGAAAAAAGGCGGATTTTAGGGAATTGTCGATGAACGAGAAACTGCGGGAAGAGAGGGGATTTGATTGTGAGACCTCTATCGGCTCGCAAAAGCTCGCCACTTTCCCCGCTACCGTAGGTTTTTTCGCTTTTTCTCCATCAGGAGAAAAAGCGAAAAAGGGGAAAGCAAGAGTGCAACGTATTTAACGATTGCATTGAGAGATTACGGAAAACAAGTTAGTTACGCCTCTTGATGAAAATTTTCGATAAAAAATGTCAATACTGAATAAGTTACGCCCCTCACCACCTTGCTTCGCAAGGAGCCTCCCCCCGATGGGAAGCCACAAAGTGGCTGAACATTTTTGCCGAAAAAAATGAAGGTACTGAATTTTCAGCAGGCAAGGGGGAAGCCGCGAAATGGCGGTATTAAATAAGCATTGCACGGAGATACGGGATAAAATCAGGACGAAAAGGGAGAAGTATGGAAAACGAGAAACCGAAACGGAAAGACGAACAGACGACGAAAACAACAGAACCGGAACAAATTTTTAAAAGCGCGACGGAAGCGGAGCAGAGCAACGAATCGGGCGGGAAAGGCGGAAAATTCAAATCGTTTTTCAAAAAGAAACCTGCGCGGATCGCGGCGTGCGTTCTGGCGCTGTTCTGCGCGTTTTTCGGCGGCTTTTTCACTCATAAAGCCACGCTGCCGAAAGAAATCAATTCTTTGCTGTGGGCGAAAGAACGCATACAGAAAGATTATCTGTACGAGATTTCCGACGAAGAATTTTACGCGGGCGTGTTCGGCGGCGTAAATTCGCTTCTGGACAGGTATTCCGCGTACATGACGGCGGACGAGAACGACGAAGCCGTGAAGAAATCGGCGGGGAAATACAGCGGGCTGGGCATGTATTTCGTTTCCGCCACGGCGGAACAGGCGGGTATGCTGACCGTTTCGCGCACGGCGGGAGGCTCTCCCGCGGAGGCGGCCGGAATTGCGGACGGCAGCAGGATTACGGGGTACGGCGCGACGGCGGATTCGATGACGGCGTGCGTTTCGCTTTCGGCGTTTACGGAATTCGCGGCGAAATTCGCGGCGGGCGAAGAATTTTACGTGGAAGAAACGCGCTACCCGTACGGAGAGGAAAACAAGCGCGTCGTGAAGCTGCACAAGGCTTCGTTTACGGAACATTACGTTACGTACCGTTCTTCGTCGGCGGCATACGTGTATCCCGGCGCCGACGCGACGGAAACGGAAAAGCGTTTTTCGGACGGCGGGGCGTTTGTTTTGCGGTCGTTGCCGGAAGATACGGCGTATATCCGCCTGACGCAGTTCAACGGCAACGCGGCGGCGGAATTCGACGGGGCGATGAAAAGATTTTCGGCGGACGGAAAGAAAAATCTTGTGCTGGATTTGCGCGGCAACGGCGGCGGGGATATGGAAATTCTGCGTTCGATCGTTTCGTATTTCTGCAAAAACGCGACGGGAAAAACTCCCGCGGCGGCGAAAGCGGTGTACCGCGACGGAAAAACGTACGTGTTCGACGCGAAGAGGAACGATTATTCCGCATATTTCGGCGCGGACGGGAAAGTGTACGTGCTGGCGGACGCGGGAACGGCTTCCGCTTCGGAGTGTCTTTTGGGGGCGATGCTGGATTACGGCGGTACGGAGTACGGGCGGGTGTGTCTGACGGCGGCTGCCGACGGTACGGCGAAAACGTACGGCAAAGGCATTATGCAGACCACGCGGACGCGGTTTTTGTGGCGCAGCGAGGCGATTAAGCTGACGAGCGCGCAGATTTGCTGGCCCGTATCGGGTAAGTGTATTCACGGCGTCGGCATTACGACGGCGGACGGTTGCAAAAGCGTGGCGGCGAGCTACGCGCCGGACGGAGAAATTTCGGCGGGACTTGCGGCGCTGGGAATTACCGCGGCGTAATATATCGTATGACGTAATATATCGCGCCGACATAATATATCGCGCGGGCGGTTGGAGAACGACGGGGGAATATGCGACTGAGAGGATATTCGGCTGAGAGGAGATGAGGCGGCGAGGATATTCGGCTGAGAGGATATTCGGCTGCCCCTCATCCGGCAAGGCAATGCCTTGCCACCTTCCCCCCAAGGGGAAGGCTTTTTCGCGCTGTTCTCATCAGAGAAAAAAGCGAACAGGGGAAAGCAAGAGTAGCGGTGGTTTTGCGCTGCTCTACTCGCCGGGATTGCCTGACGGCGGCAACCCGACGAGGGTACGCCCAAAAGGGAGAGCAAGGAAAAAGTAGGGGAAAAGTCGGGCGGTGCAGGCGAAATTCGCGGTTATTTTTGTGCGGCTATGTAAAAACGGTTGAAAAATATGCGCGGATAGTGTATAATAATTTATGGTTTTGAAAAATTTGCGCGCATGCGCAGGACGCAGAGGCGCTCCCGTACGGAAGAACGGACGGAAAAACAAGGGTTAAAGAGGTTTTTTTATTTATGGCTAAAGATTCGCAATTCGTCGGTCAGATTGCCGACATCGAAAAGGATTTTCCGCAGTGGTACACCGACGTGGTGTTAAAGACGAAAATGGTGGATTACGGCCCCGTAAAGGGGACGATGGTGATCCGCCCGTACGCGTATGCGATCTGGGAAAACATTCAGCGCGAGATGGACAAGCGCTTCAAGGCGCAGGGCGTGGAGAACGCGTATTTTCCGCTGCTGATTCCCATGAGCTTTTTCACGAAGGAAGCCGAGCACGTGGAGGGCTTTGCGCCCGAAGTTGCCGTAGTAACGGTGGGCGGAGGCGAAACGCTTGCGGAGCCGCTTGTCATCCGCCCCACTTCCGAAACGATTATCGGAAGCATGTATTCGAAATGGATTCAGTCTTACCGCGATCTGCCGATGAAAATCAATCAGTGGTGCAACGTAATGCGTTGGGAGAAAACCACGCGGCCGTTTTTAAGAACAAGCGAATTTTTGTGGCAGGAGGGGCATACGGCGCACGCCACCGCGGAAGAGGCGGAAGAAATGACGATGCGCATGCTTGGCGTGTACAAGGAATTTGCGGAAAACTGTCTTGCGATTCCCGTGATTACGGGCAAAAAAACGGAAAAGGAAAAGTTTGCGGGCGCGGTTGCCACGTACGGCATGGAAGCGATGATGCACGACGGAAAGAGCTTGCAGGCGGGGACTTCGCATTACCTCGGTCAGAACTTCGCGAACGCGTTCAACATTAAGTTTCTGGACGCGGACGGGGTGCAGAAGGCGGCGTATACGACGTCCTGGGGCACTTCCACGAGAATGATCGGCGGGATTATCATGACGCACGGCGACGAACGCGGGCTGGTGCTGCCGCCCGTGGTGGCGCCGATTCAGTGCGTGATTGTGCCTGTGGCGGCGCATAAGGCGGGCGTTCTGGATAAGTGCCGCGAGGTGGAAAAGAGGCTTGCGGCGGCGGGCGTGAGAGTGAAACTGGACGATTCGGACAACTCGCCCGGCTGGAAGTTCAACGAATGGGAAATGAAAGGCGTGCCCGTGCGGTTGGAACTCGGTCCGCGCGACATCGAAAACGGAAAGATGGTTTGCGTACGGCGCGACACGCACGAGAAGGCGGAATATGCGCTGGAAAATGCGGAAAGCGTGGTAACGGCGTTGCTGGAAAACGTGCAGAAAGATATGCTGGAAAGCGCGCGCGCGCGGCGGGATAAGCGGATTGTGTATGCGGACGACGTGGCGGGCATTCTCGCGGGCGTGGAAGGCGGCAATTTCGTGAAAGCGGGCTGGTGCGGAAAGCGTTGCTGCGAAGATAAAATCAAGGAACAGACCGCCGCTACGGCACGCGTTTACGCCGAGGGAGAAACCGCGGAAAAATGCGCGGTGTGCGGCGAAAAGGCGGAGCATATGGTGATTTTTGCCCGCGCTTACTAAGTTTGAGTCGCGGTTGAATTTGAAATGCGAAATATACTAATGTGAAAAAACGGCAGAAAACGCCGTTTTTTTACGTATTTTTGCGGCTTTCGGGGAAAATAAAGGCATAGTCGCTTGACGAAAACGGAAAAAAATGTTATGATATTTTTATGGAAAAAGAAGAGGATGTTTATAAGCGAATCGGAAAGAATATCGCCGCCTACCGCAGGAATGCGGGCATTACGCAGGCGGAGCTTGCCCGGAAGATAAATTACTCCGATAAATCCGTTTCCAAATGGGAATCGGGAAACGGCGTTCCGGACGTGCTGGTGCTGATGCGGCTTGCCGAGTTGTTCGGCGTGAGCGTGAACGAGCTGGTGGGAGAAAGCCCCAAAGAACGTGCCTCGAATACCTTTATGCGAGTGATGGTGCTTCTGATTTCCAGCGCGCTGATATGGCTGATTGCCACGGCGACGTTTGTGGCGATGAAAATTTTTGCCTCCGCGCACGGTGCGTGGTGGCTTGTTTTCGTATATGCGATTCCCGCGAACGCGGCGATGCTTGCCGTGTTTGCCGCGGCGTTCAGGCAGCGTACAACCCGTTTCGTTTCGATTACGGTGTTGATATGGGGCGTGATTTTAAGCACGTTTTTAACGTCGCTTGTGATTTCGAAAAACAACGGAACCGCGGGCGCGGGCGATTTATGGTTTATTTTCCTGTTGGGTATTCCTTTGCAGGTGGCGGAAACGTTATGGTTCTGCCTGCGGCGCGCGCGGGCGAGACAGAAGGCGCTTTACGGCGGCACCGACGGAAACGAGCTTTTAAAAAGCGCGGAGGAAGCGGACAAGGAAAGATCCGCTTAAGCGGCGGCAAGCGGAAAGGAAACGTTTTGAGTAACGGAAAAAGCGCGGTTTTATACGGCGCGGAAACCGGAATAATGCGAGGTTCGGGGAACGGGAAAGACGATGCTGTGTTGCGTTTGCAGAAAAAACAGAGCCGTGAAAATGCACGAGCGGGAGGCGGACGGGAAAACCGTGCGCGAATATTATTGTTCCGCTTGTTTTGCGCGGCTGTTTCCCGATATTTCTTTCGAACCGAAATCGAAGCGGGACGAAGGCGGCGCCGACGACGCGCGGGGAGAAAAGAAAGAGCGGAGATGTCCTTTTTGCGGAACCGGGGCGAGAGAGTATTACAAGACGAAACTGCTCGGCTGCCCGGAGTGTTACCGATACCTGTTTGAAGAAATTAAAGAGAGCGTGTTTGCGATGCAGGGCGACGAGCCGCACCGGGGGAAAAGTCCGGCGGGAACGTCTGCGGAAACGCCGTCGGCGCCGACGCGGAACGGAAATTTTGCGGGGTACGGAGAAGCGGAACAGCTGACGATTTTCGGCGTGGAAAGGAACGGGAAATCCGTCGCGCGCGGCGCGGGAAAGGAGAGGTTGCGATGAATACGGGAACCCCCGAATATTTGCAGAAAACGGTAACTTCCACGCGGATACGGCTGGCGAGAAACGTGCGCGGATATTACTTTCCTCATTTATTATCGGACGAAAACGCGCGGGAGATTGTGGGGCTTGTGCGGCGGGCGCTGAAGAAGCTGGATAACTTCCGCGAGTACGATATAGGCAGAATTTCGCGCGACGACGCGGAACTTCTGGTGGAAAAGCACCTGATTTCGCCTGCGCTGGCGGGAAAAAAGAGCGGCGCGGCGTTTGTGTGTTTCGACGAAAACGCGCTGCGGGACGACGAAATTTCGGTGATGGCGAACGAAGAGGACCATCTGCGCGAACAGTATATCGTGAAAGGGTACGATTTGTACAAGGCGTACGACCGTCTGAGCGGGATAGACGACGCGCTTTCCGCGGAGCTGCCGTTTGCGTTCGACGAAAAGCTGGGGTATCTGACGGCTTGCCCGAGCAATTTGGGAACGGGGCTGCGGGCTTCGGTGATGATGTTTTTGCCCGGACTTTCGAAAGACGGCGTGATTAGAGAGATTCTGCCGAATTTGCGAAAAAACGGGCTGACGGTGCGCGGTTTTTTCGGCGAAGGTTCCGGGGCGGAAGGGTATTCGTATCAGGTGAGCAACGAGCGCACGCTGGGACTTTCGGAAGAGGACGTATTATCGCATATGGAAGAAGTGGCGCTTTCTTTGACGGAGCTGGAAATACGGCACCGCGAACGGATGAAAAAAGAGGGGGGCGCGAAGCTGAAAGACAGGTGCCTGCGCGCGTACGGAACGCTTTTAAACTGCGCCGTGCTGCCGTGGGAGGAGTATTCGGAAAAAATTCTGGACGTGCGCCTCGGAATCGCGCTGGATTACTTCGAAACGACGGATTCGGTGTCTTTGGTGAATTTTCTGTATAATATGCGCCCGCTTTCGTTCCGCCGCGGCAACCGCGTAACGGGCGGCGAGGAAGAATGCAATATCCGGCGCGCGGAGATAGTGGGAAAGGTGCTTCCGGAGCTGGTTGTCCGCGCTTTGTGAGAAAAGCCGATCTGACGGGGAATAAGGCGGAGCGGCGCGTATCATGGTTGCTGCGCGGAGGGCGTTGATGGTTGCAGACCTCTTCAGTCTGCTTGCGCAGACAGCTTCCCCGAAGGGGGAAGCCGAGAAAGGGCGAATTGCGCAGACAGCTTCCCCGAAAGGGAAGCCGGGAAAGGGCGAATTGCGCAGAGCGCTTCTACAGAGAGGGAAACCGAGAAAGGAACGAAAGTCAGCCGTGGCGTTAGATAGGGCAAAGCGGGGAAAAGGTTGGTGTGGCGGTTGGAGCAGACCTCTTCAGTCTGCTTGCGCAGACAGCTTCCCCGAAGGGGGAAGCCGGGAAAAGGCGAATTGCGCAGAGCGCTTCTACAGAGAGGAAAACCGAGAAAGGACGAAAGACAGCCGAGGCGTTGGAAAGGGCAAAGCGGGAAAAAGGTTGGTGCGGCGGTTGGGGCAGACCTCTTCAGTCTGCTTGCGCAGACAGCTTCCCCGAAGGGGGAAGCCGGGAAAGCAGGAACGATTCCGCGGCGTGCGGGCATAAAAATAGATGAGGTTTATACACATATAAGGCTGAGAATACGGGGAAATCGTTTTTGCAAGGCGATTTTGTGAATATCATCGGAGCGGGCGGTGCCCGGACAAAAGGTGCAGAATATGGATTACAGAGAAAAAATGACGGCGAATTTAAAACAGGCGATGGGTGTGGCGAACGACGTTTCCGTGCAGAACGGCGTTACTTACATCGGCAGCGAACATCTGATTTATGCCTTTTTATCGATGCCCGCATGCGTGGCGTACCGCGTGCTGACGGAAAAGATTTCGTTTACGAAATATTCCGAGGCGTTTATTCGCAATCTTGATAAAAATACGCGCGCGCAGGGGTTGACGCCGCGGACGAAAGAAATGTTTCTGCGTGCGGTGCAGCTGGCTTCGAAATCGGGAGAAAAAGCGGGTACGGCGCATTTTCTGCTTGCCGTACTGGAACAGGAAAATTGTTTTGCCGTGAAAATTTTGCGCCTGTTGGGCGTGGATACAGCCGAAATGAAACGGCGGGTTACCGAGGTTCTGCGCGAAAGGTTAGTTCCCTCTGAAGAGGGGGGGACTAACCTTTCACGAGGAGAGCGCAAAAGATTAGTTCCCTCTGACGAGGGGGGGACTAACCTTTCACGGGGAGAGCGCAAAAGGTATGATTCCTCTGACGAGGGGGAAACTAACCTTTCACGAGGAGAGAGCAGCGGGCTTTCTTCCGGCGAGGAAGGGAGCGACGTTTCGGGCGAAAACAAAGGGTATGCCGCGGGCAACGGGTATACGAAAGGCGATTCCGGGGCGGACTATCGCTTCGGCGGCACGGCGTTTAACGGACGGGACGAGGGAACGGACGCGTTCGGCGACGTCGGGTTCGATTCGGTCGGCACGAAAAAGGGCGGCGCGGCAAAAGCTTCGGGGGAGAGTCTGTTTGCGGACGAAAAGTTAATGCGGTTCGGCGTGGATTTGACGGAGCGGGCGAGAAAAGGCAAGCTTGACCCGGTAATTGGCAGAGAAAAAGAGATAGAAAAGCTGGTGCAGGTACTGTGCCGCCGTTCGAAGAACAATCCCGTGCTGATCGGCGAGCCGGGCGTGGGAAAAAGCGCGATTGCGGAAGGGCTGGCGCAGTTGATTGCGGCGGGAAACGTGCCGGAACAGCTGTTCAATAAAAAAGTGTTTTCCGTGGATCTTGCCGGGATGCTGGCGGGGGCGAAGTATCGCGGCGAATTCGAAGAGCGGCTGAAAGATCTGATGCAGGCGGTTACGGACGACGGGGATATTCTTTTGTTCATCGACGAAATTCACACGCTGGTGGGCGCGGGGGCTTCTTCGGAAAACACGATGGACGCGGCGAATATTTTAAAGCCGCTTCTTGCGCGCGGCGAGATGCAGATTGTGGGCGCCACCACGATAGAAGAGTACCGGAAATACATCGAAAAAGACGGCGCGCTGGAACGCAGGTTTACCCCCATTATGGTGGAGGAGCCGTCGAAAGACGCGGCGATCGGTATTCTGAAAGGGTTGCGCCCGCGTTACGAAAAGCATCACGGGCTGCGCATTTCCGACGAGGCGATAGAGGCCGCCGTAACGCTTTCCATGCGGTACGTAACGGACAGATACCTGCCGGATAAGGCGATTGATTTAATCGACGAGGCGGCTTCGCGGGCGCGTATCGTAAAAGGCGGCGGCGAAGAGACGGCGGAGATAGAAAAAAAGGCGGAAGAAAAGGAACAGGAACGCAGGCTGTATATGGCGCGCGGGGATTTCGCGCGGGCGACGACGGCGCTGAAAGAGAAGCGGGAGCTGGAAGAACGGGCGGAAAACGAACGGCGCGTGAGCGAGATGAAAATCGGCGCGGACGGCAGGTATGTGCTGGGTAAAGAACAGATTGCCGCGATTATCAGCGCGAAAACAAAAATTCCTCTGACGAAAATCACGCAGGCGGAGGGCGAAAAACTCATGCGCCTCGAAGAGGACCTGCACAAGCGAATCGTGGGGCAGAACGAAGCGGTTTCCGCCGTGGCGAGGGCGATACGTCGGGCGAGGGCGGGGCTGAAAGATCCGTCAAGACCGATCGGTTCGTTTATTTTCGTGGGACCGACGGGCGTGGGAAAAACCGATTTGTGCAAGGCGCTTGCCGAGACGTTGTTCGGTTCGGAAGAGCAGATGATACGACTCGATATGAGCGAATATATGGAAAAATCGTCCGTTTCGAAGCTGATCGGGGCGGCGCCGGGGTACGTGGGGTACGACGATCTGAAGGCGGGGCAGCTGACGGAGAAGGTGCGGACGAAGCCGTACTGCGTGGTGTTGTTCGATGAGATCGAAAAAGCGCATCCGGACGTTTTTAATCTTTTGCTGCAGCTTCTGGACGACGGCAGGCTGACGGACAACAAGGGGCGGACGGTGAGTTTTAAAAACGCCGTGGTGATTCTGACAAGCAACGTGGGGGCGGCGGAAAAGCCGGATACGGTGCGTGCCGGCACGCTTGGGTTCGGCAGGGAAAACGGATATCCGGGCGGCGGAAATCAGAGTGCGTACGGCGGGTACGGAAGCGAAAACGACGGGGGTATGGGCGGTACGAACGCACAAAACGGCACGGAAGAAAGCGCGGCGGAGCGGCGGGCGTACGCGGAGATGAAAGACAGAATTACGGCGGCGTTGAAAGAGAGATTCCGTCCGGAATTTTTAAACCGTCTGGACGACGTGATTGTGTTTCATCGGTTGTCTTTGGCGGACGTGGAGAGAATCGGCGGGAAGCTGCTGGATTCTTTGGCGGCGCGGCTTTTAGAGCAGCGCGGGATTGTTTTGTGCGTAACGGACGAGGCGAAACGGCAGCTGGCGGAAGAAGGGTATGAGCCGGAACTGGGCGCGCGGGAGCTGAAACGCGTGGTGCAGCGGAAAATCGAGGACAGATTGTCGGAAGAGATTCTGCTGGGCAAAATTTCGGCGGGCTCGCGGGTTACGGTGGATTGCCGCGGCGGGCAGTTTGTGTTTTTAAGCTGATTGTGTTTTTAAGCTGAGCGGCGGCAAGGGCGCGGTAGAAAAGGCGGCGGAGTATGGAAGAAGAAAAGAAGTACGAAAGAGAAAAAATCGCTGTGGTTACGGGTGGCGTGCGGGGAATCGGTCTGGGGATTTCTCTGGCGCTGAAAAAGAAAGGGTACAGGGTGTACGCGTTGTATTCGAAAGACGAGAAGTCGGCTGCCGCGGCGCAGGGCGAAGGCGTGATTCCCGTGAAGGCGGACGTGAGAAACGAGGCGGAAATCGTAGCGTTTTTCTCGGTGCTGCGACATGTGGACGTATTGGTGAACAATGCGGGCATTGCCGTTGCGGCGCAGTTGCAGGATACTTCCGCGGAGATGCTGGACGAGTTGTACGCCGTGAACGTGCGCGGGGCGTTTCTGTGCGCGCGGGAGGCGGCGAAAAAGATGATTTCCGAGCAGAGCGGGTGCATCGTAAACGTTTCTTCGGTGTGGGGAGAAGCGGGGGGAAGCTGCGAAAGCGCGTATTCGGCAACGAAGGGCGCGTTGATTGCGCTGACGAAAGCTTTGGCAAAAGAGCTGGGGTATTCGGGAATCCGCGTGAATTGCGTTTCGCCCGGAGTGATCGATACGACGATGAACGCGCGGCTTACGGCGGAGGATATGGAAGCGCTGCGGGAGGAAATTCCGCTGGGAAGAATCGGTAAGCCGGAGGACGTGGCGAACGCGGTAACGGGGCTGATTGAAAGCGAATATGTTAACGGGGCGGACGTGCCCGTCAACGGCGGTTTTTATGTCTGACGGCGTAATTGCTTTTTGCCGTTGAGGAAAAAAGGGGGCGGCTGCCTTATTGTTTGAAAATTTTCAAACAGAAAACAAGTTGCGCCCCTCATTCGCCTCGCTGATGCTCGGCACCTTCCCCCGGGGGGAAGGCATGAAGCGGACGGCAATTTTTGCTGCCTTTGCGGTAGCAAAAAGCATGGGCGGCTGCCTTATTGTTTGAAAATTTTCAAACAGAAAACAAGTTGCGCCCCTCATTCGCCTCGCTGTCGCTCGGCACATTCCCCCCCCTGTGGGAAGGCATGAAGAGGCTGACTGATTTATGCAGGCAAGAGAAAAAGAAAAAAAATTAAAAAAACTTGTGAAAACAGTGTGAAATCGCTTGCCTGTTTTGTGCGGCGATGATATAATAAAGTTATAAAAAATTTATTTTTTCGCGGGGCGCGCCCCCTTGTTTTAACTTATCTTGACAAATAAGCGGATAAGTTAAAACAAGGGGGCGCGCCCCCTTGTTTTAACTTATCTTGACAAATAAGCGGATAAGTTAAAACAAGCCGAAACGCAGCGAAAAGAAGGAGAAAACAATATGAAATCTGGTGGGTTTTTCAAAAAATTCGGCGTGTGCGCTTTGTCTGCTGCGCTGTGCGTTTCGGTATTTGCGTCCTGCGGTAAAGATGACGGCAAGGGCGACAAAATCGACGGCAACACCGATATTGCGGCGGTGAAGTCGGAACAGGTGAAAGACGAAGCGGCGTGGAAAGCGGCGTTCGACGTTTCGAAATTTACGAATTTCTCGATGAAAGAAGAAGAAAAAAGTACGCAAGCCGGCGTTACCCAAGAAGGCAGACTTGTGTATAAGTTTGTCGGGGATAAGGCGTACTATTCGACGTATCAGAAGAAGAGCACGGACGAAAACGAGCAGCACGATATTTTCTTTGCGAAAACCAACGAAGTCTGGGCGGCGTACGGCATAAATTATAAAAACGGCGCGAAAATTTCCGAAAGCGCGTACGATATGGAAAATCATTCCGAGTACGAATATATCGTTTCGGGCGAAATGGGGATTGCTCCCGTAAGTCAGCTTGCTCAAACGGTTACTTTCGATAAAGTTACTTACGACGAAACCGCAAAAGGCTACTTATATGAAGCGGAAGGACAGGGCACGGCGACGATTAAAATCGCGGACGGCTTATTCGCGGGATATATCATGAAAACCGAGTCCGGCGAAGGCGACGAGAAAGTCGTTATGGATATGAAAGTTTCGTATTATGATATAGGTTCCACTTCGATTTCGTTGCCGGAAAAAATGGGCAAACCCGCCGAAGATAAGAAAGACGAGGATAAAAAGGACGACGAAAAGAAGGATGACGATAAGAAGGACGACGAAAAGAAACCGGGCGTGGTGTTAACGGCGGATACGGATTTCGATGCGCTGAAGTCGGAAAAAGTTGATGAGGCGGGTTGGAAAAAAGCGTTTGATTACGCTTCGTATAAGAATTTTACCTCTTATACTGCTTACAGAACGACGAATTCTTATGCCGTACAGAAAGCAACCGAAGCAGGCGGATTTCTGAAGATAGGTTCTTACGAACTGTATTGCTACATAGGGGCGGACGGCGCGTATAAAATGTCGGACGGCAAGACCGAAAAGACGTGTGCGAACGTGTTTATCCGGAACGACATTCCCATTACGATGAATTATTCCTGCATGTGTCCCGATTTTTCGAATTATTTTTGGAATTTCAGCTATAATGAATCGAGAGGCGTTTACGAATATAAGGGAGGTCTGAAAACAAACGCTTATTTCGCCGAGGGGAATTATTCTACGTATTCGAGCGTGCGATTAAAAATAGTGAACGGGTTGCTGGCATACATAGACGTAGAAGATAACGGAGAACCGGACAACAGAAAAACTACGAAATTTTACGATTTCGGTACGACGGTTGTGGAGTTGCCCGAAATAAAGAAGGACGACGAAAAGAAACCGGGCGTGGTTTTAACGGAGAATACAGATTTCGGGGCACTCGAATCGGAAAAAGTTGACGCGGCGGGTTGGGAGAAAGCGTTTAACCCCGCTTCGTATAGTAATTTTACGGCTCTTGCATATTATGATTCTATAAAAAGTTGCGTGGTTCAAAAATCTACGGGTACTTCCGGCTTTTTCGGGTTAAAGGATACTCACGATGAAGATATGTATCTTTACGCAAACGCTGACGGCAAATATATGATGATGGTTGGCGGGCAAGTTTCGGAGTGGCCGCTGACGGATGAATATTTTATGCGCGACGGAATGCCTGTGCTTTTGAATTATTCGTGTTTATGCCCGAATTTTGCGAAATTTTTTGCGGAATTTACTTACGACGAAACGAAAAAATCTTACGTATACGCCGGCGAAGGAATACGCACAAACGATTATTTCCTTACGGGCGGTACTTCTGCCGATTACGTGAAAGTAGAATTGAAAATCGTGAACGGCTTGGTGGCGTACGTCAGCGTTGAAGATTCGAGCGGGAATAAGGAAAATACGAAATTTTACGATTTCGGTACGACGGCGATAACGCTGCCTGCGACTGGAAAATAAGTTTCGTTTTTTGTTTGCGACAGAGATAAACGCCCTCCGGAAAAGATTTTTCCGGAGGGTATTTGTTCGCAAAAGAACTCCCCGATTGAATTTCCCGATTGAACGGGCACGTTTTCCGTTGACTTTTCCGCTAAAATTCAATATAATCGGTATATGAGCCGGCATGCGGCATGCGGCGGCGTTTTTTTCGGAAAAAATTTTTTTCGCGTTTTTTGTAACCTTTTTCGTATCCGGACGTCTTATAAGTGCAAGTACTTGAAGCGCAAAGCGAAAAAATACGAAAACAAGGAGTACGAAAAACGATGAAAAACATGAAAAACAAAATGAAAAAACTTACGGCAGGCGCATTTGCCGGCGCGCTGTTCCTGTGCGGATTTACGGCGTGCGAAACGAATAACAACGGCGAGAAAAATTTCAATATTACAAGAGCGCAGGCGGAATCGATTGCGCTTATGCATTCGGGCGTGACGGGAAACGTCGTAACGACGCAGAAAGTAAGCGCGGAAGAGAAAGACGGCGGCAGGTATTATTACGTGGAATTTGTATGCGGAAACGTGAAATACGCTTATCGCATCGACGGCGACACGGGGGATATCGTAAAACTTTCGGTGAACGGACAGAACGTGGCGAAAGACGATTTGCCCGCCGCGCCTTCGGCTCCGGACGCGAATTATATCGGCGAAGCCCGCGCGAAAGAAATTGCTTTGCAGCACGCCGGATATGCGGAAACGGACGTCAGGGAACTTGAAACGGACTTCGATTTCGACGACGGCATGTATTTGTACGAAGTGGAATTTTCTTACGGCGAAAGCGATTACGAATACGAGCTGATTGCCGCCACGGGAGAAATATATACGCTGGAAATCGACGATTTCAGCGTTATCGTTCCCGTACCGGCGGATGTTTCTCTTTCGTATATTTCCGTGGAGCGCGCGAAAGAAATCGCGCTGGCGGACAGCGGAGTTTCTGCGGAAAACGCGACGTTTACCAAGGCGAAATTCGATAAAGACAACGGCGTGCATATCTATGAAATCGAATTTTCCGCGGGCGGTACGGAGTATGAATACGAGATGAATGCCGTAAGCGGCGCGATTATCGAACGAAAAATCGACGGGGTAATACAACTTCCTTCGGACGGCGCCGAATATATCGGGGCGGACGCGGCGATTGAAATTGCTACGGCGCATTCGGGAATAACGCAAAGCGATATGCTGAAGAAGGAAGCGAAGCTGAAAATAATAAAAGGCGCATACGTATACGAAGTGGAATTCGAAACGCCCGAATACGAATTCGAATATCTGATAGACGCAAAAACGGGGAAAATACTTTCCGCGGAAAAGGAGCTTAACGACTGAAAATGAAAAACGACGTAGTGGAGGAGTTGTTTGTAAAATATTATAACGACGCGCTGCTCTACGTCCTGTCTTTATCGGGAAACAAAGCTTTGGCGGAGGACGCGGTATCAACGGCGTTTTTCAAGGCGTTGCGAGGAGGCGACGGCGAAATAAAAAGTTTTAAGCCGTGGCTGATGAAGGTTTGCCGGAACGTGTGTTTCGATATGCTGAAACATCGGAAACGGTATGCCGCGATTGACGAAAGCATGAAAGACGAAAGCGAAAACGCCGTTGATAAAATTATCAGGGACGAGAGGTACAAAGCGCTGTACCGGGCGATAGAATTGCTGCCGGATACGCAAAAAGAGGCGGTGTTGCTGTTCTACTTCGAAGAACTGCGCATCAAAGATATTGCGGGCGTTACGGGAAAAACGGAAGATTACGTGAAGGTGCTTTTATACAGGGCGCGCGAAAATATGAAAAATATTCTGGAGAGGAAACAATGAGTTTCGAAACGTTGTACGAAAAATACATGAACGGCACGGCGAGCGAAGAGGAACGCGTTTATGTGGAAGAAGAGATTGCCAAAGCGAGAAAATTGGGAGAAATTCTCGAAGCGGCGGAAAAGGATAAAGCGAAAAGTGCTTCGCCTTCGGGCGGCGCGGACGGGGAAAACGTCTGCCTTGCGCCGGAAGATATTTTAGAGGACGCAGACGCGGAACAGGTAAAAAAAGCAAGAAAACGGCACAGAATACGTTCGTCGGTGCGGGCGTTTCTGATTTCGCTGGTTTCCGCAATCGTTGTGGCGGGCGCCGTAACGGGAGGCGTTATCGGCACGGCGACGGGGGCGGCGAAAAAACAGACGAAAATTTCGGAAACGCAGGCGAAAACGATTGCTCTGGAATATTATTCGGCGAATTGCGCTTCGTCGGAAGCGACGGGGGGCGCCTATATCAAAAATTTTGAAAAAGACCTTGAATTTACGAAGAATCTGAAAAATTCGTTTTACAAATATAAACTTGCGGTAAGCCGTCTGGGCGGATATAAAATCGAAATAGAAATCGATTCGCGTACGGGAGCGGTAACTTTGGTGGACTGGCAGTGAGCCGCTGCAAAAACGGGTTTCGGCGCGGACGGCATAGAAAAACCGAGTGCATAGAACACTCGGTTGAACGTGGAAATGCTATTTATCGTTTGATTTTTAGTCCGAAATAATCTCTTGTAAAAAACAAAACGAACTTTGAATTTTCATCAAGGTTCGTTTTATTGTTGTTTGCGTGTGTATACGACAAAATCTCGTTTTTCGGGCGATTTTTGAGAGTGTGTCGGACTATTTCAATCTTTTATCTCTAAAAATCGGAATTTTCAAATTAGTCTTTGCAAATAACCTTTGAACCTTCACCATCAATTACAATTCCCTGACGGTTGTTAATTG
>ENA-UERG01000379-UERG01000379.1-human-gut-metagenome-genome-assembly--contig:-NODE-379-length-43708-cov-11.284935_pt1 | contig 43708 bp, 48 predicted proteins | sample MGYA00242954_ERZ507954 | MGnify/ENA primary metagenome ERZ507954 (study PRJEB26167, sample SAMN06115478) | human gut metagenome | host: Homo sapiens | place: China:Sichuan | collected 2015-01-21...
TCATAGACGCAACAATCAATCACCAGCCCCTCGAAGTAAGCTACACAACACACGCAGGCATTAGTTCAACGAATGTGTAAGGGGGGAAAAACGAAATGTGTAGGATTGGGTTATGGTAGATTGTAGGTTATTTGTTGAAAGATAGAGAGTTAGGAGATTAGGACAGAGAGTGGAGTGAAAAACGAAATGTGTTGTTTGTTTTAATTTGATTGAATTGGCGTTTAAATTTTAACGGCGTTTTAACGGCTGTGTTGGATGTGGGTTTAATCGGGCGGTAGATTGGGGGTTGGCCGGTTGCCCTTAGAGCCTTGAACGGGGCTTGTGCGGGCGTTTAATTGGCTTGGATGGGCGGTTGTCCGCAATGAGGGAAAGAGGCTCTTAAAGGGTCTCTTTTTCTTTTGCCTTTATGTGATGGAAGTCGGGCGGATTGTTCCAAATAGCTTTTATTTGGTATATTTGCAGTGAATTAAATACCAAATACGATATGGTCAAGGTAATACACGTGCATTTGCTTTACGAGAAGAAGAACTACTATTTCGGGTCCGTTTCCGCCATCTTCGACACCCTCCCGGAGGAGGTGGTGGGGATAACCAAGAACAGCCTGTTGCATGCCGGATTGAAGGACGGGAGCGTCAAAATCACGAAGCGGGCGATGATTATACAGTCGCACCTGATTCGAGGCTCTAAGTAGCTGTTTTAACGGTGTTTAAACGGTATTTTAACGGTGTTTTATGCTGGACGGTGTCATTTGCCCGTTTTAACGGCATAAAACACCGTTTTTTTGTACTTGGGGGTGCATTTGGGGGTGCGTTTGGGGGTGCATTTTTGCCAATGCAAAAACGAAAAGTACCGAAAGGGGGTGCATTTGGAGGTGCAATTTTACATTTCTTAATGGTGGTTTAATACCCCTGTGTCCCCTTTTAAGGCTTGTTTTTATTGGTTTTTATATTATTAGAGGATACAAAAATATATTTGCAGATATATATTCATTACCCTGTAATTTTAGTTACTTTTCTATCTTACAGGCTGTTGTATATTTTTACCCTGTTAAACAGATTTACGGCTCGTTTTGCCCTTTTGGGCTTTCTGCCGATTAAAATAGCGTATGTATGCTTCCTAATACCGCATATACTTTACGAATCATATCAACGGGAATTTCCTGTTCAGCATATTCGGGGCTTTTGTTTGTCGGTATAAGGCGCACGAACCCTTCACGTTCAGACATGCGGATGCGCTTGATTGTGCGGTAGTCGTCTGTTATGATGCCGTAAATTTCCCCTGCCGGAAGGTACTCAATTGGCGAGTACATCTCTTTCATCGCAATGAAGTCGCCGTTGTTCAGTTCGGGTTCCATCGAATGCCCGGTGATATTGCACCAAACCACGCCCTCCTTGTTGTATGGCGGGAAATTGATGTAATAATCCGGGTTGCGGGACTGGTCGTTCAATACCAAGTCGAAACCTCCGATAAAATCCACATTGTAATAGGGTGCGCCTTCGCATTTGCAATTTGCTTCCGGAAAAATTTCCTTTTCTTTCTCTTTTTGTGAGCAGGAGGTAATTCCTGTTAGAAGCCAATTGAAATCGACTCCTTCACATTTTGTGTATATAGCATCTATGTCAAAAGTAAGTCTGTTATACCAATTTGTAATGGTATTGGGAGCCACACCTAAAAAACGTGCTAAATCTGCATTGCCTCTTAACGAGTAATACTCTTTGATTCGATCTAAAACAGCAGATTTATCGAGATTTTTTCCCATAATGTGAAATTCTTCTTGTTTTTATTTTGATTATTCCCATTTTGTGTGTAATATTGCAGCACATTAAAAATGTGAACACGCTTCAAAGATATGGAAAAAGCGTGAGACATGCAACAGCAACTAAAAACAAATAGATATGTCGAAAAAGAGGATCGTATTAGAGTATGGCGAGGCAAAAAGGATTGCCTACCTGATGAACTGCACGAGGGAGATGGTCAGCCATAGCCTGAATTACCGCAAGGACACCAAGCTTGCGAAAGCAATCAGGAAAATTGCCATCATGCGTGGCGGCGTGGAGGTGAGTTTGGAACAGGACAGAAAGGAGGATTGACCATGGGCGTATTCAGGGAATTATACAAGGAGGAGATGGGATTGTGGCGCAGGCTGTCGGTATCCCAAAAGTGTATCGTGGTTTACTTCCAGGCCAGCCTGGTCCTGCTGGGCTGCTTGGCGGACCACAATCCGGACTGGGTGGTTATGCTGGCCGTGCTGAACTTCGGCAATTCCGCACGGCTGTTAAAACGAGTGCCGACTGATAAATTAAAGGAGGATTGAATCATGGCTACAAAGAAAGTATATGACGCATGCTGTAGGAAACTACAATCAACACCATTGTACAGTCTTAACAGTAAAGGCAATTCCATGCGGTTATTAAAGCCGGACATGCAGAATCTATTTGGGGAAAAACTCATTATTGATGAGTTTGAAATGTTGCGATGCGGCGAAGCTGAAAAGCGCAGACATCTTTATGAGGATAAGGTCTTGAGGTTCCTTTACCTGGAAAACCAGTCTTATATGGGCTTCGGTATCGTAAAATAAAAAGAAATCATCATGAAAATGTATCTGCAACCCTTTTGCAAATTGTTGGCAAAGCCGTACTACAGGCAAAAGTTTCTTTCGCCCCTCTTCTTCACTATTGGCTTCTACTCCAACACCAAAAAGCGTGATAAAACTTGGGTAATCGGTATGTGGATATTTAATCATGGTGCAAATATAATAAAATAAACAATCAAATCGGGGGTATTATGGAATACTATAAAAATGAACTCTGTGTCACATACGAGGAGCTGACCTCCGGGGATGACCCTGTGGTGAAGTATGAGACATTAAAGAGCAATATCGCCAGGGGCAACATCCGTGCCGCCCGCAGCGGAGGGGGCGAAGGCTCGTACGCGCTGATCGTTTATTCCTCGCTCCCCGGCAAATACAAGGCCCGCTTTGTCGCCAAATACGGCAATCCCGAGGAGTTGTTGACGCTGCAAGACAGGATGGACAGAGTCAAGACGGACGACCGGGCAAGGGAGTTTTACGAGAAGTACCGGTACGAGATGAACGGCATAGAGACAAGACTGAACGACAAACTGATAGCCGAATACACCCTGAACGCATCCGTGCTCAACGCACTGGTGAGCGACTACGAGCAAAAGACATCGAAGCGCAGGATGTACGGCAACAGCCTCGACACCGTGTGGGGGTGCGTGGCAGCCACCAGCGAGAACCTGAGGCGGATATACCACCACACCCTGCCGGAGAACACGGCAAGGCTGCGTGACAAAATCAAACGCTACCGGAAAGACAGCTACGCCTCGCTCATCTCCGGGAAGATAGGCAACGCCAGTACGGTGAAGATAACCGAAGAGGCAGGCCGTTACCTGGTCGCCCTGAAGCGGAGCCGGGTGCCGGTCTATACCGACTCCCGCATATTCGATGAATACAACCGAGCAGCCCCGGAAAAAGGCTGGAAGCAGCTGAAAAGCCTGCGCAGCCTGACGATGTGGTTCAGCCGCCCGGAGATAGAGCCGCTCTGGTACGATGCCGTCTACGGGGAGCTGGCAAGCCACCAGAAGTACGGGCGCAAGCACCGGACGGCACTGCCCATGCGGCGCGACACCCTGTGGTATGGCGACGGGACGAAGCTCAACCTGTATTACAGGGACGGGGAAGGCAAGGTGCGCACCACGATGGTCTACGAGGTGGTGGACGCATACAGCGAGGTGCTGTTGGGCTATCACATCAGCGACCACGAAAACTTCGAGGCGCAATACAACGCATACAGGATGGCGATACAGGTGGGCGGGCACAAGCCCTATGAAATCGTCCATGACAACCAGGGAGGCCACAAGCGGCTGGAGAAGGACAAGGAGTCCGGCACGCCCGGCTTTTTCGACCTGATATGCCGTATCCACAGGCCGACCGCCCCTTACAGCGGGCAATCCAAGACGATAGAGAGCATATTTGGCCGTTTCCAGTCGCAGGAACTGAATAAGGACTGGCGGTTTACCGGGCAGAATATCACGGCAAAAAAGGAAAGCAGCCGCCCGAACCTGGAGTTCATCGAAGCCAACAAGGACAAGCTGTACACGCTGGAGGAGCTGGAAGCCCGCTACGCCGAGGCGCGCAAGGCGTGGAACGAGGCAAAACACCCGGCAACCGGTATTCCCCGCATCGAGATGTACAACAACAGCGTCAACGACGAGACGGACGTGGTGACGGTGTACGACATGGTGGACATCTTCTGGGTGTGGACGAAGCGTCCTGCCACCTTCACCGACTCCGGCATAGAGGTCACCATCGGGGGCAGGAAGCTGCCGTACGAGGTGTTTACGAAACCCGGGTTCCCCGACCACGAGTGGCGGAAGAAGAACACCTACCGGACGTTCTATGTCAAGTACGACCCCAACAACCTGCGCAGCATCCGCCTGTACTGGGAGGACAAGGCCAAGCAGCGGAGGTTCGAGCGGATAGCGGAACCCTACATGACCGTCCACCGTGCCATCCAGGACCAGCGGGAAGGGGAAGCCGAGTTCATCCGCCGGGAACAGGAGGCGAACATCCGTGACCGCATCGACCGCCAAGTGATCGCCAAGGAGATAGAATACGCATACGGCGTGGCGCCCGAGCAGCACGGCTTATCCACCCCGAAACTGAAAGGGGTCACCAAGGAGGTGCAGCAGGAGGTGGAAAGGCGGACGAAGCATTACGGCCGGAAGCCGGAAGAGTACAGGATCGGGCGCGCCACCAAGCGGGCAAGCCTGCTCACCTGGGACGAACTGGAGGACAACAGGCAGGTGGACATGCTCCAGGTCGCCGGCAAACTATAAGCGAATCACAAGCAATAACAATATTAAAAAGACAAACATGGAAACATTAAGCATCAAAGAAAAGGACCAGATCCGTGAAAACCTGCGGGCGTACACAGCCCGCTATGCGAGCCAGAACAAGGCTTCGAGCAGCCTGAAAAGCGTCAGCGTCGCCGTCATCAGCAAAGTCCTTAACGGCAAGTACGACAACATCTCGGACGAGATGTGGCGCAACATCGCCTCGCAGGTCGGTAGCCGGGCAAAGGAAACCGGCTGGCAGGTTGTGGAAACGTCCGCCTACCAGGAAATCCGCTATGCGCTGGACGACGCACAACATTGGCGCAACGTGACGTGGGTGGTCGGTGAAGCCGGGTGCGGGAAGACGACGGCGGCCCGCCTTTATACAGAAGAGAACCGCGACGTGTTTTACATCCTCTGCTCCGAGGACATGAAGAAGGGGGACTTCGTCCGTGAGATCGCGCAGAAGGCCGGCATCCGGACGGAAGGGCACAACATCCGTGAGGTGTGGAACCTGATACTGGACGACATCATACAGATGGAACGCCCCCTGCTCATCTTCGACGAGGCGGACAAGCTGACCGAACCCGTCTTCCACTACTTTATCTCGATGTACAACAAGCTGGAGGACAAATGCGGCATCGTGTTCATGTCCACCGACTACATCAAGCGGCGCATCGAAAGGGGCTTGCGCTACCGGAAACCCGGCTACAAGGAGTTTTACAGCCGCATAGGGCGCAAATACTTCGAGCTGGAGGAGACGACGGCAAACGACGTTTATTCCATCTGCGTGGCGAACGGGGTGCAGGACAAGAAGAAGATAGAGGAGATCATCCGCGACACGGAGGGCTGCGACTTCGACCTGAGGAGGGTGAAGAAAGCCGTCCACCGGACGAAGCGGATGGGGGAACAGGTGGCGTTTTAACGGTGTTAAAACAGCGTTTTAACGGTATTAAAACAGTATTAAAACAGCATTAAAACAGGTATGAAACGAGCTTTGAGCGTCCGGGATATCCTGGATAAGAAATATGATACTTTCCCTTTCGAGGGAAAATGGAAGGAGGCTTTCGGCACTCCCGAGCGCACCGGCGTTTGGTTCGTCTGGGGCAACTCCGGCAACGGCAAGACCTCCTTTGTCATGCAGCTGTGCAAGGAGCTTTGCAAATACGACCGTGTGGTGTACAACAGCCTGGAAGAGGGCGCATGCCTGACGGTGCAGAACAACCTCCGGATACATGGCATGTTGGAAGTGAACCGCCGGATGGCTTTCATCCAGGAGGACATGGACACGCTAAAGGCACGGCTCCGCAGGCACAAGAGCTACAACATCATCGTGATAGACAGCCTCCAATACACCCATATGAGCTACCGCGAGTATATCACGCTGAAAGAGGCGTTCCCTAACAAGCTTTTCATTTTCGTGAGCCACGCCAGGGGCAAGAACCCGAAGGGGGACGCAGCCGAGGGCGTGATGTACGACGCCGCCCTGAAGATATGGGTCGAGGGCGGAAAGGCGTTCAGCAAGGGGCGGTTCATCGGGGAGACGGGCGAATATGTCGCCTACCCCAAGCTGGCAGAGGTGTATTGGAGCGACAACAATACAAACAACATAAAAAACGAATATCATGAGTAAGAAACAGGTGTATCAATTGGGCATGGAACGGCAATATGCCGCGCATGTGCTGCTGCTCTGGAACGAAGGGAGGTATCCTTGCGATATCCGGGTAAGGCGGGCGAAAACGGACAACCTGGTAGTCATCGAGGTGGACGATTTGAGCCTTGCGAACGAGGTGGCGAACGCCATCAGGTGCAAGGTCGCCATCAAGGAAGTAGGACAACATAAATCATAAAACTATGGACGAGATAATAGAAAAGGAGGACGAAGCATGAACTACGCAAGGTTTTACCTGCTGCTCAAACATTTTCCGGCAGCGGACAAGGAGGAGCTGAAAGAGTCGTTGGTCAGCCAGTACACGGGCGGGCGCACGACCTCGCTGCGGGAGATGACGACGGACGAGTACGACGCCCTTTGCCGGGCGTTGGAAGAGTCGGAGGAGAACCGCAGGGCACGTGAGGCGCACATCGAGTTGATGCGGCAGAAGCGGTCGGTCGTGCTGTACCTGATGCTGCGGCTGGGCATCGACACGAGCGACTGGGCAAGGGTGGACGCTTATTGCATGGACCCGAGGATAGCCGGCAAGAAGTTCCGCAAGCTGACGGAGGAGGAACTGGACACCGTGGCCATCAAGCTGCGGCTCATCAAGAGGAAAGAGACAGCTAAACAGAATAGTAAACGTTTTATCAATTAATTGTATCATGACAGATTTAAGCAAATTATCAAGCAAGGAACTGGAGGCTTTATTGGAAGCCAAGAAGAAGGAAGAACACCAGCGGGCATTGGACAAACGTGCCGCTTACGAAGGCATCCGTGCCGAGCTGGTGCAGAAAGTGGAAAACAAGGTGCGTGCCGTGTGCGGCGAGGTCAGGGGGCTGCACGACTTTTGCGTGGATGAAATCGGGGCGTTCAAAAACGTGCTGGCGGAGTACGGGCAATTGAGGCGCGAGGGGCAATTGAGCTTCACGGTGCAGGAGGGCAACTTCCGCATCGAGGTGAAGAGCTGCAAGGTGAAACGCTTCGACGAGCGGGCGGACGTGGCGGCCTCCCGCCTGATCGAGTTCCTGCAGCAGTGGATAGAGGGCAAGGAGGCAGGCGCGGACGACCCGATGTACCAGCTTGCGATGACACTGCTGGAGCGCAACAAGTACGGCGACTTGGACTACAAGTCCATCTCCAAGCTCTACGAGCTCGAAGGGCGGTTCAACAGCCCGGAATACAGCGACATCATGGCGCTCTTCAAGGAGTCGCATCTGGTGGAGGGCACATCGACCAACTTTTACTTTTACGAACGGAACGAGCTGGACGTCTGGGTCAAGATGGAACCATCGTTCAACAGGTTATAAAAAAAGATGCAAAACATGAAATACGAAGTTTTATTGAAAATGATGCCAGGCAAGACAAAGGCGGAGGAAGTTAAAAAGGAAGGGGACGGATACCCGTGCCGGCGGGAAAAGACCGTGCCGCCGCATGTCGCCGTGTGCCGCGTATGCGGGGGCAAGGGCAAGGTGGACGGGTGCGGCTGCAAGCAGTGCAAAGGCTCGGGGCGTGTCATCGTGTCGTCGGAGGTGGTGACGTATATCACCGCCTACGACCCGGAGGCGGAAACAGGAAAGGAGGGGAACGATGCTGTTTGAGTTGTTTAAGCAGATACGCACGGTCCTGGCGGAAGCCTACCATGTCGAGTTCGATTCCTACGGCATAGTCCGCACCTCCGACGAGTCGGAGATAAGGGACATACAATATTTTGCCGACCAGTACGGGGATGTGATACACGCCGTCCCCGCCATCTTCATCGACTTGGGCAAGCTGGACCTTGCACGGTTGGTGAAAGGGCAAAGGAGCATGTCCATCCCCATTACCCTGCACGTGGTGACGGAGATATCGTCGGAAAGCGACTATAACACCCCCGACCTGGCCATCCATTACCACGAGGAGCTTGCCCGGCTCGCGAAAGACGCGCTGGAGGGCGTGGTGCTGGAATTCGAAGGAATCAACACCCGCCCGTTGCGGGTGACGGGATGGAGCTTTTACGCCCGCTACCGGGGGTGGATGGTCACCCTGTTGGAATTAGAAACCAAGGCTTAGTTGTCTGTCGTCCTTTTTCCTCTTGCCGTTCTTCAGCTCCTGTTTGGCAGGATAGGCAAGCCACCGGTTGAAGGTCGAATAGGAGATGCAATAGGTGTCACGTATGTAATGTTCATAGACGAACAGCTGCGTGACGCCTTTCCTTTTGTAGTCGAGGACAATGTCTTGCACCCGTGCCATCTTTACCAATACGTTGCGGTTGTTGTATGCCATATCCCCTCCTTGTAATATGCGCAAAATTACGTCATTAGCGGATATTATGCAAGGGTAGCGGCTTGTAAATGCCGCCCGTCCGCCGCAAGGGGCGTATGTTTGTATCGAACGGAGGGCGGTATTTAGCGTTTAAACACCGTTAAAACACCGTTTAAACAGTATTTATGGCAGTACGTTACAAGTTGATTTTGCGCAAGGACATGAGCAAAGGCGCAGCCGAAGGTGCGAAATTGTATTACCCGCAGGCGGTCAATAACGGTTATGTGCCGTTTGACGAGTTGTGCGGGGAGATATCCGACATGTGTACGTTGACCAGCGCCGATGTCAAGGCGGTGCTCGACCGCATGAACTACATCCTCGACCGCCACCTGAAGGCGGGCCGCATCGTGCAGTTCGGGGAAATCGGGAACTTCCGGATGTCGGTCGGGGGCAGCGGGTCGAAAGCCACGGACGACTTCAAGGCCTCGCAGATCCGCAAGCCCCGCATCGTTTTCACGCCCGGGAAGATGTTGCAGACGACCCGTGTGGACAGCACCTTCGAGCAGCTCCACAAGGAGGAGGGGAAGGAAGGGGAAAACAAGGGCTGACGGCCTTTCCCCGAAGAGCATACCACCTTTTTGTGAAAAGCATACTACCTTTTCCGGAAAAGGTGGTATGCTCCCTTTTTAATGCTTACCTTTGCTAAAAAACATGACATGGAAAAATTTACCGTCCGTGTGTACGGGCTACAAGAACTTGCCACCTGCTATTTCCCCGGTTCCACTCCCCAATCCGCCAGCCACCGCCTCCGCTCATGGATGCGCACCGACCGGCTGTCGGAAGCGTTGGAAGAGGCGGGGTATGTCCCCGGGCAGCGGCTGCTGACCCCCAAGCAGGTCGCCGTCATCGTGGACCACATAGGCGAACCGTGAGCCTTTACGGGTGTCATCCTTTCAATATCCTCCCCATCCCTTTCTCGATGATGTCCCCTATTTTCGCATCCAGTTCCTGCGAATGCCCGATAAAGGGGCGTGCGGGCAGTTTTGCCGTCCGCCTGCCGAACACGCGGATGTCGCCCCCGTTGTTTTGCACCTCCGCATAAGGCTTGTCCGAGAGGATTTCCACGCCTTGCGGCACCACGTTGTGCCGGATGCTGTCCTGCAACTCGTGCGTGCGCCCGTTCAGGATCTTGCGGACGGTGGCGGCTTTGGAGAAGTTGAGCCTCTTCTGGTTCTTGGCCTTGTGCGTCTTGCCCGTCTTCCTGTTCCGGGCAAAGGTGTAGGAGTTGCGCCTTTCCCCCTTGTATTCGAATCCGTACCATCCGCTCGACGGCATGCGGCGTTTCACCTCCTTCCACTTCTTGATGCCTCCGTCCATGAAGCCTTCACGCACGAAGTTCTCCCGGAAGTGGTCCACAGCCGTCTTGCCCGCCTGCCGGGGAAGGTCGTCACGCACCCACCTCTCCACCTCCTTGATTTTCCGCTTCAGTATCTTCTCGATGTCGTCGTTCATTTTCGTTTAATTTTTCTTCTTTCTTACCCATATTGTTTGTTTTTTCGATGATTGTTGATTTTTTTATTTTATGTTTTGTTGTTATTGGGAAAATAGTTGTTATCTTTACGGTGTGTGAATGTCGAAGATACGGCGCGATAACTTCAAGCTTTCCTTTCACACTTTCAAAGGTGGCTTCGGTCACCTTTTATTTTTTCTAATTCAGCCCTTATTCTTTCTTTTGTTTGTCTCGTGTCGCCAGAGAAGAAATCAGGGGTAATTTTAACTGCTTTGTCATTGTATATTACATAACACTCGCTTATGGTACCATTCTTGAAATCCAAATGACGGTTGTTTATTGCTGATGATAACTTGATACTTGGAAGTTGCCTGAATTTATCTGGGTGCATATCCAAATCAAGGACTACAACTGAGCAACCTTGCTTGATGGCTTTATTGAATCCTGAAGCGACTCCGTTGGGTGATTCAATACCTTTTCTATCTGCTATCAAATCGTCAATTTCATACTCCGGATTCTTAACGCCGTATGCTCTGACATGCTCCCTTATCTTGATATTCGTATCAGGATACGTGTCAAGAATAGCCTTTGCCGCTCTAACGTTCTCTCTCACCTCAGTTTGATCAGCCTTGGTGCTTACCATTAGCCGTTTCCCATAATCCGGGTCAGGCTTATATTCGTTTTCTTTCTTTTCCACAAACCCCTCCACCGCCTTCTCCGCACCCGGATAAGCGGATGTGAAATAAGGGTGGTCACGGCTGAACAGCTCGCCCGACCGTGCCGGGTTGCGGCTCAACCCCGGCGACCTTACCCCCGCCTCTTCGGACGGAGGGACGGTGGTCGGTTCCGCCCCGGGTGCGGCAGGATTGTCCCCGATGTGGGTGATGGGCTTGTCGGTGTTGCGCATGTCGCACTGGCATCCCCACACGCAGCCCGGGTAATGCGTCTCCCACCACGGGTCGGTCAGCCTCCTGACGGTATGGTAATACTTCCGGTGCGACATCCTCGGTTCCGCCGCACGGCTCGGCAGCCACTCCGCATTCGGATAGAGGTCGCCGTCCTTCTCGTACTGCTTGAAGCGCACGGCGGTGCGTGCGACCCTCACGGCGGTCGCGTACTCCGTCTGCAACCAGTTGACGTTGTATTCGCCTATGACCGGTGCGGCTGCCCAGCGGAAACTGTCGAAGCTGCGTGCGTTGCCGTCATCGTCCACCAGCAATCCCGCCAAGTCGTTCTGCTCCCTGTGCGCCTTGAAGGCGGCGAACACGGCGTTGTTGCGCTTCAGCTCCCGTATGAACCCCTTGTCCGGCTTCCCCCATTTGACGGACAGCTTGACCGCCCTGTCCACGGCCTCGTTTAAAGCCGTGCAGGAGTCCGTGAACAAATCCGGGTCTATCTTATGCTCGACATCGAACCCGCCCTGTATGCGCCTCAAAACCCGCTCCACCATCTTCGTGAGGCCGGGTGAATGGTACACCTCCTTCGGTTTCCCGGCACATATTGCGCAACCGTCCTTGTACAGGCTGTCCATCAGCCCGGAAAAGCCTACCTTTCGGGCTTCCGGGCCAATCCGAAAAAACCAAGGTAGCCTCCATGGTTTTCCTCCTTGTTCTCTTTCGACGGGTCGTCGGGCTTCCAGCTCTTGCCGTCCACCGTGTTCTCGTCCTTGTCCTTCAGCCCGTAAAAGGTGAACTCGTAGCCGTCCAGCCGGTAGCCGTGGGCAACCAGGAAGGGGAACAGGCGGTAGTTGATTATATCCTGTATCCGCTTCATGCGGGCTTTCGTGAACTCCGTCATGACACGCTCGTGCACCTCCGCCGTACCCGTCCATTGCGCATTCTTGCTTGTGCCCGTCTGCCCGTTCATCATCTTGGCGATGTTGTCGTCGCACACCTCCACCAGGCTCTTGTAGTTGTCGCTGCTCTCCTTGCTGGCCACGGAGGTGACGATCAGCTCGTCCTCCGAATCTATCACGCCCGCCAGGTTCGCGCCGAACTCCTGCAACTCCCGTGCGGCACGGTCTTTGTCCGCATCGTCCGTGGCGTTGGTCTTGTAAGTCAAAAAAGGCTTGCCGAAACGTTCGTTGTATTCAGACCAGTCCGCCCGGGCATAGGTTTTCCAGATCACCTCCCGGCTGATGCTCTCCAGCTTGCCGAGATTCTCCGCCGTGCCTACCGGCAACAGGAAATACTCCGTCTCGTGGTCCCCGTAAGGGATCCCGTCACGGTCCCACGGGTAAACCGTGATGACCTTCTCGAACGGGCGGACATATTCCCGCGGGAATACGGTCACCTCCGTAAATTCCCCGTTTGCGTCCTGCTCCCCGAACTCTATGAGCTGGTAGCCCCAAAACTCCGAATCCATGGCGGCGCAGAGGAACTGGGTGAACCAGGGGCGGGCAAAAAGCGCCGTCCGCCCCTTGTCCTCCTTCTCCTCCCCCTTCGCATGCACCTCGAAAGGCTCGGTTATCAGGAACGCTTCCGCCTTGTCCCGCTCGGAGATGACTTGCGAATCCTTCCAGACATTGGAATAAATCTCGAGGAGCTGCTGGCGGTCGGAATTTTCCGGGTCCCGTGCGGCCAATGCGGCTTGCACCAGCCTTTCCATCTCCATCTGCGTCCGCACGGGCGGCAGCCGGTGGACAAGGCGTGATTTGCGACGCTCCTCCTTCTTGTTAAAATACCGTTTAAACAGCGTTTGAACACCGTTTATGTAGCTTTTTAATGGTTGCATATCGTTGCTTTTTTGTATGATCAATAAGGGTCATGCGACCGTCTCGGGTTGCTGGTGAACCGGAACATGCCGCCCGTGACAGGTTGCCCGTCCGGGTCGGCCCGCTCCTCCAGCGTCGTGCCGTCCTTGCCGGCCGACACCCTCCGTATCTCCTCCACCACGTCCTCGTAGTTGGTGCGCACCCGCTCCGGTATGTCGGCGTCGGGCACGCTCTGGTACAGGTAGTAGATGGATAAAACCGCCATCCAGCGCACCATGCCCTGGTTCCGTTCATTGCCGCTTTTGCCCAGCTCTTCCCCGACCTTGTACCGTTTCGACAGTTTTTCGATGATGAATCCGGCTGCAATGTTCTGGCAATCCTGTATTTTGCAGGTATTGCTCCCGACCAGCTTCCTTAGGGCCGTGTCTGTGATAAATAAATGGAAGTCGCATATCTCAAGATAATTAATGGTTACCATGGTTGTCTGTTGTTATTACGTTTATACTTGACCGTCCTGATCGTGCCCGGCTTTTTGATGGCCCGCTTGTTGATCATGTAGATGGCGGACTCGGCGGCGTCCGGGCCGTCGTCGTGCGGCGCATCGGGGAAGCCCAGGAACTGCTGCCTCACCTCGACCATGTCCGGGCTTTGCCTCATGTCCCGGTTGAACCGCAGCAATCCCCGCTCGGCATAGGCGCTCAGGTTCTCGATGCGGTCCATCTTGTCCGGCTTCTTGCGCCTGTCCCCGCGGATGGCGATGGAATAGCCCCGGTTGGCTGCCTCCTCGTCATACGCCTTGAGGTGGATGTCCTGCATCATGTTCGCCTCGATGAAGTGCTGACAGCTCTTGCCTTCCGGTATCCCCTCCGCCAGGTTGTAATGCCCCCGCACCATTTCTGGCGTGGTGCATTGCCGGCAAAAGGCGTCGTATATGTCGAAGTAAGGGCCGTTCTTGCCGACCAGCACGATGGCCTTGAAGTCGTTCTTTTTCGTCTCTTTCCACGACGGGTCGCAGTAGGTGCATAACGCCTCGCATTTGGAAACGGGAGGCAGTTCCGCCCATGGCAGGTGCTCCTCACGGAACACCCTGCCGATGACGATATGCTGGTGGAACAGTTCGCGCAGGGCGATCCTTTGCCCCATGTTCTCCATTTTGGTAAGGATTTGCTGCCGGGTGTACCGCTCCTTCCATGCCGGCACGCCCTTTTCGGAGAGGTCCATCTTGTGCGTGCGCGGGTTTTCCAGGGCGTACACCTTCAGGTGGGTGATGGACGGCTTGACCGGGTCCCCCTCCTCCACGTCCCCGACGATATGCGCCAAGATGGACTTCTTGTGGATACGGTTGCCGATCACGACAAAGCGGCTGCCTTTCGTGGGCGCGCAGCCGTAGAGGTCGCCCATGACCCAATCCACCGCGTCCTGCACCCGTTTCTCGTTCTTGCAGATTTCCGCATCGTCGATGTCGTCCACGATGATAAGGTTGGGGCGGTTGGCGGCCTCACGCACGCCACGGGGCGACTGCCCGCGCCCGAACGCCCAAAAGCCCAACCCGTCGGAGGTGACGAATTGCCCCGAATCCCATTTGCCGGATTTGTACTGTACGCCGAAATCGGCAATGTAACGCTTGTTGAACATCAGCTGCTCCTGCAGGTCCGCCAGCAGCCCGTCCGCCTTGTCCTCGTTGGCGGACGCCAGCACCACGCCCGTAAGCTCCCCCCTCGCCTTCAGGTAGAGGGGCAGGAAGATGTCCATGACCACCGACTTGGCATGCTCCCTGGGCCATTCGCCCACGAACACGATATTGCCGTGCCCGGCTATCTCCTTGACCGCCTTCTTGTGGAACCAGGCGAAATCGGAGTCCATGAAATCCTCGAAGTAGTAACGGCAGAACTTGGTGAAGTCCTTCAGCAGGGACGCAACGCGCCGCCGCTTTTGCGCCTCGCTCTCCTCCTGTATGGGGTCGAGACGGACGGTCTCCCGCATCTCCGCCAGCCATTCGTCGTATGCCTTTTGCTCCTTGCGCGAGAGCTGCCGTGTGATTGTCCTTTCGCTCATGTCGCACTCCTTTCTTCATTCAGGAAGTCGTTCAGCAGCGGTGCGACCTCTTTTGCCAATTCCGGATGGTTGTCCTTCAGGTATTTGTTGACCTTGCGGACGGTGCGCACCAGCAGCGTCCAGTCCGTTTCCTTTTCCCGGATCATGTTATAGAGGTCCCTCACCCCGTCGATGTCTCCTTTTGTTATCAGGCGCACCTTGCCGTCCTCCGTCGTGCTGACGGCATAGGCCTCTTTCAACTTTTTAAGCTGCACCAGCTGGTAGCGCACCAGGTCGCGGATGTCCTCGTGGATGGTCTGCATGGCCATCAGGTCGTCGGTCGCCTTCTTCTCCCATTCGCCCTCCTTCTTCCAGCGGCTCACGGTCTGCTCGCTCTTGCCGGTGATGCGGGCTATGTCCTGCCCGCTCACGCCCTCCTTGTACAACACGTATGCGATATATCTGTCATCCATTGCGTCTCTTTTTGTACAAAAATGGCAGACAAAAACAAACTTAGGAAATAAAATGGCAACCGTTGGAAGGATAGTTGCAAGCGTAGCAACTTTGTTTGTTATAGCGGTTCGGATGTTGTTATTTCGCTGTAGTAAAAACAGGTAAATATGTATCAACGAATCGTAGACAAAGAGAAACGGGAGGCGACAATCGCCCTTTACGGGGTCATCGGGCAGGACATACCCGGCAACCAGGTGGCGTTGGACATCGCGGCGATGGACGGGGGTGTCGACACCATCAACATCCTTATCAACAGCGACGGCGGAAGCGTGTCGGAAGGTTTGTCCATCGTGTCAGCCATCCTGTCCGCACGTGCGTACATACACGCATTCGTAAACGGTATCGCAGCCTCCATGGCGGCGGTCATTGCCGTGTCGGCGGACAAGGTGACCATGCAGGATTACGCCAAAATGATGATCCACAACCCGTTCTTCGAGGGCAAGGGAAGCGACAAACTGTCGGACAGGGAGCGGAAAGCCCTCGACAGCATCACGGACACCTTGCGCACCATCCTCTCCCGCAGGGGATGCGGCAAGGAGAAAATCGCAAGCCTCATGGGCAATGAGACATGGTTCAGCGCGGAAGAGGCGAAAAAAGAAGGATTGGCGGACGAAGTCGTCACGACGGCGAGGAAAGAAGAGCTGGGCAACCTGTCCACGTCCGAGCTGATGGACAAGATAATGAACGAGAACAAGATTAATAACCAACAAACTGAACAGATGAAAGAGATAGCTAAGGCATTGGGGTTGCCGGAGGACGCAACCGGGCAACAGATCATCGACGCAATCAACGAGACAAGGAAACAGGCGGAGGAGCAGCGGGAATGGGTCGTTGACACCTTTATCCGGTTAGGGGAAGAAAAAGGAGTGGTGACAAAGGAGAACAAGGAACGGATGGCCCGTCTGGCGAAGGCGGACATCTCCCTGTTCCTGGAGTTTGTGCAGGACGGGAAGAAAGAAGAGGGGAAACCGGCGGCGCGGCAGGCGGACGCAGGCGGCCAGCGGCTGAGCAAGGCCATCTCCGAACTACGCGGGAAGGGCATGCAGAACCAAAAGCCGGAGCGCGACTGGGACTGGTACCAAAAGAACGACCCGCAGGCATTGGCGGAGATGGAACGGACGGACCCGGACAAATTCAACCGCCTGCTGGACGAGTACGAACAATCTATTTAACAACTAAAAACGAAAAGAAATGGCTGAATTAAGAAGAACCCTTTATTCGAACGAGTTGCAGAAACTGTTGTTCCCTGACAACTCCTTTTATAAGAAATCCATCGGGGAAGCCGGGGTGGCGGACGATGTCGTGAAGGTGGAAAAACCGGTGCAGGTCGCCATCAGCAAGGCGGAAGTGGGCGAATTGCCGACCTTGCCGCTGTCGGTGGAGACTTCCATCGACAGCACGAAATATTACGAGACGAAGCTGCTTTATTGCAAGCCGTTGCTGGTGGACAGCCAGTCGCAGCTGCTGACCAACTACAACAAGCGGCAGACCAAGCAGGAGCAGCAGGCGAACGAGCTGAACACGAAGGCGGCAGGCTACATCCTGCATAAATGGCTGCCTACCGGACAGGCGAACATCCTGAAGACGACCGGTGCGGGCAGGGCGTCCAACATATCGGGCTTCACCTCCGAGCGCAAGGCCGTCACCAAAGAGGACTTCCTGCAGGTGCTCAACCTGGCGATGCGCATGAACGTGGGCTCGTCGGGCGGCAACTGGTACGGAATGGTGACCCCGGACATGTACACGGACTTGTTGGCCATCCCTGATTTCGTGGACTACTACAAGACCGGCAACGAGGGCAAGCTGAAAGAGGGCATCATCGGCCGCATCTGTGGCATCGACATCATGACGCGTGCGGTGGATGAAGGCCACAACGGCATCCTTTACAACGCTTCCGGCGCGCCACAGGCGGACGGCACGGAAACGGCGGACGCCCTGTTGGCCGGTGCGCTGTTCTGGAACGACCGCATGGTCTGCCGCGCCGAAGGGCGGGTGAACGTGGCAGTCAACGAGAACGCCCCGGGCTACCTGGGCGGCACGATCCTCGAGACATGGTGCCGTATCGGTGCGGACATCATCCGCAGCGACCAGAAGGGAGTCATTGCCTTGTTGGAGGACAAAGCCTGACGGACATGGGCAAGTTGAAGAGGTTGGTGGTGCACTGCACCGCCACGCCCGAAGGCAGGGAGGTCTCCTCCGGTGAAATCCGCCGCTGGCACACCGCTCCGGCATCGGAAGGAGGCAGGGGCTGGAAACAGGTGGGATATACGGACATGGTCCACCTCGACGGCTCGGTGGAGCGGTTGGTGCCCAACAACGGGGACGGCACAGTGGACCCGTGGGAGGTGACCAACGGCGCAGCCGGCTACAATTCCACATCGCTGCATGTCGTCTATGTCGGGGGCGTGGGAAAGGACGGCAAGACACCGAAAGACACCCGCACAGCGGATCAGAAAGAGGCGCTGCTGCGCTATGTGCGCGATTTCCTCTACCGCCATCCGGGCGTGGAGGTGGTCGGGCACCATGACTTGAATCCGGGCAAGGCGTGCCCTTGCTTCGATGTGAAAAAAGAGTACAAACAACTGGTAAACAAAATCAAAAGACAATGAGACAAAGATTGGTATTTTTAGCCCTGTTGGGGCTTCTCATGTTATCCTGCCTGCCCGTCATGGCGCAAGGGGCGGGAGAAACAAACGCTTATGCGGAGACGTTCGCATCCCTGGCGGCCATCGTGGCAGCCGTGCCGGTGGTGACGGAGCTGTTAAAGGGGTTCTTCCCCAAGCTTCCGCCCATTGCGGTGCAAATCCTGTCATGGGTGGTCGGTGCCGCCCTCTGCATGTTCGGATGGTGGCAGGAGTTGGGATTCTTGGCCGGGCAACAGTGGTATATCGCACTGCTTTACGGTCTGGGATCCGGGCTGTGCGCTAACGGCATTGCGGACACCGGGCTGGTGGACTGGCTGATTGGATTGTTCAAAAGCAAGAAAAAATAGGTAAATCATGGATTGGGAGGCTTTGTTTTCTTTCTTGGGTGCGGGCGGCGGTCTGGTCGTGCTGCTTCGTTGGCTGTCCGAGCTGCCCTCCTTGCGCCTCAAGGTACGAAAGGAGAAGGCGGAAGCCGACCGTGACATCCATGAGCAGTATTTAACCCGTATCAAGGAGCTTAACAAACATGTGTTGGAGTTGGCAGAACAGGTGGAGGCGTTCGGTGCGTGCCTGGCAAAGATTGTCAATTGCCCTCTGTATGGCAATTGCCCTGCCCGCCACGTCGTGCAGGAGTATAAAAGAAAATACTACTATGTCGCTGCTGGACAATCTCGCCTACAAAAGGGAGGTCAACGTCTCGCTCGAGACGATCCCCGCAAGCCTGGCGACATTGGCGATACCGCTCGACAGCCTCCGTAGGTTGCCCGGCGGCGCAACTTACGCAAACAGGCAGGGGCGGGCGACCGCCACGGTCGGGATGCGGGGCGACACGGTCGTCGTGACAGCCCATTGCGACTCCCTGCAGGCGGTGGTGGCCGGGCTAAGGGAAGAACTGGACTCGATGCGACGCCTGGATGCCGCCAAGACGGTTGACAAACGCCCGTCCGGCAGGATGGAATGTTTTATGCTAGGGCTGGTTACAGGCTTATCAATGGTATTAATAATCAAACTAACAAGATACATAAATGAGAGAAAACGGTGACATAGTGGAAGGCCGTGACCTTATGCTGTACGTCAACACGGCGGAAACGAACGAGAATCCGACGTACAAGGCGCAGGCGGCAGCCACGAACCATACAATCACATACAGCGGCGAGACAAAAAAGAGGGTGACGAAAGACACCTCGAACGGTGCTTTTTCCAACGTCAAAGTGACGAACCTGGGCGTGACCATCAAGAGCGACTGCCTGGTCAGCATAGGCGATGCGGCAGGATGGGAAAAACTGCTGGCGGTGTTCAAGTCGAGGAAGCCGGTCAAGCTGAAATACGGTTTTGCGGCGGAAGAGCAGGGCGACAGCTACGAAGAGGGCATGTTCGTCATCACCAGCCTGGAGCAGACATCCTCCGCAACGGACGACGCGCAGTACTCGGCAACATTTGAAAACGACGGGGCGGTTGAAACCAAAAAGAAACAGGCATGACAAAGCAGGTAAAAATCAACGGCGTGGATTATCCGTGCCGTGTCACTATCGGCACATTGAAGCGGCTGAAGGACGAGACCGGGAAGGAGTTTGCGGACTTGGGCGACATCTTCACCTTGATGCACCTGCTCTTTATCGCCATCCGCGAGAGCTGCAAAAAGGAGGAAATAGGGTTCCCGTACGCCAATGCGGAGGAGATGATGGACGACATCGAATACACGGACGTCTTGGCGATTTCGGAAGGCCTGTTCGATGCGCCCTCCCCTAATCCGGAGGATGGCGGAAAAAAAAAGAGAGGTTAGATATCGACCGTGTCATCGCGACAGCCGTGGGCAACATAGGCATGACGCTCGCAGACGTTTACAGCATGACGCTGGACGAGTTCGCGCTGGTCTTCGAGGCCTGGCAGCAGGAAAGGGCGTATGACACCCGCACCTCGTGGGAACAGGCCCGGTTCATCGCCCTGTGCGCCTTGATGCCTTACTCGAAGAAAGGGCTGAAGGCCACGGATGTCGTGGTGTTCGATTGGGAGAAAGGGGAAAAGCATGAGGGGTCAACGGCCAAGACGACAAAGGAAGATGTCGCACGGATATTGGAGAGGTTCGGGGACGCTTAAGGCTTTTCCTCCTTTTGTTTCCCCGCCTCCTCTTCTTGCCTTTCCCTTTCCCATTTGTCGTGAAGCTCATCGAGTTCCTTCTGCTGTTTATCGGTCAGGCGGCAACGCCCGCAGTCGATGGAATCTTTGAACGCAAGAGCCGCGACCAGTATCCAGAAAGCCCAAAAGAGGAAAAATAATATGTAAAACGTTGTCTCACTCATATATATTGCAAATATATGGATAATAAGTTGAAATACCAAATAAACCTCAGCCTGAAAGACCTTGTTTCTTCATCCCTTGCAAAGGTGAGGAAGGGGTTCGAGGAGCTGGGCAAAAAGGCGGAAGACGTGCAGCAGAAAGCGGCCGGATTCGGAAACGTCTGCGAGCGTATCAGCAAGATCCAATTCAAGAACATGGCGGACATGCTGGACCGGTCGGTACAGGTGTTCCAGGAGGCGACCGGGTCGGGCATGGAGTATGAGCAGGCGATGGCGGACTTGGTGGCCATCACAGGTATTGCTGGCAAAGAGCTGGAGGAGATTGGGCGGGTGGCACGCAAGACAGGCGAAGAGTCCGGGCTGGGCGCCACCGGAGCGGTGAACGCCTTTACGCTGCTGGCATCGCAGATACAGATAGACAAGATAGGGCTGCAGGGCTTGATGACATTGCAGCAAGAGACCATCACCTTGGCGCAGGCGGCAGGCATGGACATGACGGACGCGGCAACCGCCATGGCTGCCACCATCAACCAGTTCGGGCTGGAAGCGACGGAGGCAAACAGGGTCATCAACGTCTTGGCGGCGGGATCCAAGTACGGGGCGGCGGAGATATCCGACTTGGCGCAGTCTTTCAAGGTCACCGGCTCAACGGCGGCGGCAGCCGGCTTGTCCGTCGAGCAGACGGCAGGAGCGTTGGAAGTATTGTCGCAATCCAACCTCAAAGGCGCGGAGGCGGGCACGGCTCTGCGTAACATACTTTTAAAGATGCAGACCGTATTGGGCATGGACTTTACCAAAAACGGGCTGGATGACGCCTTGGCGGCTTTACAGCCGAAGCTGGACGATGTGACCTACCTGGCAAAGCTGTTCGGGGCGGAAAACATTGCCGCGGCGCAATACCTTATCACGAACGCGCAGGCGGTCGGGGAATTGACAGAACAGGTGACAGGCACAAACGTGGCGCAGGAACAGGCCGCCATCCGCACCAACACGGCGGCGGAGGAGTACAAACGGCTGCAGGCGAAGGTGGACGACCTGAAGATATCCTTTTTCAATGCGACAGGAGCTGCGGCCCCGATGATTGCGCTCATAGGCGACAACCTGCCTATCATCGCCTCGATGATGACCTTGGTGGGCAGCACGGCGCAAACGATTGACTTTTTCCGGAAAAATGCCATCCTGGCAAAAACAGCCGTTGTTGCCAAAACCGCTGCGGAACTGGCCTCTGCCGGCGTGATGAAGATAGTGACAGCCGGGCAGGCGGCCCTGAATGCGGTCATGAGTGCCAACCCGGTTGCGTTGGTCGTGCTGGCCATTGCCGCACTTGTGGCAGGATTGATTGCCTTATACAACCGCTCCGAGTCCTTCCGCAAGGTGGTGGATGCGCTGTGGGACGGCTTGAAAAGGGTGGCGTCTGTGGTTTATAACAGCGTTATAACAGCGTTTGAACGCTGTTTAAACACCGTTCAAACGCTATGGAAAACGTTTAAACAGCTTATCGGATTGGGCGGGGAAGTCGAAGAAGAGGGCGAAGAGATGGCAGCCGCCGGCGAAGAGATGGCATCCGCAAACGAAGGAGCGGCAAAGAGCACGGACGAGCTGAATAACGAGCTGGACAAACAGGGCAAATCCCTTGCCACGGTCGCAGGGCTGGAGGAACGCTTGAACGGATTGAAGCAAAAACAAAAGGAGTCATCGCTGCAAAATGCGATAGCGGTGCAGAAAGAGATAGACGCATACGAGCAGAGGCTTGTGGCTTTGAAAAAACAAATCGCCTTGGGCTCGCACGACATGGAGCGGTTGGGCGATAACAACTACAAGGAGGCTTTGGATTTGCCGGAGCTGAAAGGCGTGGATCCCGCAAAAGGGGTGTCGATACCTGTCCGGTTCGACACGGCCACGCTGGCACGGTCGAAGAAAATCATGATACAGCAGTTCAGCGACTCGATCAAGGAGATAGAGGTGACAGCCGATGAAATCAACAGCATGGTCAGCCAGGCGATGGCCGGCTTTTTCGACTCGTTGGGCAAGGCGGTCGCATCCGGTAACGGGATCGAGGTGTTAAGGTCGGCTTTGGTATCCATCATGGACCTGCTACAGCAATTCGGCTCCGTCCTTATCACGGCAGGTATGGCATCCGTCGCCTTTAAAAATGTCGCATGGTCGGGAGTGGGCGCAATCGTGGCCGGAGGCGCATTGGTGGCTGCAACGGCGGCAGCAAAGGCGGCTTTGAGCCGGGCGACAGCCTTTGCGGAGGGCGGCATCGTGAGCGGCCCGACCTTGGCACTCGTGGGCGAGTACGGCGGGGCATCCAGCAACCCGGAGGTAATCGCACCTTTGGATAAATTACGCTCCCTGATTGACACGGACAGGGCTGACGGCGGTGTCGGCGAGGTGCGGTTTGAGATTAGGGGCGATGTATTGGAGGGTATTTTAAAAAAGGTAAACAACAGGAGGAGACGGACACGATGAGCATGGGCAAACGATACACAGGCGGGTTTTACTCCGTTGCCAACACCCTTTACAGGGTCGAGATCTGGCAGGAGGGTTACGGCGGTGCGGCTACCAATGTCGCTTTTGGAGAGTCCCCGGTCACGATCGAGTGGCAAGAGGTGGACAAGTTGGAGCCGGTCATGAGCAGCAGCGCAAAGTTGCAACTCTTTAGCGACTCGGACAGGCAGTTTGTAGACCTCTATACCATCAAGGCGGGCAGCGTGCGGATGGACGTGTACCGCAGCGGGTCGCTGTATTGGTCGGGCACGCTGGATCCCGAATTGTACGAGGAACCGTTTGCTTACAAAGACGGCTATGTCGTGTCGTTGTCGTTTGCGGACTTTGCCATCCTCGACCGCCTCAATTACACCTTGGGCGGGTTCAGGACGCTGCGACAGCTGTTTGCGCATCTGGTCGAGTCGTCTTGCATCCGGCATAACGGCATATTTTACTACATAGGCACAAAGCTGTTTGGCACGAGCAGCGAGACGCTGATAGATGCGATAGCGGTGCAGAGCCAAAACTTTTACGACGAGGACGGCGATGCGATGAGCTTGCGCAAGGTCTTGGATGAGACCCTGCGCCCTTTTGCCCTGCATCTGATACAAAAAGGTGGCAATATCTACCTGTATGACACGGACACGCTGCTTAAAAACAAGACAGCGACAGCGGTAAATTGGAGCTCGGACGATGCGGTCTTGTCGGTCGATAAGGTGTATAATGACGTTAAAGTCACCTTTTCGCCCTATGAAAAAACGGACATTTTAAAGGCCGACGTCGATGCGGACAGCGTGGGCGGCGGGCAAAAGCTGACAACGTGGTTCAGCACGGCGGCGGAAGCGGACGAGATAGGTTTTTACACGCACCTCTCCGACACGGGCAAGGGCGTGGAGAAGCACGCAGACGCCAAATATTTTAAAATCGAGCCTGTTTACTCGGGGAGCAAGGAGGCAGGGGTGGCATGGACGGTGGAGACCTTTGCAAGCCGCAACTCCGGCGTGTACGTCAACTACATCAAAGAGCCTACTTACAACATAGGTGGCATTTTGCTGACGTCAGCAAAAAGGCCTTACCTGTCAAGCGTGCCGGCATCGGACAAATACAAACTCAAGTTGTCCCTGTCCATGCTTTTCGACCCCCGTTATAACCCCTTTGAAGACAGTTCGGTCGTCAATGAGGAGGGCAACTGGAAGGACCAGCAGAACCGGGCTAATTTTGTCTACGTGCCTTTTAAGTTGACAGTGCGGAACGACAGCGGCGTAGCCCTGTACCACTATGACAACAAAGGGGTTAAAAACAGCAGCAGCTTTGCCCGTCCCGGCTCTTTGGCTTTGTGGCGGACAGGGGAGGCATCGTGGGGCGATGCGTGGCTTTGCTGGTACCAGGGCAACCGTAAAAACGAGTCTGGCATTGGGGGATGGCAGGTAAACAAGCAATCGATCGGCTACTATCGTGGCAACCTGCCCACCATCTTTGACAAATTAGGCAACGGGGAGCTGATAAGCCTGCCCCCTGTGGGCGGCTATCTGGAGCTGCAGATAGGCACGGGCGTGGTGGCATACGACTATGGCAAAGAGATAAAAGAGTCGGTTTACTCACAATGCCGGTGGCTGCTCTACAAAGACGCCGCAATCGACGTCGTGCAGCATACAGGCTCGTCCATCTCCGCACAAGATGTGGAGACAAAAGCGTGGCTTAACCGTGACGCAAAGGAGGGTCTTAAGATAGACACAAAATTAGGTTGCATGGATGATCCGTCCCCGGCAGCGTTGGGCCAGCTGTTTAAGACATCCGATTTTACGGCTTGCAACTCGTTTTGGCGGGCTGGCAACACGGACACGTTGGAGAGGTTGATGATAGGCACTATCTATAGCCAATACGCCGAGCCGCTTAAAAAGCTGGGCGGGGAGGTGGATATATTGACCGACTTCGGCATCTATACGGACAAGCACGAGCCGGGCAACTACATTGTTTTGGCGGAGTCGCAGGACTTGCGCAACGACACGGACAGCATTGTGATGGTACAAGTTTTAAACGACAATTATACAGCGGTCAAATATGGGTAAGACGTACAATTATCAGGTTAAAAAGGTGGCAGCGACACCCCGTAATCAGCGGTTGACGGACGGCATACAAGCCGCAGCGGCAACCGGGGGAGCTGTATATGCCGCCGACAGCGCACCCCAATATTGGGAGTTGGTGACCGTTGACGCAAACGGCAACGCTTTGGAGGAGGCAGGTTATTACCTGAGACCTGTGCAGGGCAAGCATATTGTCGTACCCGGGGATGTCACGGCAAACGCAACGGAGGACGATATAAACAGCTTGCCTGTCGCAGCAGACTACACAACCACCGGGTTGTTCCGGGCCAAACAGGGCGGCGGGCTGCTCTATGATACAAACACTAACGGCTGGTACGTCAACCCCGATTTTGCCGGGGGCGGAGGGATTGACTTTACGGTCGGCAAAGGGCTGCAAATGTCTGCCAGCAATGAGCTTAGCGTCAAATACGGCACGATAGCCGGCACGGCTTGCCAAGGCAACGACTACCGCCTGTCAAACGACCGCAAAAACCCCTATAAATTGTCGTGGAGCGGCGGCGAATATGACGGCAGTGCGGCCAAGACGCTGCCGGGATTTTTGACGGTTAATGATTTAGGAGGCTACGTCAAAAAGACAGGAGACGATATGAGCGGTCCCCTGTTGATGACATTGACAAGGCTGGGAAGCACTTACAAAATCTATATTGGTGCTAACACCAGCGGCGAAAAAAATCCTTATATCAGTATTTTTGGTAACCAATATGCAAAATTGCATATAAACAAAGGAGAAAGCAACACATCGGATTGGACTGATTATGGCTCTGCTACACTTATCTGTAGTGGCGATTATCTAATCCGCACGAGCAACACAGCATCGAACGATTTTAAGTTTGCAGGCAAAAACTTTACAGCCCCGGGCGATGTCGTGGCGAATAGTACTACGACAGCATTTACAGGTGTCGTGCCCGTTGCGGACAATACGACTTACGGTCTTGTCAAGTACGACAACTCGACAATCAAGAAAAACAGCAGCGGGCAGCTCTATTGCACCGTGCAAGGGGGCGGAAGCAGCGGAGTCGTCAAGTATTGGAGACCGTCCGTCAACACAAACGGATTATTATCATGGACGCTCAGCGAGAGCGAATCAACCCCCTCGTCCGTCAATATCAAGGGACCGAAAGGGGCGACAGGCGACACGGGGGCGGACGGGCAAGGGGTCACGTACCAATGGAGCGGGACGCAGCTAAGGCTTGGCAAGATTAACAGCAACGGATATGTCAGCTGGGGGTCTTACGTGGATTTGAAAGGACCCAAGGGCGACCCGGGTAGCGGCGGAGGGTCTGTTGATTGGTATAATATCAGATATACAGTCAGAGTTTTAGCCGATCAGGGTGTTGATAGTGGCACTAATGCGTACCCGGCATTTATTACACGAGGGTGGGGTCATCAATGGTCTGCCCGAATAAATAACAGTCAAGATTATGGATGGTGGTTTGATGGGTCACAAAAGGCGAAAATAGATAATACAGGTACTTTTTCAAAAGTCTCCGATATAAGATTAAAAAGCGTGACTAAACATAAAACAAATATTGTAGAGTCACTAAACAATATAGATGTCATCTACTATAAATTTATAGGTAATGATAAAAATCGTATAGGGGTAAATGCACAGCAAATCCAAGATTTTTTACCAGAGCTTGTATCTCAATTTGACTATGATGATGACCTCGGCTTTGCTCCTTTAAGCGTTGATTACGCAACATTAGGTGCGGTAGTGGCAATCGGAGGCTGCAAAGAGCTATACGCAAAATACAAGGCACAGCAACAGACTATTGACGATTTGCAATCAAAACTCGCCTTGCTGATGCAGGAGGTCGAGAGGATGAAAGGAGGTGCGGTATGAACATACCTAAGACGAATATACGACAATTATATCATGTAGCTTGCACTATAGGAGAGACTTATGTACAGAATGGTAAAACATATTTAGAAACAAGATTATCTAAATTATGTACTTCTGACAATATTAATATTTGGAGCAAATATAAGCCTGTCATCCATCATTTTGATACCCGCCCTGCGGATTGGTGGAAAGGTGCGCTGCTGGATTGCGGCATCAGTATCAAGCAGCATAGCTCTCCTACGGATTTATATAATTCATTAAAGAACGGAGAAAAGCAATATTTTCATAACAAGCCGGAAAACAACTACCGCCTCGGTGATTTCGCAGGATATAATCCGGCGGCTTTACCAGTGCTTAGGGACTCCCCGATTCCCGGAATAATATATCAGTCTGCTACCAGTATGACCGTGACAGCGATATATAAAAATGGCAATTATGAAGAGTATGAAATTCCTCCGACAGACATATTTGACGGATTAGATACGGAATGGTATTTTGGATTGGCTATAGTGAGAGGGTCTACAGTGTATTGGATGACAAATAGCACAGCAGGTAATATGTCAGTTACTGCTCCGGTTGCTGGCTATACTGATACAGTATTTACAACAGGTACTGCACAAGTTTTTACATTCATATCTCAGCGTAGAAAACCAAGTTTTAATTCTTCCGCCGAAGGCCCGACAAAATTCTACGCTTTGCCGATGGGAGACATTCGTCCTATGTCAATCAAGTCTTCTACAGTTGAAGGGCATGTACAAGGAATATATGCAAACGGAGTATTGACATATACAGTTAGAATCAAGAATGTAACAGGAAGTAATGAAATTATCAATCAATGCGTTGTCCATGTGGCAGACACATTCGGAAATACTGTTTATTACATTGATAAATTTGATACAGGCTCTCTTGGACCGTATCAAGAGTGGACGTTTACCAAAGAACATGCTAACGAGAATTTGCCATCAAGTGGCAAACTTGTACTATATGTCAATTATATAGTTAAAGCAGAGGTAAATTACCTTATCATGTATGACAATTAATTAATTAACTAAAAATAAATAGATATGGCAGCAAGCAGCATAACAATAGTGGGCACGCAGATAAAGTTCGCCTTGTCTTTATCCCTCCCGGGAGGGCTGACGATGGACGAGGTGGACTTTTCGGCAACGTTTTACACGGTCACAAACCGTTGCGTTGCCATCGGCAAGGAGGACATGTCCCGGCAGGACGACGGCACTTATGTCTGTGTCGTCGATACCGGCACGTTAGGGGCAGGGCGTATCAAATGCGAGGTGGAAGCCTTGTTGCCCGACTCGTCCATGCCGGACGGCAAGCGCAAAGAGGTGGTATTTATCGACACGGGGGAGGATATCCGTTATGGCTTGCACAAGAGGTAGCATCGTGCGTAAGGACACCGTGGCGGCGGAGGCATGGAGGCGGCCGGGGCTTGTGGCATTGCTCAAGGCGGCCTCCCGCCGGACAGGCATCCGAACGGGCAGGACCGGTGCGGTCGGGGCAGGACTGGCATGCCGGGGGCGTATGGGCGCAACCCTATGCACTGTCTGCTACATCGACCGTACGCTCTACTTGCGCGTGTCGCCCGCCGAGCCTGTGTGGGTCACGGAAGAAACGGAGGCAATATTAGAGGTGCAATCAAACACCTCTTGGAACATTGATTAATCATTTAAAACATTAGACAAACATGGCAAAAGCATCATGGGCGGTCGTGGAACCGTCAAAAGGCAGCGGGAACAAGGAAGTGAGTGTCAAATCATCAGCGGAGCACACGGGGCGATTGGCCCGTACGACGGTGCTGACCTTCAAGGCGGCATATTGCCAAGACGTGCAGCGCACAGTCAACCAAGCCGGCAAACCCGAATATGTTGACATAGCGGAGTCGGCGGCGGCGGAGAAGACCGGCAAGGTCGTAACCATCAGCGGCGTGTCCAACTCGAAAAAGCTGACATTTTCGCTGGGTACGGGCGACTTGGAGATAGCCCTCCCCGGCAGTTACAATGCAAATTCGACCGACACGGCAAACGGCGCAGAGATTGCCGGCGACCCCGGAGCACTGGCAGTGTATAATTTTTCCATCGCCGTGACTGTACCGGCAAACGAATCCGTGGATCCGAAGACCCGTCAAATCATCGTGACAGACGAAGGCGGACACCAGGATGTCTGTCTGCTGACGCTTGCAGCCGGAGACGCTTACCTCCGTGTTGCCGAAGGGGAAATCAACCTCGATTATCAAGGCACGCCGGTAACGGTAAAGGTGGAATCCAACACCGAATGGACGGTGGAATAACATCATGGCAGCAACGGTCAAGATACCTTGGGAGGAAGGCGGCGGGCATATCGTTGCCGACCTCTCCGTTGGCAAGGTTGCCCTATCGAGCGACACCGCCAACGAGGGCGTGGAGCGTGAGCAGGTGGTCACCTTCCGCACGACAAAAGGCAGCCCCCTCTGCTCTGTCAGCCGCACCGTGCGACAGGCGGGGCGGCGCATCGGGCTGAAAGATAAAGACGGGGTAATCCTGAGAGACAGCAACGGTTTAGTAGTAACATCAATCATTTGAGATTATGGCGCAGTATGGCAATCTGAATTACACGACAGATGAAATCAATACCGACCTGGCAAAGGTGCACGGCAAGACGGCCGTGGCGGAGGAAGCCCCAAAGGACGGCAAGGAGTATGTACGGAAGGACGGGGCTTGGGTGGAGTCGCCTACCGGCAACATCAACTCCATATTGGATAACATAAACGGGGAAATAGTATGAACACGACAGCAGACAAACTAAACAAGCTGATATCCACGAAAGCGGGTATCAAGGCTGCCATCGAGGCAAAAGGGGTGCAGGACGTAGGCGAAAGGTTTGCGGACTACCCGGATAAGATATTGCAGATTCCATCGCCCGAATACGAGGTGGTGAACCTGACGCTCACGACCAACCAGGCAACGCACGAGGAGCTTATAGGCAAGGTGGTGCACGTCAAATACGCCACGGAGGACGAGCAATACACGTGGGAGGGCGAGACCTTGACCATCAAAATACCCAAGTACGTGGCATATACGGTCGAGCTGCCCGAGGTGGAGGGCTACAGGAAGCCCGGCAACTTCAGTTATACGGCGGTGGGCGGCAATACGCGCAACATCACCGTGTCATATGACACGGAGTTGCTGACCGTCACCGTGTCGTGCGAGGTTGCGTCCGTGGACTTGACCGGGCAACAAGTCACCATCGACGGCGTAGCCTATCAGGCACCAAGCGATCGCACCATCATTGTTAAAATACCATTCGGCAAGGCTTATGACATCGTGGCTTTCGCAAGGGCAGGGTTCGAGACCCCGGGAAAACAGTCGTTTACCGCCAGCCAAGCGGAGAGGAACGTGTCGTTAGTGTACAAAAAGATAACTCTTGGGGTCTTTATCCTCGGCACGGACGGCAATCTTTATAGTGCAGAAGAATGGAACCAACCCAACAATTCCGCCGTGGGTGTGGCGGTATTGACGGATAAATGCAAGTTCGTCATTGCGCCGTCAGATAGCAATAAAAGACTATATTGGAATAAAAACGGAGTAAATGAAAACATATCAGGAGTGACAATGGCTTCCAATTTATCAGCCGCAAAGGCCGATTACAAAGGCGTTCAAAACTCAGCTGCTATTGTGGCAAAATATGGAAACTATACAAGTTACGCTGCCGGTTGGTGTCAAAACTTCTCGTTCAATGATGGGAAGAAAGGTTATTTGGGTTCGGGTGGTGAATGGCAGGCAGCATATAGTAACAAAACTAAAATAAATGCTTGTATGTCTCTTATTGGTGGCACAAATATAACGACAAATCATTATTGGACTTCCACGCAGTACTCTATGTACGCCAATTGGGGGCTGGACCAGTCACAAAGGAAAATAGACCCCTTCTCCAATTCCACCCAGATTTGGGCGCGGGCGTTCGCTGCTTTATAAACCCTTTAAATTTTAAAATCATAAAATATGATACTATCGACAGGATTAAAAACAGATTACAAGCCACTAGAGGCTATTAACGAGGCGGATGGCGTGTATATCGTCCGCTGGGACTGCGAACCGCTTCCGGGGAAAGACGACATGGCCGTATGGGCGGAAGAAATGCTATACAACAAGCCGACTGAAAGCGAGATGAGGCGGATAATCAACGGCTACTACAACGGGATAACCGACCGCAAGATATTGCAGGATTTTACGTGGCACGGCATGCCCGTGTGGCTAAGCGACGAGAACCAGCGCAACTACAAGGCGGCATACGACCTTGCCGTGCAAACCGGAGGGGAGACGCTTCCGGTGGTGTTCAAGTTCGGCTCTGACGAGCAGCCGGTGTATCATACTTTCGGCACGATGGACGAGCTGGAAGAGTTCTATATGTCCGTATACAGGCACATTGAGCGATGCCTCGCAGACGGATGGGCGAACAAGGATGCGGTTGATTACGGGGTGTACGAGTTGGACGGGTTGTAATACCCGTGTGTCCTGCAACGGTGTTTTAACGGCGTTAAAACAGCATTAAAATGGTATTTTAACGCCGTTTTCAAACAGTGCTTAAATGTTATTTCTCCTTTATTTTATGCACATTTCGTTTTTGCATAAAATATTACATTTCGTTTTTCCGGATATATACATTTCGTTTTTCCGGATATATCAAACAAATCCAATTCGCATGGCACTCCTTTTTGCAACAAGCTGCGTTGGAACTCTTTTGCCGTTTCTATGGGGACAATCGGATCTTCCATACCCAAAAGGAAGAGAGTCGGTGGTGTATTAGCACAAATATGGCAAATAGGTGAAATATCCTCAAATCGACCTTGGGGAAGCAAGTTGCGATACCTTTCCTGCCGAATATCTACAACAGGATAATACAGCAACAAAAGATTCGGCAAATAATCCGCTTTGATGGAATCTGTCGTTCCAATCGTTCCTAAAGAGGCAGCCAAATGCCCTCCTGCCGAAGCCCCTGCCACAGCAATCCTATCCGCATCGGCCTGTAATTTTTCCGCATATTCACGAATGAAACGGATAACATCCTTGGCATCCTCGAAACTCTCCCGGATGGAAGAATGATGCAAATAATGAATGCGGTAATCGACAGCTATGGCAACATAACCTTTGGAGGAGAAATAAGCACATTCCCTGTAGAATTGCAATGGGGTTCCATACGTCCATCCCCCTCCAAAGAAGTATACGATGGCAGGTCTCCTTCCTTTTCCATATTTTCTGTCCGGACGGAAAAGGTGAATTGCCAACGAATCGTTGTCCGGCAATCCTTTGTAATGGATTATTTCGGGATGGAAGGCATTGGGTGCCGGATCAAGGAGCTTCTTCAACGCAGTCATCCATACGGAAGCTATTCGCTCTGCCCCTTTCCGATTGGGATGTACTTTGTCTGCCACCGTCTCGGAATGCCAATCAAAGTCGGATGCTTGATCTACACATATTAAACGGGCTGAATTGATTTCCTTAACCAGACGTTCTATCTGTTTGTTCAATTCCGGGATGTAACTATACTTAGGTAGCTTCCCGCTTGGAATCACTTTCGCCAACAAAATAACGGCTTGAGGATTTATCTTCCATATCTTTGCGATTATGGAGCGATAAGAGGCAACCATACGGGACACCGGTTTTTCTTCCACAAAATGGTTGTGTCCCGCATGAAGCAAAATAATATCTGCCGGATATAACCGATACAAACTGTCAACTTTTGAATCCAGAAACTCAACAGTATGACCGCTGTATCCTCCACATTTCAACGTTCCGATTCTGCATTTGCTTTCTCTCGGGCCGATGAAATCGAACTCATATCCGGCAGACATCAGTTTTTCCCAAAGAGGGAAAAGATAAGAGGCAAAATCATCGGATCCTTCCGTGATGGAATCACCCAATCCCATTATTGTGAAACGGCTTTGCTTTTTTTTCCAGCATTCCGCCTTCATTATATCGCTGATTGTTCGGAAGCCCCTTTTTATTGACGCCCTCTTTCATCAACACCTTCAATTCAGTCAAATAACGTTGGTAAACACCGCGCGGAGTTGTCTGGTGCTCCTTGCACAAAGAGGCTGCCATTCCCACAACTTCTCCCATCATGCCCGTTGTACGCATCACTCGGACTGTGCCCAATGCTACATGAGTCACACTGATATCACGTCCTGCCATGAACAGATTATCGACATTCCGGGAATAAAGGCAACGGTAAGGAACAGGATAAGCGTGAATCAAAATATGCTTTGTCACCGCCTTGAATTCATTTCCGGGGAAATGTTTACTGTTCTCTGGGTCTTGGGAATGCAAGTCAATGCTCCAAGTCGTCGTAAAAGAGGCATCTTCATGCATCACCTCTTTTGTCAAATCATCTTCTTTCAAGATATAATCACCTAACAGACGACGTGACTCACGTTTTCCAGCCACATAAGCCACCCAACCCAATTGCCTGTTTTTATACGGAGCATTCTCCTTCATGTGATTCTTCAAGAAACTCCAATTGGAATAAACGACCAACATGCCATAATCACGAATCCGTTCAAAATCCTTGATTTGGTCGAAGTTCATTCCGGTTTCCCAAGTCCATTCTCCCATCATCACCTTTTCACAGTTCTCTTCATTGAAACGGACACCATAATTGAATTCCGGAAAAGATGTCGCTTTCCCTTTATCTTCAGAATACCACTGTATGGATGACCCCATCGTCAACTTGTCCGCCTTTTCGGGAGCAATGCTTTCACCATATTCATCTCTTCCCTCACGACCCATCAGATAATCTGCGCCAGCCAAATATCCAATAGTCCCGTCACCCGTACAATCGGCAAAAACAGGAGCTTTGAAGTTCAACTCCTTGCCTGTTTCCGTATGCTTTGCCGTGACAGAAACAATCTTGTCATCCTCCTTTTGCACGGCAAACGCATGGTAATTCAAAAAGAGCGTTACGTTTTTCTCCGCCTTGAGCCAATCCTTTTTCTTTTGGTCTTCATAGACATTGGCAGGCTGGGCATTTCCTCCTTTCTCAGGACCAAACTCTTTTTGCAAACCGCCCAATTCTTTATAAGGTCCCTGTTCTATCCTGCCGCCCAAATGCACGCGGATATCCGAACTGTTATTGCCTCCGACAATCGGACGGTCATTGACCAACGCAACCTTGCAGCCTAAACGGGCAGCCGACACAGCAGCACTCATTCCGGCTATGCCAGCACCGACCACGACCAAATCAAAATCTCCCGCATCCGGAGCCACATCAGGAAGATCCAATGCCTTTCTCCGGAATGCTTCCAACGCCTTCACCTCTGTAGGCGGAACGGCTCCTTGCTCCGTCGTAAAATAAATAGCATCGCATCGCCCGTCAAATCCCGTCAAGTCGTGGAGTTTAATGACCGTATTCACATTCTTGACCGACAATTTGCCGGCAACTTGCCACATCCAAGCTGAACCTTCACAACCCAAAGGGGAAACCAACTTTTTGCCTCCGACAGACAAAGTGAATTTGCCCGGACCTTCCCCTTCCTTCCAAGGAGAAGTCCAGTTATAAGTGCGGACATACACATAATATTCCCCTTTCTCAGGGAAAGTAACCTTTGTCCAAGCATCTTCAACCGGCACTCCCATTCCGTGAGCAATCAAATAAGGAGAGCCCATCAAATCCATAAACTGCTGGTCCACTTTCCAGCCTCCTTTATGGGCAAAGCTTTCCGCTTCCACCCATAAATCAGCTGCATTGACTCCTGAAATACAAGCCAACACAATCCACAATGACAGCCATATCTTCTTCATATTTATTTCATTCTTTTTTTAATTCATGCCAACCTTTTCCCAAAAACATAAAGATGATGGATTACTCATACTTCAACAAAGTAGAGACCTTCGCCCCGTCTTGACCGGAAACGAAACGAATCCAACGAGCTTGGAACGATTCGGGAAATTGATAGGTAACCGTTTTCCCAGCTTCAATCTGCTCCGTACGATAAACCATCCAATCCCCGTTGCCAGTCGGATCGATTTCAATCGTAATCGCAGCATCTTTGTCCGATGACAACTCTAAGGATTTCTTATCATAGAAGGCAATCAGATAAGGGTCGGACGGTTCTCCGGCTTTCACTACCGTATTCATCCAAGGTCCACCCTGGCCGACCGGCTTGCCTAATGTCCATAAATCGTCAATGACGCCTGCCCAAACAGCCGCTTTCCCATCATCCGAAACAATGACATGAGGATTGTCACGGCCTTCTTCAGGGTTAATGCCGGTCATCAGCAACATGCCACGATAAGAAGCATAGTCGTTGATGCGGTAATGGTGAGTAGATATCGGACGAATCTTCGCATAACCATCGGCATTCTCTGCGGGCAATTCATAGAAAGTACCCATGCAACTAAACAGGTCACGCTCGGTTGCCACCTCTCTGCAAATACGCAAAAGAGCTTGTCCTGTCAAATCTTTATACATTTCCGCACCCAAAGGAAGACGCCATCTGCGTTGAGCATCGTCCACGACCAAGACAGAGCCATCTTCTATAGAGATTACTTGATGAGGAATGGCGAACTTCGTACGGATAAAGTCTGCTGTTTCCTCGTCTTTCTTCCGTACCAACTGCAAAGTATCGTTCATCTCATAATAGCCAACCTCTTCCACTTTGCCATCTTTTTCAGTCGTTGCCAACAACCCCAAAGCCCGGCGGTCATTGCCCAAGCCATATAACAAACCTCCTGTTGCAGCTTTTCCATCTGCTTTAGCCAAACCATTAAACATAGGATTAACAGAAGTTGAACGCTTGTCCGGATCAGTATAGTTGAAACTAACAGTCGTATGAGTATCTTTGTCGGTCTTCACACGAATCCATTCCCCTTTGTCATTTGCGTCAAATGAGACAGACACGGAACTTCCTCCATCGACCTTGATTTCCTTCAATGTCCTCCACTGGTTGTTTCCTTTTTCGTCCACTTCAAAAGTATAAGTCACCGGTTGTTCGCTCTCATTCTTCACCCAGCCACAACGTTCTGCCCAACCTGCGAACAAAAAAGGCTCGGAATACTCATTGGCTTTGATGTCCTCTTTTGCCCAAACCGCACCTTCTGCTGTTGCAGGGCCCAATTCAAACGGTTTCGTCAAAGAAGTGAACCAAACATTGGAATTGGATTGTCCCGGACCTTCAATATTACCTTTCGCTTTGCGTTTGTTCAAGAACTCTTTGTGGGCTGAGTCGTCACAACCAAAGACCAATTGGTCGTTCCAACGGGCGAAATCCCCTATCACCTTCAAATAAGCGGAACGAGGACGGATGCCCGCACTGTTGTCGGCTGTAAATGTTGACGGGAATGTCCAAAACATGCCATGCATTGTCATCATATAATCAGGTTTGTCCGGAGTCCCGACATTACGGATACGCGGCCATTCCGTGTTCCAACCATGAGCACCATCATAACTGTGGCTGGCTTTCGGCAAACGATAGAAAGACCATCCTTTCTTTGCATCACGCACGCCGACCAAAACAGATTTATAATCCCATCCGTTCGTCCAAATTGGGTCTGTTTCCGGATTCGGATTGCCATAAATGCCGCCCGGACCTGTCACTTCCGTAAACTGGTTACGACGAACCAATTTCCAGTTTTTCCCATTCCATTCCGACAAAGACCCGGCTTCGACATCGAACTTCTTCAATGCCTCTTGTGTCCCTTCACCATTGTTGGCATAAACAGCTACTCCTTGCCCGGAATAGAATCCTTTTCCATGCACGCCCAACAACAAATCGTTAGCAGGGTTCACACTCGTATCTTTATGTTCCTGCTTCAACAAATTACCATCTTTGTAAAGTTCCTTGACTGCCAATGTATTGACATCCACTTCATAAAATCCCTCCTCCATAGTCGCATAATAGATTTTATGAGCTGGATCAGTCAAATGACGGGCATTAGCTGTCATACGCCCCGGCATTTCCTCCCAAGGAATCACTCGGATGTTCCCTTTGTCGTCAATTGCATACGGTCCGATGAAAAGTTGGTTGCTCTCTTTGTGAATCATACGATTGGCAGGTGTCCCTCCGATACTTTGTGGATAGACAGTCTGTTGATAATCGTCCGAAATAGAATAAAGTTTGTCCGATGAACCAAATGGCAAATGCGGGCCATAAGTTATCACCCATAATTTGCCAGCCCAAGGCACGACTGCCCCGGTTCCACATTCCCCTTCATTGTTGTAATATGCCAAACGGGGATAAATCCCCGAGACGGAGTCTGTCAACGGTTTTTGTTGGCTTTGTGTTGAACATCCCACCAAACAAACCAATGACAACGCTCCTATAATACCTTTTGTTTTCATATTTATCTCCTCATTAAATTAAAAGGGGGAAGTGTGCCAATTGTATAGACTGGCGCATCAACCCCCCAGTTCCTATTATTATTGATTAGTTAGTGTATTATTCCTGCTAAATTAATTATTAATCCGATTACCAGTTCGGATTCTGGGTTAAATTGGAGTTAATCAAGATATCAGCTGCTGGAACCGGCCACAAATAATCTCTATTCTCGTCAAACTTACGTTCGGAGGCGACTACGATATAACCTGCATCCACCATATATTTCAAATCAGCAATGCCGTCTTCATCAATCTGTGGCACACCTCCCAATGGATAATTACCATCCTTCCAATTCTGGATTAACTGTTTGTATTCAGCAGAAACCTTGCTCTCATCTCCATCCCAAGAGGTCGATCCAGACCAAGCGCGACGCAAGAAATAAGCAGGACGATTATAAACCTTGCCAGCAATACGCCAACGAATCAAATCCGCATAACGCTGTCCTTCCCATGCCAATTCAATGAAACGTTCAGTACGAAGGACTGTACGCATCTGCTGTTGTGAACCCAAAATGGCTCTCGGATAAGCCATGTCTGTTCCATTGTAAGCCCTCTCCCGCAACTTATTGATTGTTTCATCCAATACCTCCTGCGTACATTTGTCTTGTTCAATCATTGCCTCGGCATACATCAACAACACATCACCGTAACGCATCATCGGGTAAGTAGTCGGAGCGCCAACTTTACCGTTCTCCAAGAAAGACTCATCAATAAACTTTTTAAACACGAATCCATTATAGGCAGCATGTTCAGCACGGGCTTTCGAGTCGTTGTTTCCAACCTGTGTTTCATCTGAAATACGCATAACGGTCGTCCGGGAAGGGTCAGGATTGTATTCATAACCTAACCACGCATAATCTTTCGGGTTGTAAGTTCCATTCAGCACACTCTTGTTATAAGCCGTGGCAAACGAGACAATGGTCATTGCCATGCGCGGGTCACGGTTTTCAAACAAATCCTTTGGATTATACAACGGTGATTCATCAATAGGCTTGCCATCCGTACAAGGATAAGCGCATATCAACTCATAAGAAGGAGCCTTCTGTCCGCCCCAACCTCCGGAAAGACGAGTGATACAATTCTGCACGTCGGCAGCAGCCCAATAATACTTCTTCAATGTGACATCTCCTCTAAAGAAGAATATCAACTCTTCTGATGAAGAGGCCGTGAAAAGGTCACGATAGTTATCATGCAATTTGTAAACACCTAAATCCATACATTTCTTAGCCGCATCCGCAGCAATGGCAAAATCTCCATTATACAAAGCGATTCTTGCCTTGAAAGCATACGCCGCACCTCTTGTCGCTCTTTGCAGACCGGAATATTTCAACGGCAAACGCTCAGCCGCTTTGTCTAAACATTCATAACTATAAGCCAAAACATCGGCTTTCGGGGAACGGGAAGCAGCATAAGCCTCGTCCAATGTCATGCCGGTCTTATCCAAGATAGCGTCTCCCCAATGGAATGCCAACATTCCGTAAGCATATCCCATATAGAAATAGGCTTCTCCTTCATACTGGGTGATGTCCTTTTCAGAAACTCCTACCTCCCGGGCACGATCCATACTGTTGAGGAGTCGCAAAGCACGAGCGATACCTTTATAATAATTCTGCCAACGATTGGCAATCGTACCGTTTTCCGCAGTCAACGTACCATTTTGGATAGAAGAAGTGGAATTTCGGGCTGTTACGTCATCACCCCAAAGCATATCATCAATCGGGAAAAATTCAGTCCGGTAAAAATCGTTCACGGACATTTCAATCTCTGCCTTGGAAGAGTACCAGTTTTTACTTGAACCTTCAGAAAGCGGATTCAAATTCAGGTCTACGCACGATACCAAAGAGAGTAAAGAGGTAGCACATATAAGGATTCTAAACTTTTTCATTTTCTTTCATTTATTAGAATTTGATACTTGCGCCAAATGTGAATGACGTAGAAATAAAATCAGAGCTTGAGCCTACTTCTGGATCCCATCCTTTTGGATAATGGCTGATTGCAGGAAGGTCTGAGATGCTTGTGTAAATACGAAGACCTTTGATGTATTCAGTTCCTAAGAACTTAGCCGGAATCGTATAACCTAAAGTGATGTTCTTTACACGGAAATAAGCGCCATTGAACAACCAATAGTCTGAACCGCTATAGGTATTTGTCGTATTTGTATAAGTCAAGCGAGGATATTTGGCTTTACGGTTTTGTTCTTCCGTATTGAACTGGCTCCAATAATTGCCCTTAACCAGTTCCGGAACGGCACCCCATTGCTCTTTCAGCGGTTGAATCCATGCAGAATTGAACAATACGTTCCGATGCCCTATGCCTTGGAAAGCCAAAGAGAAGTCGAAGTCTCTCCACCCCAAGTAGATATTTCCACCAAACTGGAACTCTGGCAAAGAGTTGCCCAAACGTACTTTATCATCCGCATTGATGACACCATCACCGTTTACATCCACGTATTTGATGTTACCCGCTTTGTCATTGGGTGTCAGAGTCGGATATTTATTTCCGTTGGCATCAAACAAATCGGCATCCGTAATAAACAAACCATCGGTTTTGTACATATACCATTCATTGTAATAAGAGCCCTTTTCATAAATTTGATTACCATTGATGGTTCTCTTGTCTCCCAAGTAACCCATCTTTGAACGGTAATCTGACAAGTTGAAGGAAACGCCGTAAGTGACATCCCCGATTTGATCTTTCCAACCCAAATCCAAATCCCAACCTTTTGTATGCATGTCACCGGCATTCTGAGACGGAGCGGAGAAACCTGCGTAAGAAGGGAAACCCAATGTCAAAAGCATGTTGGAAGTCTTCTTGTAATAGTAGTCGGCTGTCACATTGAATCGGTTATCAAACATATTCAAGTCCACACCTACATCGTAAGTAGTCGTCGTTTCCCACGTAATGTCTTCAAATGCATAGTAGACTTGGGCAGCATTCTGAATAGCAGAAACCGAACCAGAACCATTATCATACATATAACTGTTGCCAAAAGATATAGATGCTTGGTAAGGGAATTCGGAACCGATGCGCTCATTGCCCAATGAACCGATAGATGCACGGAGCTTCAAATAATCAATCTTGCTCTTCGGAAACCAAGACTCACCTGATGCCACCCAGCCTGCCGATACAGAAGGGAACACGCCCCAGCGGGATCCGGATGCAAAACGGGAAGAACCGTCCGCACGGACATTGGCTTGTAACATATAGCGGTTCTTGAAGGAGTACATCACACGACCGAATACTGATTCGTAGGCATTATGTCCAGCATTCCCTGAATTGTACTGATAATCTTCCGGACCAATGTTCAAGTATGGATAAGTATCCAATTTGTAATTGTTACGGGAAGCTCCCAGATTTTCCCACTTATATTCATAACCTTCGTAACCAGCCATCGCATTCAATGAATGGTCATTCCACTTATTCAAATAATTGGCAAAGAACTGATAGGTCATGCTCCGGGTATTATTACGGGTCTCAGCCAACGAAGTCACTTTATTCAACTGCGATTGAAGAGATGAACCATCTTCATAATAGACATCTACAGCCTTCGTGAACTTCTTGCCATTTGTGAATGTATAACGCGGAGAGAAGACAGCAGACAAAGTAAGTCCTTTTATCGGAGTCAACTGCAACGATGCTTTACCTCCGAACTTATAATAATGGACATCATTCGTGCCGCCTTCATTCAACATTGCCAATGGGTTCCCTCCTGCTTTCACATCAGCATACGAACCATTCTCCCAGTAAGCATTATAATATCCAGGAACCAAATAAGCCCAATAAACTGGGTTGATTGTACTTGGGTCTATCGAATTAGATGTAGAGAAATCAATATCCACATTCGCTTTAATCCAAGAATTGATTTTGTAATCGTTGTTCACACGGCCGGCATAACGTTCGTATGATTTGTTCTTATAATAACCATCTGCCGTTTGGTAATTGAAAGAGAACTTGGTCTGCACTTTATCATTGCCGCCAGACAAGCTGAAGCTATGTTGCTGGTGCGAAGTCTTCTTTTTCAAAAGCAAATCGACCCAATTTGTATTGGGATAATGGTACGGATCTTTTGCGTTGTTTGCCATCCATCCGTCTATCGTCTCTTTTGAATATTGAGAATATGGATCCGTTGCTCCATCATTATATTTTACCTCATTTTGGACATTCATCCAGTCAATCACATTACCATTCTTCGGGCGAGCCGTCGGTTTGTCGATTGAATATTCATAGTTATAATCCAACTGGAGCTTGTTCTCTTTCGCACGTTTCGTGGTAATCAAGATAACACCGGCAGCAGCACGAGAGCCATAAATAGAAGCAGATGCTGCATCCTTCAAGACACTCATCGTTTCCACATCCGAGGCGATGACATCATTCAAAGAACCCGGGACTCCATCAATAATTACCAATGGATCATTGGAGGACAAAGTGGTCACACCACGAACCTGGATGCTGGCTGAACTTCCAGGAGCTCCTGAAGAACGGGTGACTTGCACACCGGAAATCTGTCCTTGCATGGCGGTGGATAATTGTTGCGTAGAACGCTCTGCCAAAGCGGAACCGTTAACACTGGATATCGGGCCGGTCAAATCCCCTTTGCGTGCCGTACCATAACCGATAACCACCACTTCATCCAATTGTTCAGAATCTTCCCACATGGTGATATTCAAATTGTTGCTATCTGCTGCCACCTGCTGGTTCTTGAAACCGATGTAGGAAACTTCCAAGATAGCTCCTTTACCAACAGACAAAGAGAATTTACCATCCATGTCTGTAATCGTACCATTCGTCGTCCCTTTTTCTACAACATTGGCACCAATAACCGGGTCACCGTTGGCATCGACAACGACACCTTTCACCAATCGGGCTTGCTGGGCAGATTTTGTAGAGTTGGAATCGGATTTTGATAAAATGACTTGGTTGGATACGATTTTATATTCAACTCCTGTTCCGGAAAAAAGCAAGGTTAATGCTTCATCCAAGCTTTTCCCATCAACATCAATGTTTACTTTTCGCTTGGTATCAACAGACTTATCCGTAAAAATAAAGGTGTAATCTGAATTCTTTTCTATTTGATCCAAGACTTGCCCAACGGTTACGTTTTTCATTGATACTGAAATAGCTTCATTCTGAGAAAAGACATTCTCTGCATGAAGTTGGGAAACCAAAACCACCGACATTAATGTCCCCAGTTTCATAATTCGCCTCATTGTCGGACAAGAATGAGGTATCGAAGTGTTTTTCTTACTTTTTATTCCCATAATCTTTTCTATTATAGATTTATGAATATTACTTTAGATGTGTTCTCATAGCAGTGCTGTGTTTTGCACTTCTCTGTTTTCTTATTATTTGTTTGCTTTCCTATCAAGAATGCAACTGTTTATCCCATTTCCATTTTGCCTTCCCTTTATATTGTTAAACTTATTTCAACCACAAATCAATTTTCTGACGAGAAAATGAAAAATCAGAATGTTGCTCGGCTTTTGAAAAAGACCAAGACAGAGGTGCCGCCAAGCGCAAATAGTCCAAAACCTGCGTAATACTCTCATCAGTGAAGGTCGCACGAAATTTATATTTGTCCGGGTTATCACAATGTAAACTTATATCCACGTTGTAACGTCTTGAGAGATGTTTAATGACTTCCGTGATTGTCGCATCCCTAAACATCATCTTTCCAATCGTCCAACCGGTTACTACTTCCGAATTAACCTTTAGCGAAGAAAGGTTCTTGCCCTCTTTGTTATAGACAGCTTGGTATCCAGGAGATAGTTTCATCAATCTTTTATCTTCTTTGCGGACATCTACTTTCCCCTCAACCAAAGTCATCTTAATTTTATTCTCCTCTGGATAAGCATCCACATTGAACTTTGTTCCATACGCCATCACTTTTATCCCGTCCGAAGCTGAGACATAAAAAGGGGAATTGGCATCGGCATGCACCTCAAAGTAGCCTTCTCCTGTCAACTGGACATTGCGCTCTTTTCCATTGAATTGCACCGGATAAACCAATTTGCTGTCGGCGTTCAACCAAACAACGGATCCGTCTGACAAAGTGATGCGGGAAACTTGCCCCGGAGCGGAATAGCTCTCTAACATTGGAACATTCTTGTCTTGTATCAGCCGTTCTATATATAAATAGGTGCAATAAGAAGTTCCAAGCAACAAAGGGACAGCCAACATTGCTGCAATTCGCATTCCCCAATATAATATATGTGTCTTGCGAGTTTGCTTATCAATCCGATTGCCCACTTTCTTAAAAGCAACATCAACTTGGATGCGCTCATATTCATCCATGTCTTGTTTCAATGATTGAACAATCTTCCAGTTTTTATTTATCTCGTTCATGCCTATATTTCGTTTCGTTTATATAATAGACAATCATCAAATGAAAACACGACAATAATTTTGGACTTTTTTCAAAAAACACATCAAGAATGAGATATG
>ENA-UERG01000381-UERG01000381.1-human-gut-metagenome-genome-assembly--contig:-NODE-381-length-43578-cov-65.479943_pt1 | contig 43578 bp, 40 predicted proteins | sample MGYA00242954_ERZ507954 | MGnify/ENA primary metagenome ERZ507954 (study PRJEB26167, sample SAMN06115478) | human gut metagenome | host: Homo sapiens | place: China:Sichuan | collected 2015-01-21...
GGTGCGTTAGTTCAGTTGGTTAGAATGCCTGCCTGTCACGCAGGAGGTCACGAGTTCGAGTCTCGTACGCACCGCTGAAACCTCTGAGAAGTGATTCTCGGAGGTTTTCTGTTTTTATACCCTCTGGTCTTCTCCATTCTTCACTCTTCGTTTTTCACTCTTCACTTTCTTCGCTTTTATGTTATATCTTTGTTAAGTAGGCCGAAAAATTTTGTTATTTGCCTAAAATGCAGTACCTTTGTAGCGGAATTTAAGATATAAGAGAAGAAAATGATTATCATTGTCACAATTCTGGCTTACTTCTGCGTGCTCCTGGTGTTCAGTCACCTCACAGCAAGGAGAGCCAGCAGCAACGAAACATTTTATAGGGCGAACAGGCGTTCGCCCTGGTATATGGTAGCCTTCGGAATGGTGGGAGCCTCCATCTCGGGCATCACCTTCGTCAGCGTGCCCGGCATGGTGATGAAGACTGATATGACCTATCTGCAGATGTGCCTCGGCTTCATCGTAGGCTATTTCCTCGTGGGGTTCCTCCTGCTGCCCATCTACTACAGGTATAACCTCACCACCATCTACAGCTATCTGCAGCAGCGGTTGGGCGAAAGGTCGTACAAGACGGGAGCCTCGTTCTTTCTCTTGTCGAAGATGACGGGTGCAGCGGTGAGATTCTTCGTGGTCTGCATCCTGCTTCAGCGCTTCGTGCTCGACGGGGTGGGCGTTCCGTTCTGGCTTACTGTGCCCGTGATGGTGATGCTCATCTGGCTCTATACGCGCAAGGGCGGCATCAAGACCCTGGTGTGGACGGATTCCTTCCAGACCACCTGCATGTTTGCCGCACTCATCCTCATCATCTATCAGGTGGTGGCTGCCCTAGGCATGACGCCTGCGAAAGCCGTCCAGGCGATAGCCCACGACAGTCATTCGCGCATCTTCGTCTTCGACGACTGGGTGTCGAAGCAGAATTTCTGGAAACAGTTTCTGAGCGGCGTGTTCGTGGTTATCGTGATGACGGGACTGGATCAGGACATGATGCAGAAGAATCTTACCTGCAAGTCGCTGCGTGAGGCGCAGAAGGATGTGTGCACCTATGGTTTCGCCTTTGTGCCCGCCAATCTGCTCTTTCTGAGTCTGGGTGTGCTGCTGATGATGCTGGCACAGAAGCAGGGCGTGGCGCTGCCTGAGGCTCCTGACGATCTGCTGCCGATGTTTGCGGCATCGGGCGTGATGGGAACCCTGGTGGTGGTATTGTTCACCATCGGCATCGTGGCGGCGAGCTTTTCGAGTGCCGATTCGGCGCTCACGGCCATCACCACGAGTCTCTGCGTGGATATTCTGGGCAGGAAGGACGACGTGAAGCTGCGCAAGCGCATGCATCTGCTGGTGGCCGTGGTCTTCATGGTCTTCATCATCGCCTTCAAGGCTATCAACTCTACCAGCGTCATCGATGCCATCTATATCCTCTGCTCCTACACCTACGGTCCGCTGCTGGGTTTGTTTGCCTTCAGTCTGCTTACCAAGCGGGAGGTGAACGACCGCTGGTCACCCTGGGTGTGCGTGGCGAGTCCGATAATCTGCTTCGCCATCGATACCCTTACCTCGCAGCTCACGGGGTATAAGTTCGGCTACGAGCTCCTGATGCTGAATGGTGCCCTGACCTTCGCCGGTCTCGCCCTGTCCACCGCCAGGCGTTCCGAAAAGTAAGTCCACCGCCAGGTGTTCCGACGGATTTGTAATCCGTCGTTAAAAAATGTTCGACCTATTAATTCGAGGGATTTGTAATCCCTCATACCAAATAGATTTATTTAATAAAAAACAATAATGAAAACAAAAGTGTTATTCGCAGCTTTGTTGCTCAGCGCAACAACAGCTTTCGCCCAGCAGGAAAAGTTGGGCTCTGGCATCGACAAGGCCAACATGGACTTGAGCATCAAGCCAGGAACTGATTTCTATCGCTATGCCGCAGGCAACTGGATGAAGAACAATCCACTGGATGCCGAGCATACCGACAACGGTGCCTTCACCGACCTCTATGAGCAGAACCAGAAGCGCATCCAGGACATCATCCTGGAGTATGCTTCCAAGCCACAGCAGAAGGGTTCGCTGGGCCAGAAGATCGGTTCTCTCTACAACCTCCGCATGGACAGCGTTCGCCTGAACAAAGAGGGATGGGCACCTATCAAGCCAACACTCGATCGCATCGCAGCCATCAAGGACCGCCGTGAGTACCAGTTGGTTACTGCTCAGCTCGACTTCCGTGGCGAGGGTACCATGATGTTCGGCATCGGCGTGGATGCTGACCTTCGTGATGCAGCCAACAACATCGTTCAGGTGGGCCAGGGCGGCATCGGACTGGGTGTTCGCGACTACTACGTGAACGACGACGACCAGACCAAGAAGATTCGTGAGGCTTACAAGGCTTACATGAAGAAGCTCTTCCAGATGGTGGGCAACGACGAGGCTACCGCACAGAAGAAGATGGAGGCAGTGATGGCCATCGAGACCCGCATCGCCAAGGCTAGCTACAGCCAGGTGGAGCTGCGCAACATCGACAAGAACTATCACAAGATGACTTACAACCAGCTGGTTGCCGACTATCCAGGCATCGACTGGGGTAACGTGTTCCTGGCATCCGGTTTCCCTGCCTTCAAGGAAATCTGCGTAGGTCAGCCTGAGCCAATCCACGAGGTGGAGAAGGTGCTTGCCGAGACATCTCTGGATGATTTGAAGACATACGCCGAAATCAAGGTTATCGCTGGTGCTACCAGTGTTTTGAGCGATGATTTCCGTGCCGTAGCCTTCGAGTTGAGCAAGGTGATGAGCGGTGTTCAGCAGGACCGTCCTCGCTGGAAGCGTGCCGTAGGTACCGTGAGCGGCATTTTGGGCGAGGCTATCGGTAAGATTTACGTAGAGAAGTACTTCCCTGAGAGCAGCAAGAAGCGTATGCTCGACCTGGTTCACAATCTTCAGACAGCCCTGGCTCAGCGCATCGACGAGGCTACCTGGATGAGTGCGGCTACCAAGGCGCAGGCTAAGGACAAGCTGGAGAACTTCATCATCAAGATTGGTTATCCTGACAAGTGGAAGGATTATAGCGGCTTGCAGGTAGACGACAGTCTTTCGCTCTACGAGAACATGGGCAATATCTCTGAGTTCTTTGCCAAGGATGCCATCGCCCGCAAGGTGAACAAGCCAGTAGACAAGATGGAGTGGGGCATGACTCCTCAGACCATCAACGCCTACTACAACCCTACAACCAACGAAATCTGCTTCCCTGCTGCCATTCTGCAGCCTCCATTCTTCGACCCTTCAGCCGATGATGCGATGAACTATGGCGGTATCGGTGGCGTAATCGGTCATGAGATGAGCCACGGTTTCGACGACCAGGGCAGCCAGTTTGACAAGACCGGTAACCAGCACAACTGGTGGACTGCAGCCGACAAGAAGAACTTCGAGGCCCGCACCAAGATTCTGGTAGACCACTTCAACAAGATTGAGTTGGCTGGCAAGAAGGTGAACGGTCAGATGACCTTGGGTGAGAACATCGGCGACAACGGCGGTTTGAACATCGCCTTCCGTGCGCTTCAGAACGTGATGAAGACAGAGAAGTTGGGCGTAAAGGATGGTTTCACTCCTGAGCAGCGTTTCTTCCTGGCATGGGCTCGCGTATGGGCTGGCAACGCCCGTCCTGAGTACCTGCAGTACTTGATGACCGTGGATGTTCACTCACCAAACGAGGCTCGTGTAAACGGTGCCCTGCCAATGGTGGATTCATGGTATAAGGCATTCAATATCAAGAAAGGCGACAAGCTCTTTGTTCCAAAGAACAAGCGTGCGCATATCTGGTAAAAACATAAAAAAAGTCTTGCAGGCTCTATGCTTGCAAGACTTTTTTTTATGCTTGTTGCTTTCTTTGCAGAAAGCATCGTATGCTAGACTGATTACTTTGTTCCGAAGTAAAGGAAGAGCATTCCGAGCAGAACGAGGAGAAGGTCTATGAACTTCGCCTTGAGGTTCTTCTCGTGGAAGATGGCGGCTCCGAAGAGGAAGCTGACGATGACCGAACCACGACGAATCATGCTCACGATGCTGATCATGGCACCCGGCAGACTCAATGCGTAGAAATAAACGAAATCGGCTGCCGAAAGGAAGATGCTGATGAAGATGATGCTCCAGTGCCAATGGAATGGGGTGGAGTTCTTCTTGGTAGGCCACCATATCATCAGAAGCATCGCTCCCATGAGGAAGCACTGGTAGATGTTATACCAACTCTGGACTATCATTCTGTCCAGTCCCACACCGCCATTCTCGGGTGGAGCCATCAGATACTTGTCATACAGTCCGCTCACCGCTCCGAGCACGGCAGCCAGCACGATGAAGTAAATCCACTTGTTGTGCTTGAAGTCGATGCCCTCCTTCTTGCCGCTGCGCGAAAGCATGGCAAAGGAGATGACGGCGAGGATGACACCAATCCACTGGTAGAGGTTGAGCACCTCGCCATAAACCAGCAGGGCGCCCACGAGCGTCATCACGGGGCGGGTGGCATTGATAGGTCCCACGATGGTGAGGGGCAGATGCTTCATGCCGAAATAACCGAAAATCCAACTGCTCAATACGATGAAACTCTTGAGCACGATGTACTTGTGAACTTCCCATCCACCTTCGGCCACATGGAACATGGTTCCATCCAGCGAGTTTCCTGTATAGCTCAAGATGATGAACGGCAGGAAGATGAGCGATGAGAAGAGCGTGTTCAGAAAGAGCACGGGAATCACTGCGTTACCTGAAAGCGCCTTCTTCTTGAAGGCATCATAGAATCCCAGCAGCGCTGCTGAGAGAAATGCTAATACTAACCACATAGTAGTTGTTTTATATTTATTGTTTTAATTTAAATCGTGTATTGTTTTAATTATACCCCACGTCTTCCAGGAACAGTGCGTTGCCTGGCATGCTTTCGCCTGCATCGCTGCGGCTGCCATTGTGCAGGATGTCGAGAAACTGATCCATCGTAATCTTGCCCCTGCCCACATCGATGAGCGTGCCCACCACTGCTCTTACCATGTTACGGAGAAAGCGGTTGGCGGTAATCTCGAAATACCAGGTGGTAGGCGAGGTCTGCACCCATCGGGCTGCGGAAACGTGGCAGATGGTGGTCTTGTTGTCACCGCCCGCCTTGCAGAAAGCCGCATAGTCTTCGTGATGCAGGAAATGCTGCGCCGCCTGGTTCATCTTTTCGAAATCGAGCGGGTAGTTCATCTGCAGCGAATAGTGGCGCTCGAAGGGATCCTTGCGCGTATGGATATAATAATGATAGGTACGCGAGGTGGCTGAGAAGCGGGCATGCATCTCGGCATCTACTTCACGAACTTCATAGACGGCGATGTCGCGTGGCAGGATTCTGTTCAGGCGATACACCAGCTGGTCGAGGGCCATCGGGATTCTTGCTTCTGAAACTTTCTCTTCTGAAGACTTCTCTTCTGAAATTTTCTCTTCCGAAACTTTCTCTTCCGGATTCCAGTCAAAATGCGCTGCCATGTTCCGGGCGTGCACCCCGGTATCTGTTCTTCCGGCTCCCACCACCTCTATCTCTTTTCTGAGTAGGATGGAGAGTGCGCGCTGCAGTTCCTGCTGCACCGAATTGGCGTTGGGCTGAATCTGCCAGCCGTGATAATTGGTTCCGTCGTAACCAAAGAATATAAAATATCTCATTCTCTTTTTTTCTCTAAATTCGGGTGCAAAGTTACTAAAAAAACGTGAAATTTGGTATAATAATACAGAATATTTTCAAAAATGATACAATCTTGAAAGAAAAGTGCGATTTTTTATTTTACAATACACCCGTGTAACTGCCTGATAATCAACTAGAGCTTTTCTGAAAATTACATATTAAACACCGAGAATGCACCGAGTTACGCATCAAACAAAACGCTGATAATCAAATGTTTGTGTGGATTGTATAAAACAAATGTTTGATAAAAGCGCTGCTTTTTCGCGCAAAACGGTGCATAAAAACTCGTTAAAATGCTATTGCTCCAGCATCTTTTTCGTAAGTCTATCGATGGTCTGCTGCTGGCTCTCGATAGTCTTGTTCTGGCGCTCGACGATCTTCAGCAGATTAGCTTGATTACCCTTCGAGAGCTCTTCACCCAGAAGGAGATAATTAGCATCGACCCAATCGACGGCATTAATGATTTTCAACATGATATCGTAACCAGGAGCGTTTCTTCCTGATACGATATTCTTGATTGTCGTCCAAGGTACACCGATCTTCTTAGCAAAAGTTGCAATGGTGTGACCTTCTCTCTCGATGATGCCATTGATGCGATCACCGATAGTTTCTGTTGTTACTGTAGTTTCTTCTGTACACATAATTATATCTAATTTCAAACAAATTCACTCAAAATGCTGAAAAAATATAAAATAATCAGTGAAATGTTTGGTTATATCACCGAAATATTATACTTTTGCACCGTGCAAATGTTTCGCACGGTGCAAATATACAAAAAATATCGCACATAATGCTAATTTCAAACAAAAATTTAATAAAATGGGTTTTAGTGAGTACATGAAAAGTCTTCCCTATCCACGAACCAAGGCCGTGGAGGAGATTGCTAGCTTATGCAAAGTGTCTAATAGTTCCGTCTATAGATGGATACAGGGCAAGTCCGAACCGAACGCTCTATGCAGAGGTCTTGTCTCTGGATATCTTGGTATGCAGGAGAGCGAACTTTTTCCTAATTGTCAATAGTATGGAGTCGATAGAGTTTTACAATACCCCAGAAGGCGATGTCATGTACAAGCCGATTGGGAAGCCGGTGCAAGAGCTTACGCCGGAGAGTAGAGATATCATAGAGGAGATGCTTGATGTCGTCAAGAACAGATATCCTCAGGCCTTCAAAGCTCTCTGTGAGCTATATACTGCAAGCGAATTGAATCGCAAGGTTTACGAGTTTAATATTGTTTCCAGGTTCTGCAGATGCAACTTTGGTGAGTATGACGCTCACACTCCAGATATTGATGCAGACGGATTCTTCCATTTCGAAGAGGTTAAATGCCCTCTTCGCGGTGAGTGCAGAATGGAGGGTGCTATCTGCAAGCCGAAGCTGGATTCAAAGCTGACAGATCGGGAGCTGCAGGTCATCGAACTTATCTCCAAGGGATTCAGAGCACAAGAGATTGCAGACAGATTATGCATCTCTGTAAAGACAGTGCAGCGCCACCGAGAGAATATCAAGGCTAAACTGCAGATGCGTTCTCTGGCCCAAGTCTCTGCTTATTACCACGAACACATCAAAAATAAATAGCGATGCCACCTCTGGAATGTATGAAATGCGTGGATGGCAGAGCCTGCATCAATGGCAGATTCTGCCTGCCGCAGAAAAGATATGTTGAATACGCTAATAAACCTATCTGCAAAAATGAGCAATAAAAAATGGAACAAGAAAGAAGTGACTTACCTGGTTAACAACTACGGTAAGATGAGTCTTGAGGAGTTGTCTGCCAATCTCGGCCGTTCCGTCATGGCTGTGCGTCTCTATGCGCTTCGTCATAGATTGGACGACAAACATCAGGTAGTAAAAGAAAACCGACTGAAGAAGCTGCTGGAATATCGTTTCCGTCATCTCGAAGACTTTCATCCGAGCAAGTTCTTTTTCCGGGAGACTGGAATTAACCAGGTGAGATATTGGGATCTGTTCTTCGGGCGGAAGTCAATCAAACCGGAGGAATACAAGGCTGTTGCCGAATATTTCAACATCACGATCTCGGAGGCATTTGATTCCCTTCAGCTTAATCTTTTCGATTAATAAATATGTAAGATATGAAAATCAACTCAAACTTCATCGAGGACGTCAAGAGTAAATTGGATATTGTTGACGTAATCGGTTCATATATCACCCTCACGAAGGCAGGCATCAATTACAAGGGCATTTGCCCGTTCCACAATGATAGTCATCCTTCCATGATGGTGAGCAAGACGAGGCAGACTTATCATTGCTTCGTCTGCGGAGAACATGGAGATGTCCTGGACTTCCTGAAGAAGTACAATCAGATCACATTTCCTGAGGCTCTGCGAATGGCCTGCAAGCTTGCAGATGTAGAATTCCCAGAGCAGGAGGCAACTCCTGAAGAAAATGCTGCATATAAACTTCTGGAATCTCGCCGCATAGCTATTGCTGCAGCTGCCAAATTCTATCAGGGGAACCTATCTCAGGCAGAAAGCTTCCTCAAGCGTCGTGGCTATGACTATACTGACAAGACGCTTGCGGAATATGGTGTTGGATACGCACCAGTTGGCAATGTAGCTATGAAGCACCTTACGGAGAACGGATATGATCTCAAGGTTCTCACAGACGTTGGAGTATTGGGAAAGTCTCAAGATGGGAGAAGCTATGATTTCTTCCGTGATCGTGTCATGTTTCCGTTCTACGATGTATCAGGAAGAATTGTTGCGTTTTCCGGAAGAATCGTCACTCCGAATGATAATGCCGGCAAGTATGTCAACACTGGGGAGACTCCTATTTTCAGAAAAGGTCAGCACATTTTCGGACTCTACCAGGCTAAAAGAGCAATCGCCAAAGAAGGATTTGCTTATCTTGTCGAGGGGCAATTTGACGTCATTACCCTCCATAAATATGGGGTAGAGAATGTCATCGGCGGATCCGGAACCGCATTTACTGACGACCAGGTAAGGCTTATCATGCGCTTCACCCAGTCTGTTGTCATGATATATGATGCTGATGATGCAGGTATGAAGGCTGCTGTCAAGAACTGCGAGCTGCTGCTGAAGGCTGGTGCAAGTGTCAAGTGCATCCGCTTGCCAAAAGGGTACGACCCAGACGGCTATGGCCAGCTCTGCAAGGAAGAAACAAAAAAGAAGCTATCTGAAGTTATCGAGACCTTCCCGAAGGCTATGAAAAGAATGCTGGTTCCTCGTGGTTGCAAGGATGAAGCAGTCATTGCTACAGCAATGAATACAATCTCCAATCTCATAGCCTGCGTACAGGATGCAGGGCTCCGTCTCGAGTACATGAAGACTATGGCCAGAGACTTCGATACGAAAATGACCATCCTGGAGGATAAGGTAAGAGATATCCGCCGTAATGTAGATAGTGTCAAGAAGGAAAACCTGCAGCATGGCATCTTTGGTATTGATAGTTTGAAGGAGAATCTGAGAAACAACGAGCCTGCTGTAGTAACCTCATCGATAGATACGTTCATGGAATCATACGGAGATAATCCTATCGTGTATGTTGCCGGCACGCCATCCTCGACAGATATCGAGAACCTCAGACGTATCTGCTGTTATTTCGTCACCACCGAAGAGGGATGCAGTATCAATACCACTACGGGAGAGGATAGTACCTATATGGCGACGCTCGCGGAGATGTACAAGGCTGGTATCTCTCAGATAAGAGTCATGCACGAGGACAAGGTAGAATCCTTCATCGATTTCTATATCCGCATACATGGAGAGCTGCTGTCCGGATTCCTAGGCGACAAGGTCCCGATCATTACCAGATGTATCGAGCTGACCAGCTATGCGGAGGAAACTGTGATAACTGTCAACAAAAACCATTACTGCAGTAAATTAGGGCTATCCAAGGGCCAGTTCGACGAGATCCGTAAGCCGTTCGTCAACAAGCGCAAAAATGTAATGAAGGCGAATGCCCTGAAGGATGATCTCTATGATGATGACTTTGACGGTGATGAAGTTCCCAGTTATGTCAAGGAGGGAGAGTACGCACAGATGTTTCGTGAGTGCAAGTATTATCCTCGTCTTAACAAGCAGGGAATACCGGTCTGCTATATGTTCCAGAACAAGAACGGACGTGGATTCTCTCAGGTTGCAGACTTCTATATGGTTCCTCTGCTCCATATTTTCAATGAGGACTTTGAGCAGAATAAGCGAGTACTGAAGGTGAACCGCAGATACTTCGACAAGCCATTATATATCGAGGTACTGTCAAGCTCTCTGAAGAAGATGAGTACCATCGAGGACGTTCTTATCAACTATGAAGGAGTTAACTTCACAGACGGAGAAGAATGGCAGTGGAGGCGTATCAAGGAATATATGAGCCGCCATTTTGTTCAGTGCCGGGAGATCCAGGTATATGGCAACCAGCAGTCGGAGGGAATGAGCCGGAAGACTGATGAGCAGTTTTTCGCTTTTGCCAATGGAATTGCCCACGAAGACAAGGACGGGAAATATGTATTTGAGAAGGTTAATGAGCTGGGCGTTGTCACCCACAATCACATGAACTATTATCTTCCTGCGTTTTCAACCATTTACGCCGGATCCGGGCGTCAGTCAGACAAGTACGAGCTGATATCTCAGCTGACATACGATGATATTCCTGCTGACAAGCAGGTCAGTTTCGAGAAATGGGCATCCTTGATGGATAAGGTCTATAAGATTAATGATAACGGCAAATGGGCTATCGTTTTTGCATTGATGTGTGCCTTCAGAAGTAACATACACTGCCTGGATCGACTCTTCACAGCCCCTTTTTTTATGGGCCCGATGTCTTCAGTTAAGACCCAGATCGCGATATCTATCCGCTCTCTCTTCATCAGCCCTACCATCCCGATATTCAACCTTAATACAGGTACGGATGCGGCCATGAGCACGATGATGGGTACATTCCGTGATGTTCCGGTTGTTCTCGATGAATATAATAATAAGGATATCTCAGACACCAAGTTCCAGGCGCTGAAGGGTATAGTATATGATGGTGATGGTAAGCAGAAGCGCCGTGGAACCTCGGGAAGAGATATCGAAAACGATAAGGTATTTGCGCCTGTGGTTATCTGTGGCCAGGAGACCCCTCAGCGCGATGATAATGCTCTTATGAGCCGAGTCATCATCTGCGAGGTTCCGAAGCCTAAGAACAGAACGCCGGAAGAGACGAAGCTGTTTGAGGAGCTGAAGAATATAGAGAAGAATATTGGTCTGTCTAACGTATTACTGAAGGTGTTGTCGCTTCGCCCTGCCGTGATGGATCACTTCAGAGCACTCAAGCAGGAAGCCTACAGCGAGCTGAAGAGTGACGTAATCAATTCCGGTGAGATGGACCGACTGATGAAGACTGCTTCCTTATTCCTGGGAATGGTGAAACTGGTGGAGCGATATTCGGATCTGAAGCTTCCGTTTACATACGAGGAGTTCTTTACCCTGGTGCAGGAGAAAATTAAGTTCCAGTTATCTCTGATCCGAAGTACAGACAAGCTCGCTATGTTCTTCAACGCAGTCAACAACATGATCGATACCAAACAGGTGCTCGTTGGTCGAGAAATGCTCATCGAGCAGCCTAAGAGTGTTACGGGTAAGGATTCTCACGGAGACAAGAAAACGTTCGCTTTCGAGCCTGGTACGCATGTTCTGTTCCTCCGTCTCAGCAGCGTGTACTCCATCTACGACAGAAGTGGATACAACAGCGAGAACACGACGCTATCTACCCTGGAGCAGAATCTTCGTTCTCATCCATCATATATTGGAACCGTACCATCCAGACGCTTCACCTGGGAAGAGACCGTCGAGGTAGCCAAGCAGGACGATCAGGAGACGATGGTGAGAGTCCGCAAAGAGCGCTCTACATCCACCAGTGCTATTATCATCGACTATGATAAGTTTATGGAGATGTACAACATCGACTTCAGACGAGGGGATATCCCTGCCGAGAATACCCCTCAGGGCGCTCCAGAAGCGAATGGGGAGTCTAATACTAATATTAATTCCCAGGAATACAAGCCTGGCTGCATTCCGTTTGACCAGACTGATGCCGGAATAATGGGAGGGAAGCCGTTCTAGAAGGACGGCTTTTCATACCTTACAATAGGTATATAATGCCCCAATTTAACGATACAAAGATACAAAAAATAATCGAGAAAACCAAGCGAAAAAGCATTTATTTTGAGTTGATTTCGCATATTTCTGCCCACGCAAACCCGGGAGGGTGAGCGTGGGCATTTTTCTTACATATGCGAGGTTTCCAGATGCGAAAAATCCCCCGTACCCCCTAATTTTACAAAAATAACCGGGAAAAGCGATGTTTTGAAAATGTTTTTTAGAAAGACACCTTCCTACAATCCTACAATCCTACAAATGCATTTCTTTTCAAACTATTATTATCTATTATATATCTTATTATCAGTTAGTTAGGTTGTTTTTGCGGTTTTGTGAGATTTGTAGGAAATGGTGTAGGATTGTAGGATGTTGTAGGAAATAAGGATTGTTTACATTTTGCCGTTTCCTACATTTTCTTCCTACAAAATACCCCTATTTGTAGGATTGTAGGATGTGTAGGATGCGAAAAAATGAGTGTGTAGGTCGAAAAAATGTTTGATTAAATTTGCTTAACTCGCTGATTTTTAGTATCTTTGCATTATCGTACCTGCGATTTGTAGGATTGTAGGACGGTAGGACGCAAAAATAAGCAAAAACAATATGGAAAGAAAAAAACGTCTCACGAAACGAATTGCTTCAGTCAGAATCGAGCCATATTTGGCAGAGTACATTCAAAAAAAGCTGGAAATTGAGCCCGAAACGGGCGGAGTAAAGATACCTTACACCACGGATTTGTATTACGTGGTGTGGAATCTCATGGCCAAGCCGGATGCGAACAGCGTTGGCCAAGAAGACTGTAACCTCACCATCTATCTTCCTTCCCGCCGCTCCTGTATGGATGGTCATCCGGGTAAGGATCCTGCCTATTACAACTATCTGTCGCAGCGGGCAGCAAAGAAGATAGAGGAACACATCCGTCTGCTTTTCAACTTCGAGTTCCACCGCATCATGCTGGAGAACGAGGAACTTGGAAGGCCGAAGCGCAACCAGGATGTCGTGGAAGAGTTCATCAGAACGTACCATCTGAAGTCGATATCATCGGATGCGCTACTGAAGAACTTTTATCGCTACCGACAGCGGCTCTGCCCTAAAATTCCGCGAAAATATCAAAAAAAACGCGGTGTTTAATTATTTTTAATACATACCGAGTATAAAATATTGTCACCCAAAATTTAGCAATAGTCACTCTAAAAATACGTATTATGATAGAATTTTCTTGTCTTGTGGGTGTCTCCCTTGTCGGGAGCCCCGAAAAGTGGGATATATTTATGGCAGATCCCTTCACTTTTGAACCAGCCATGACCGAGGATAACGGTGGCGTGTATTGGGATTGCAGCAAGACTTTCGTGGTCGATTTGCCCGATAATGATATGATTAATGAGCTTAGGGTTGCTCGCAACGCTATTGTCTCCCTCTCAGATGTTAGCCATGCAGGTGGCTCGCAGGATCCTGTGGAATATAAAATAGGTACGGAAGATCTTCCGGCGAGGGTGCAGCTCGTGAAGCATCTCGTCAAGGCGAAACTGATAGTTAATTGCAAAATGCTCCGCAATCCGCTTGGGTAAGGTCTTTTCTATACCTATTATAATAATGTACCTTTGTAGAAAACTTATATCAAGATGGACGAAATACAGACCCTTCTGCTCTCCACGCATCCGCTATGGATCACGGAAGATGCCTACCGTCGGCTGATGGTGGCAGCTTTCCCGTTATATAGTAACGTGGCTAGCATCGAACACAAGAGAGCCGAGCAGGCGATGACCTTAGCCGATGTTCGGGAATATCTCAAGACTCATACATTCTATCAGTATGAGACCCATAAAGCTCTGGAGATCCTATCCTCCAAGGCTGCCCAGAGTGAAGAGACCAAGGATGTGCAGCTTACCGACGAATATGATTCTCCTTCGCTGAATGAAGGATCTATCGCCTACCACCGTATATTTGGTGTCGTGTCAGCAGATAGCTACTGGTACTTCTCTTCCAGACAGCTGGAACAGGATATCATAGCTGCAGAAAATAATCCTCAGATATCTGCCCACCTGCTTCATATCAACTCTCCTGGAGGAGAAGCCTGGTATATGGACCGTCTGAGTGAGACTTTGCGCAATGCCAAGAAGCCGATTCTCGCCATCTACGAGGAATATTGTGCATCAGCAGCCTATTATATCGGCTGTCATGGTCAGAAGCTCTATGCAACGACCAGTCACGACTTCGTAGGCTGCATCGGTACAATGTGTTCCTTCTGGAACTTCGAGCCTTACTTTGAGAAGCTGGGATTGAAGAAGATTACCGCCAAGGCTACCAATTCGACCAGAAAGAATAAGGTCTTCGAGGATCTGAAGGATGGCAAGACAGAAGAGTACATCAAGAATGTGCTCGATCCGATGAACGAGCAGTTCCTGGCAGAAGTCAAGGCTATGCGCCCTAAACTATCTGAACTCGGCGACGATGCTCCGGTTCTTCAGGGCGAGAGTTTCTATACGGATCCTGCCGAGGAAGTTGGACTCATCGATGGCAAGCGTACCTTGCTCGAGGCTATTGCCGAGGTTGCCCAGATGGGAGATGCTTATATGGGAACCCAGAACCTGTATGGATTCTGTTAATACTTAGATAAGAATTTTGTTTGTTTCTATTGTTGTTTTAATATTTAGTTAATTTGTTTATATGAATTTCAAAGCAAGACTTAACAAAGTTCTCGAGAAGCTTGGCTTCGTCAAGAAGTTCGAGAACAAGAGCCTGACTTCAGAGGAGTACAAGGCTCTTTGCGAGGAATACCAGAAGGAGTACCAGAGTACTCTCGTCGATGACCTTGCAGCCGAGAACAGTGCAGCCGAAGAGGCAGAGCATCAGCAGCAGATCAACTCCCTCTACGCTATCGTATCCAAGGCCAACAATGCCGCTGGTGATGATGGCGACAATGATGATGAGGGAAAGGATTCTGATGATGGCAAAAAGAATGAGAACAGCCAGCAGCCTGCCGGTGCTCCTCAGAACGTAAGTTACGAGCAGCTCACCAAGGCTGTGTCTGGTCTCGCAGAGAACGTGATGAAGATGGCACAGGGTACTGCTCCTGACAAGCCTGCTGCTCACGTTACTGCTCCTTCTATTCCTATCAACGGCTTCGAGTCGAACAGCAACTATCTCTTCGGCATCGAGCATTCCTTGTTTGATATGAAGAAGCGCTGGAACCAGATTACAGTTAATCCGGCACTTGCCTTAGCGTCTGAACCTGACGAGGAGAGCGATGGCAAGGCATTCCGCAAGGAGTCTATGGCGTTCGCAAGATCTCTTCAGCAGCGCTACAAGTATCACCAGAGCCGCAATGAGCTTGGTGATGTCAAGGCGCTTGCTTCAGGCCAGTTCGCCACCAACTATGGCGGTGTGGATAATGCCGGCTTGGGAGATCAGTTTGTTATCCTCCGTCAGGATGCTCTTATCGCACGTATCCTGGAGCTTCGCAATCTTACCGAATACTTCCCAGTTCGTTATGGTGTGCAGGACCGCGATATCCTCTTCAATGCCTTCTTCGATGAGGTATCTCAGGGCTACCAGCCAGGTGAGATCTACAAGGGCGGCATGCAGCTCGAGAACGAGATGGGTTACGTGGATGACGCCATGATTAAGGTACAGTTCGGTCCGATGAAGGAGATTGAGCGTAAGTATATCGCTTACCTCAACAAGGAGGGTTCTGATCCTATCAAGTGGTCTATGATTGAGTTCTGCCTGCTCAACCTTCTCAAGAAGGCTCAGGACGAGCAGAACCAGCGCCGTATGCGTGGTATCTATGTGAAGCCAGAGGATGGTCAGCCTTCCAGCTATCTCAATGCTGGTACTGGTATCTGGTACACCCTGCTTCGCTATATCCACGACTACAGCATCAAGCCATTTGCCAACAAGAGCTACAACACCTACACTTCAGCTAACATGCTGGATGCGGTCAAGGAGTTCATCACAGACGTCAAGACTCACCTCACCGAAGGTATGACACTCGATAAGCACGTTCTCTATCTCAACGAGAATCACATCGACTGGTGGCTTGCCAACTGCCGCGAGACTTATGGTAAGGATCTCGACTTCACTGGTCCTGATGGCTACAAGAACCGTGTGCCAGACTCTACCATTCAAATTAAGTGGCTCCCATACGAGGGTAAGTCTTGTTGGATGTTCCTGGATATTCCTGGCAACCTCCAGTTCGTGGAGTATCTCCCAGGCGAGATGTTTGCCGTGAAGATGGAGGAGCAGATGGAGATGGTTCGTGCATGGAGTACCTGGAAGGAGGGTTGCGGTGCAGCCTTCACTGGTCGCAAGTTCGAAACCAAGGTTGAAATGGACGACAACGACTACGAGTTCCAGCAGATCTTTACCAACCTGCCTGCTACAGTCATCGGTGCTGAGATTGACGGCGGAAGCGGCTTCTGGCACATCTCAGATGCCAAGACTTCTGCTACAGCCATCACTGAAATCAAGAAGGCAAAGCAGGGTGTAGCTTACTGCATCGAGATTGGTGAGGACGATGCTACCCACGGTCTTACTATCGCCAAGAGCGGTAATTTCGCCAACATCACAGCCGAGTGGACTCCTAGCCAGCCAGGTGACTACATCATGGTTATCCTCGGCAAGGATAACAAGTACCGTGAGCTTGAGCGCCGCGTAGGTGGCAAGCGAACCGTCAACAAGGCAGTTCAGCCTAACGTTCCTGGTGGACGTTAATTCATAATATATTAGTATTTAGTGTTAATTCGTAGGTGGGGTACACCATGTGCCCTGCCTACATTTTCAGAAAAGATTATGAAGAAAAACAATATTCCAGTACGTCACCGTGCGTACAATCCCAACAAGGGATACAGTTATGCCCAGCACAAGGGCCGTCTTCTCTTCATGACGATCATGATGCTGCTTGGCATTGTCTCGCTCTTTCAGATGCTTGATAATCCAACATCATCCATGGGTATGGGTGGAGCCGGTGTCTCTATGGCTTCATTCGTAGCCCTTACCGCCATCGATGATGTAACCGACCGCGACACCCATGGTTCTGCTATCGCTTATCAGGTTGTGCTGGTTCCTACAACTCTCATCGATATGACCAAGGCGTTCCCGCAGCCGGATAAAGACCGAAAGGTTAAGGCGATGCCGTTTAAAACCGCAGCTGCAGATACGCTGAAGGCTTATCTCTTCGATGCCCACGACATTCCAACGTTCACCGCTACGACCGAGAAGGGAGACATCACAACTTCCGGTGAGAATAACCTGGTGATCATCATGGGCGGTACTCGTGTGGATCTCTACAACTTCATCGAGCAGTATGCCGGCGGTAAGTTCATCATTCTCTATAAGCACGTGAAGGATACCCAGTGGTATATCATCGGTGAGCCAGAGCGACCAATGATTCTCAATAACACCGAGACCAAGGACGACAAGGATGGCCGTTACACCACCTTCACCTTCAAGCGCACATCTGTCGATCTCCCTTGTCTCTATGCAGAGGATCCTCTTGGTGTGGCTACTGATGCAGTTAGTCGCTCGGCTGATACTACTCAGCAGAAGGCTGTAAGTAAATAATTCTATTTCCCAAAATAATTTATCTTCTAAATTCTCAAAAGGTGTGTCGCCATCAAAAGGGTGGCGCACCTTTATTAATATATAATAAGGTATGTATAACAGAAGAGAAAAACTGCAGCTGTTCAATCAGCTGAGAGGAGAGGAACATGCCAAGGCAGACCTCTCGCTCCTGGATGACGAAAATCCACGCCATCCTAAGCTTACCCGTTTTGCCCGTGACCCTCAACGTTACGCTGATGAAATTCTCTATGCACTCCTGGATATCTGCGATGCAGACGAAATCGAGGATAACCGCAAATTCATTAAAGGCATGGAAGATGCTTCGAGTGAAACTTTAACGGGCGGGGTGGAGAAAGGTCCGGATGGTTCAGACAATACTTTAACGGATGAAACCGGGAAAGGTCCAGATGGTTCAAGTAAAACTTTAAGTGGTGAAGAGGAGAAAGATCCAGATGGTTCAAGCAAAACTTCAGCAGATGAAGCCGAGAAAGGCTCGGATGACTCAAGTAAAACTTTAACGAAGGAACAAGAGGAAGAGAAACCTTCTGAAGCAACTCCTTCAGATGCCCAAGACAAGGAAGGAACTCCTTCAGATGCCCCAGGCACGGAAGAAACTCCTGATACTCCTGAAGGCAAGGCGCCACCAGAAGAAACCGCTGAAGCTGCCGGGCAGGAGGAAGACGGAAAAAAAAAGTAGTCCAAAAGGAAGAGGAATATCCTAACATCGACTGGGATAATCTCTATAATGAGGACGTGCAGATGGCTACCGTCATCTACAACGACCGTATCAACACCTGGCGCAAGATGAAGAAACTCGACGAGGTTCTAGACAAGAAGCCAAAGGAGCGGGACGTGGCTGCCATGGCAGAACTCCGCATCCGTAACCTTCAGGCCTTCGAGGAGCTGAAGGCATACAACGATACAGGCAAGTTCCTCTATAAGCACCCGCTTCTGAGAGGCAAGTCTGAGTTCGATGAGCTCGTGGAGCTCTTCAGGAAGGACCCTGCCGAGTTTCTTCACAAGCATAAGAACGTGCTCGATAATATCAAGCGCTACAAGAGTTATATTAAAAGGAACGATCGCAAGGACAAACGTGCCAGCGACCGTGAGAACCTCCAGCGCCATCAGGAGCGTGAACGCATGTTCAAGATGGTGATGGAACAATACAGAGATCAATCAGATGGATAAGAAGGAATTACGAAAGATAGCAGAAACCTGCGTTCAGATGGTCAAAAACGGAGGAGTGCTTGAGCAAGCTCAGCTCAAGGCAGACGCCAAGATAGCCGAGCAGGCAGAAGCCGGAGACCTCGATGCCATCAAGCTTCTGAACGAGCGTATGCAGGACCGGGAGGAACTTAAACTGAGAAAGGAGTTGTTCGGCGTATGAAAAGTGAGATAGAAAAACTGGAAAGTGTACATCCGGATCTTATCACCACCTTCCTGACCACAGGCGATGGTGAAGGCATTCCGGAAGACGTGAAGATCTTCCTGAAGCAGTTGCAGTGGGCTGCCGAGATCTACGAGTATGAGCGCAACATTACCCGTGGAGCCCGCCAGCTCAAGCAGCGCATTGCCGCGCAGCAGAAGATTACCCTCGATGTGCGTACCTGCATGACCCGCATCAACCAGGCGATATCCTACTTCAATGTTGACTGCAACGTGAGCATCAAGGTCTGGGAGAACGATTTTGCCAACAAGTATGAAGACCTTGCCAAGCTCTGCTCAGCCAGTCGCGACTACAAGATGCAGAAGGCATGTATGGACCAAGCCCTGGAATGCCGCCGCCGTGCGTCCGAGCAGGCAGAAGCCGATAGAGACCTCGGCGTGGTGTTCCTCATCACTCCTGAGATCACTCCTGAGGAGTTGGGTTTTCAGAAAAAGAGTCTCAAGGAGATTGCTGCCAAGCACAACCGCGGTTTTTATATATCACTCATCGATGGCCTGCCTATCGAGAGTTCAGAGAAGAAACGTCTGCTTCGTGACGCTGACATTCAGGAAGCGGAAATTGTGGAGGATTTAAGCGATGAGCCAACTGATATTGAATGATAATACCCTAGGGGAGTTCGAGCACTACTACATGAACAACATGCAGCTGCTTGCCAACATCATCGACCCCAATATGCTTTTTGCCGAGGTAGCCCGTGCCGGAGGTAAGACCGAAGGCGTAACGGGTCCTCGCCTGATACGTGTTGCCAACGATATGCCGGGAGAGTTATCTTTCCTGGTCCACAAGACCTACGTGGCGCTGATGACCAACGTCTGGCCTAACATCCAGGCATACTTCTCCCGCCAGGTTGTGGTGAATGGTCAGCAGCGCCCCATGCTCGAATATGGCATCGATTACGTGGTAGGGGAGAGCACGCTGCCTTCCCACTTCCGCAAGCCGAGATACCCGATAGCCTATGCCAAGCATAGCGTGATCTTCCGCAATGGCGCCCACCTTCAGCTGGTATCAAGCGACCAGCCGGAATCCGTAGCAGGTAGAAATGCCGTGCACGCCTTCGTGGAGGAGATGAAGCACAACAGCGGAGAGAAGCTGAAGACTCGACTCTTCCCATCTTTGCGTGGAGGTCCAGCCAATGTGCGATGTTCTGCTTACTATGAAGGTGTTACCGGCGTGAGTGATACCGCCCGTGTTGACCTCGGAGAAGATGACTGGTTCGAGGAATACGAGAAGAAGGTAAACCCGAAGCTTATCGAGGAGATCGCCACCGTTTCCCTGGAGCTTAACAGGAGCCTCTATCGGCTTTTCATCCTCAGACAGCAGGAGCGAGACTCCAAGGATCCGGTACTCCTGGAGAAGATGCGACTCGAGACGGTCAGGCTCAATTCCTTCGTGGAGCGATGGAAGCCGCGCCTTGCCGACATGAGGCGCAACGCCATCTTCTACATCCGTGCATCCTCCTTCTGCAACAAGGATATCCTGGGCCCTAAGTTCTTCAAGACGCAGCTCGATACCCTTGATACCGATGAGTTCCTCACTGCCATCTGTGCCATCCGCCACAAGGAAGTGACCAACAAGTTCTTCATCAACTACGACCACGTAAGGCATCAGTTCAAGGACAGTTACAAGTATGAGTCGATTCTTCGCCTGAACCTGAAGGATAGATTTATCCTTTCTGCCGAGTATCTGCTTCACTACGACCCTCAGGAACCGCTCTACATGGGCTATGACCCTGGCAACTTCCAGTCGCTCATCGTAGCCCAGAAGAAGGACTATGGCAGACGGCTCGATATCATCAAGGAGTTCTTTGCCTTCCTGCCCAAGGATTACAACGACCTGGTGGCAGAGGTGCACCAGTTCTTCGGATCCGCAGCAGTCAACAAGACCATCTATCTCTATCCGGACCGCGCCGGCAATAAGCGCAGGGAGGAACGGGAACAGATAACCACCGACTCACTCAACCTGAAGGCTGCCCTGGAGTCATACGGCTTCATGGTGGTGCTCTACAACGAGGATGCACCTACCATCTACCACTGGCAGCAGTTCAAGCTCTGCCAGATGCTCTTCGGGGAGCGGAGCCCGCTGCTTCCTATTGTGCGCATCGACGAGAACGAGTGCAAGAACCTGTGCAGCGCCATCATGATCTCTCCTCTGAAGAAGACGGAGGGCAAGATAGAGCTCGACAAGAGTTCGGAGAAGAAGCAGCAGCTCAAGAACCAGGCAGGGCTCACCACGCAGCTTCCTTCAGCCATGATTTACCTGCTCTACGGCCTGTATTCTGATGCCGTGAAGGCGGAATTAAGTACGTATCCTACCGATTTACCCGACAATTTCGAGATATAAACGGTGGATAATATCCCATTTCTGCGGCAATAAAATTACTGCAGGAATCAATAATTCAGGTAAAATGAAGGGGTGCAAAACGCAAGATGCTGATAATCAGCCCAAGCAGCCCCGGCAGGGAAAAATCCCAGAAAAACGTGTCACGGAATTGTGCACGCACCGCTGGGAAGAGGAATAGAGGTGCAGGCCTTACGATTCTCGGAAATATGACGGCAGCAGGGTGCAGCCGGTCTTTTGCAGGGCGATATTTTTTTGCTAACTTCGCATCGTTATGAGCAAAAAGAGCAAGAACATCATCATGGATGGCATCACGGCGCTGCAGTGGGCCAGAGAGATCAGTAAGCTGCCCGATGGGGAGTTTACCCTGGTCTTCTTTCCCTATTCCAGGCAGAGAGACGAGGCAAGCACCGAGCTTCAGGTGCGCCATCACTGCAAGTACCGCACCCAGTTGCCAAGGGAGCGCTTCGCCATCGATGGGGAGAACTACTTCCTCTATACAGACGAGGACGGGAATCCCAAGATGTGCTACCGCATTCTCATCAGGTACATGGGGTTCCCTCAGGACGGATTTAAATTACACAAAATAGATTGGCTATGAACGATTACGAAATAGATATGTATGGCAATGCCGGCATCTATCTTGCCGATGGCAATACCTTCACCTTCCAGCTGGGCGAGGGTGATCCTGCCTTGGGTGCAGAGCAGCTCTTCCAGTCACCACTCCTGGAGTCTCCGTTCGGTGGTACGCTCTGGATGCAGCAGCACCACTACCTGGGCATACAGGGTTATCAGGTATTGATGCGCGGCTACAACAACCAGCAGTGTGAGGAAATAACCAAGGAGATCAAGGAGAACCGACTGCTTCCACGTCTCTACTCCAAGGAGATCAAGATGCTCTATGGCCATGGGCTTGCAGTATATAGGCAGGCTATCGAGGACGGCAAGCTGGTACGCAAGTACGAGGAGCAGCCGGAAGTGATGGAGTGGCTCGACTCCTGGAGTTCCCGAGGCATCCCATCGGTAGAGGAGTTCTGCAAGACCTGCATCAAGAACTTCTATTATTTCGGCGACTTCTTCGTGAAGTGGCGCTTTACCCGAGGCAAGATGATAGGCATGGGTAAGCCGGTGGCAGCACTGGAAGCCATGGAGAACCGCTACTGCCGACTGGCAACTACCCGCCACGATGTGGCTTCAGAGCTGGTTTCCTACAGCGATTTCCGCCAGGTAGTGGTAGGTCGATTTGCCTATGGCCTGTCAAGTTACTCGGTTTATCCGAAGTTCAGCTTCAGCGAGGTGGACAACTACAATTACGCTGCGATTTCCCACCACCGGGAGAAATCGGTGGACGAATACTACGGATCCAACGAGACCCATCAGGGAGCCAGACCTTCCATTCTGGGCAGCAATAAGACCGCCAGATACATCAACAGTTTTCTGAAAAACTCGCTTGCCGCAAAGGTGCACGTCATCATTCCGAATGCCTGGATCCAGAGCAAGCGCACCCAGATGACCAAGCTCTGCGAGGAGAACAAGCGGCGCAAGGCGAAGGGGCTGGAGCTACTGAAGTACAACGGCATCGATATCGGTACAGACTTCAAGGAGTCGTGCATGGTACGCTACGTCCGCGACGAGGTGCGCAAGTTCAGCACCTATCTCTCCGGCGCCGACAATCAGGGCAAGGGATTCTCCTCCATCTCCTTCATGGATGCCCAGGGTCACGAGCAGGCGTGGAAGGTAGAGACCATCGACCTCAAGTACAAGGAGTACATCGATGCGCTCATCTCCTACGACAAGCGCACCGACCAGGCTCTTCTCTCCTCCGTGGGTCTCGATGCCGCCATATCTGCAGTAGATAAGGATGGAGTGATCTCGAAGAGCGGAAGCGATACCTATTATAATTATCTCATCTACATCATGTCGCTCACCTCCGAGGATGAGGTATGTGCAGAACCGCTCAACTGGGCGCTGCGCCTGAACTTCCCGGAACTCTACAGGCAGGGCTGCCGTCTGGGCTTCTACCGCGAGGTTCCGCAGCGACAGGAAGATATCTCTCCGGATGACCGATTAAACCGCCAGCAGTCATGAACAAGAAATTTCAACTCCAAGACCTCTTCAGCAGCTACGCGCAGTTCTGCAACAGTGCGCCAGGTGCTGATACCAGCGCCGACTTCGACAGCCTTCGGGGTTCTGCCGTTGCCGCACGCAAGCGTATTGTTGCCATTATTGGCAGCAATACGTTCTTCGATATTGTTGCCATCGGGGATGAAGACAGTTGCCTGAAGGATTTCCTCCGTGCAGCCATGGCAAACCTTACGCTTGCCACACAGATCATCTTCGATGCCGTAAACCGCAGGAAGAACGATGTGAATCTCTACAAGTACGAGCTTGAAGGCATGAAGCGCTCGTATATGGAGAATTACTTCAATGCGATGGATTCGCTGATTTCGGAGCTTACCGAGGAAATCAGCGACGATGAAACCGCCGAAATCCGCCTAGCCATGGAAGACTGGCGCAAGACCAGCTACTACAGGATGCTCAGCCAGCTGAAGGTAGATACAGCCGATGAATTCGATGAAATTTACCCTATCGACCTCTCGTATCTCTTCTTTTTCCGCTGCGTACCCCTGCAGAAGGAGGTGCTCGACGAGAGCATAGGCGCCTACTTCGAGCGGCTGGAGAAGGGTGGGGAAGACCAGACCTTTGCCGAGTTCGGTCAGAAGGCGCTGCCTATGCTGAAGCGTGCCCTGGTGAAGAAGACCGTGGCGAAATCGCTCCGGCGCTTCGATATCCTGGAATTCCCCGCCACCATCCGCAACCTCTTCGAAGACAATACCGCCACCCGTTCGGGCAGCGATGAAGCAAGCCGGGCTCTCCTGCTGGCTACCCAGCTGGAAGGCGAGGCAGAAGACCTGCTCCACAATGTGGATATGCTGCTCGATGCCCAGGAAGGCAATGATTTCCTCTCCTTCTCGGCAGAGAACCGGCCGGATGATAATATGTACTTAATGCCATAGCTTATGAAAAAATCGATATCCGTAAGAGCCAACGGGAAGGAATATGAAATCCCGAACTCATGGGAACTACTCACTTCTGAGCAGTTCCTGAAGCTTGTAGAGCTGCTTTCGCTCATGGAGAATGGGCAGTATCCCCCAGGCGCCATCAAGTGCCTGTTCCTCTGCTACCTGATGAAGTGGGATCTGGGAAAGATTAAAAGAGACGAGAAGGCTCTCGAGAACTTCATGGCGATAGCCGACCAGCTTACCTTCATCTTCAAGGAGGCTGAAGGCAAGATAGTGCTCGATCTCTGCTTCTGCCGCCAGCAGCTGCCTATCCTCTTCATCGATCAGAAGGCGTATTACGGCTACGAGATCAATACGGATTTCCAGTCGCTCACCTGCTCGCTCACAGCCCTGCAGTATATCGAGGCGCGCCAGCTTCTCGATATGGGCGAGGCGAGTCTGCCGCTGCTGGCAGCCGTGCTCTATTGCAAGGGTGAATATTCCTCGGAGAAGGCACAGAAGCTGGCACAGCAGTTCAGGAAGCTGCCTGACAATACACTCATGGCGATAGCCTTGAACTTTACTGCAGTAAACAACTTCCTCTTCTCGAAGACGGAATTCTCGCTGCTCACCCAGTTCCAGTCGCAGCCGGGCAGCTGCAGCATCACTACCGATGCCACCGATGCGCTCTACGACCTCTCGAAGGACGGGCTGGGCAATGCTCACCAGGTAGAGCAGATGAACGTGCTCACCTACCTGCGCATCCTGCGCAAGAAGACCATCGACGGAGTGAAGAGCCTGAAGGCATCCGGCATGGACGTGGCAAAGATAGCCACCGAGGTGGGGCTGCCCATCGATATCATCAACAAGATAGTATAACCAGGCAGGAAAACGCTTTCCTGCGACAAAATTATAAGCTTATGTTATTGGATCTATTTACATATTTCGCCAAGTTTCCTGCTTCTGTAGGTGTAACCAAGGGTATTGCCACCAAGGGCAAGAGCCGTATGGAAGAGTATGCCACCGTGCTCAGCATGCTGGGCAATATGCAGGAGAAGGAACTGGTTCCCGAGATAGAGAATTACGTATATGGACAGTCGTTCGATGAGCTGAAGCTGCGCATCGACAAGCTTACCGGCTCCTTCCTCTTCGTGGATTACGGCGAGGTGGATATGCAGAGCGACGGCCGCAGAAGCTTCGAGTGTATCCAGCGCATAGCGGTGACGGTGGCGATGAAGCTGCCCAATACATCGGATATGCTCGAACGCATCATAGCCAACGACCGCACCCTTCAGATGCTCTCCAAGATCCACGCACGCATCATGGCAGATGCCGAGCGGGAGGAACTCTACTGGATGGACCGCGAGAGTGTGGCCAACTGCGAGATCATTCCTTTCGTCTCTGCCGAGTTGCAGAGCTACGGGTGGACGCTGATGCTCTCTGCCACCGGCGCAGATATCCTGGATACTCATCGCACAGCCCGGAAGATGATGAAAGGATAGTCCTTTGCCAGCTGCAGGAAAAAGCGTATCTTTGCAACGTCTTACAACAAAAAGACCTTCGATATGAAACAATTAAAACGTAATATACCGATGATAGCAATCACATCACTCCCGATCACGATAGTGACGGAGGGGTTCCAGTATGTTTATCAGGACTGGGAGTTTGCCAAGTGGATAGCGGTGGCAATCACCATCGATACCATATTGGGTGTGTGGAAGCATTTCATTCACAAGGATGCATCGAGCGAATCGTTCTTCTCCCGGTTCACCCGCAAGATTGTGATATATATCTTCCTGATGATTCTCAGTAATTTTGCCAGCCATGCCACCGTCGGTGGCACTGTGGTGGGTCCGATGCAGTGGATTGGTACTTATCTCTGCGTGTTCATGATGGTGAGGGAGATATTCTCCATCATAGAGAACATCCAGGCGATATATCCCATACTGCCCAAGAACTTCGTGAAGCGTATGAAGGATTTCAACGACAGCGGAGAATATATCAGCGGCAAGCCTATCAGGTTCTCTGACAAGGATGCCCAGGAAGAAGTTTGATTCGTTAAATGATTAATATATATAAAGGTATGCCAAACAAAACTCAGATGGCCTTCGCCCGGCAGGTATATGCTGCAGCCGTGGAGGCAAATACGGAAATAGATCCTGCATTCGTCACCGCACAGGCAATGCTTGAGACGGGATGGGGTTCCAAGGTAATCGGCAATGCCAACCTCTTCGGCATCACCAAGGGAAGCCAGTGGGATGGTCCTATCGTGATGGTGAAGACCCACGAGTATCTCAAGACTCCCAACCAGAAGTTCAAGGCTCCCGACCGCATCATCTCCGTATGCAAGGTGAAGGGCAAGAACCTCTACTACTATACGGTAGAGCGAGCCTTCAAGGATTTCTCCTCGATAGGCGAGTGCCTGAAGGAGCATGAACGGCTCTTCCAGAAACCTGGCTACAAGGATGCATGGCCATTCCGCAAGGATGCCTACCAGTTTGCCCGCAAGATTTGCGACGGGGTGGGGTGCAAGTATGCTACAGATCCGGCATACCTCACTACCATCACCTCGATCATCAAGACCGTGAAGTCAAAATGCAGATAAGATAGTGTTATAGGTTTATTAGTTAATAGTCAGTAGTTTTTTAATTTTTTGTTTAGTGTTTAGTTAGTTGTGAAGATGCAAGAAACTAGTTTTTCGAGTTTTCTTAAGGTTGTCGCGCTGGTGCTCATTCCTCTGGCGGCAGTGATGTTGCTTCGGGAATGCCATAACTACAAGAAGTATTGTGAGCGCACCAGCAGAAATCAGGATTTACTACTTCATAACGGTGAGGTGGAGATCGGGCAGACGCAGTCAGGTAAGCCGATGGCATCAGTTTCAGCCATATTGCTGAAGCCGTCCAGCCTAAAGCGTAACCCCGATTCTCTCCTTGCCGTTACCAAGAAGGAACTGAAGATCAAGAACAGCCGGATGGTGGCAGCAGCCAGGACCTCCTCTTCGTCCTCGGTCGATATTCATGCCGCCGTTACCTCCGACTCTACAGATACCACAGCGCAACGTTCTGATATACTTCTTTATATGCCCCCGCAGAGGATATCCTGGAGTGATCCGTGGGTGAGTCTGCGGGGGTCGCTGGAGGCCGACAGCTTCCATGCCCATATAGAGATCAGGGACACCCTGCAGATGATCATCCACAGGGTGCCGAAGAAGTTCCTCTTCTTCAGATACGGAACCAAGGCTGTGCGCATGGAGGTGGTGAGCCAGAATCCTCATACCAGGCTCTCCTATCCAAAACTGCTTATTTTTGCCAAATAGATGATAGAATATTTAAAGCTTTAAATGATTGAGTTAATTAGGGGAAAGATATGCTATAATCAACTCATACGTTAAATATGCGTAGATTTCTTTTACTAATGGTTAGAATGTTTCACAGGCGTGTGTTAATAATTCGCTCCACCCGTTTCTTATCGGGTCCGTTCTGTACGGAATAGGAACGGGATTTCAAACAAATAAATAAAAAGCATTCCTGCCCTGGTGCGAGAGCATCGGGGCTTTTTCGTGCCTTTTCTGAAAATAATCAGCCAAATGTTTGATGGTTTCAAAGAAAAGTGCTATCTTTGCAGGCGCACACTCTCACAGTGGCTCGTGCTGAAGGAATGCCCTCCGGATGCACGGGCCCTTTTTTATGATTATGCAACCGGCTGCCTTATTACTTATTATCTTTTCCATACCTTTTATATATATTAATAGGTGAAACATATCTTTTCTGCAAAGATACGCTTTTTCCCGCTCATTTTCTACCTTTTCACATACAGAAAGCTTAAACATAGTTAATACTACGATTTTTCGTATTAGATATTTGGCTACTACGAAAAATAGTAGTATCTTTGCAGCGTCTTAAAAGAAAACGAAATGAAAAAGATTTTAGTAACAGAAAAAGAGGAAGAACTGATAGAAGCTATCAGAAATTTCCGAAAGTCATACCCTAGAGGTAATCCACAGCTATTATGGTACGCTCAGCAGCTGTTTGATGAGATGATTGAGCCACCCGAGTATTACACCAAGTATTAACAAAACCCCTCCCTTCGGGGAGGGCATTAAAAAGCATAAGATTATGGAAGTAACAATGAAGCAGGCTAAGGACAGCACAGTAAAGCAGCGCATACAGGATATCCAGATGACGGTATCATGGCGCGAGATAGCACACGCCTATTTCGGGAAATCGGCATCATGGCTTTATCATAAGCTCGATGGCATTGACGGAAATGGCGGTGTAGGCGGTTTCACCGAAGAGGAGAAGGTTATGCTCCGTGGGGCACTTTGCGATGTTTCCAATCGCTTGCGTGCTGCAGCGGACAGGATATAATGAGGCTGGGGTCATCGTTCCCCATAAGACAGAAGTCGCCATAGCCTTGTGGCGCATTGCAGTTAGCATAGCTAACATGTTCAATAACTCAACTCAGCCCCGGTGCAGCAACGCATCGGGGCTTTTTCTTTCCCCTCCCTCCCCAAATCACCCCGATTTTATGCTCTACAGCATATTTAAGTGTTAATTTTTCGCATCGTGCGAAAATTTCCCCGTTTTTATTTGGCGGTTCCGGATTTTCTTCTTACCTTTGCCACCGCTTAAAAGACGATAGTAAACTATCCGGCAGGGCGACCGTTTCGCCTATGGCTTCTGGCCGCAGGCTTTTTTTATGCCCAAGAAGTATCATTTTCCCGGCATCGGGAAAAAGGTGTACCGATATGGCGGCTGCATGAACCGTAGATTTTTGATTAGTCCTCTCGGATAAGTCATCGTCTTTTAAGCAACGGGGAATGCAGCCGCCACCCTTTTCTATCAGAAACAAGTGCGCTGCTCATGCTTAAAAGACGATGCAATATGCAGAATTCTATTTTATTAAATGATGCGATGCAGGTTAAGCCTGCGGGCATCCACGTGAATGTGAACGAGGGAATGAAATCCCTCAAGTGTGCAATCAGACGCGAGGCTAAGCGCCTCATGGCTACCAGGAGCGAGACCTTCAGCTACCTCTGCGAGGAGAAGGTAACGTATGGCGAGGTGGCATTGACCATGGTGGGCATAGCCGGCTTTGCGATAGTGATGATTGCTGGTGGTTATCTTTTCGGAGGGGAGGTGATGTAGTATGGAGAATATAGATGTTTTAGCGGATATTGCTGAGCGCGTGGCAGAATACAGGATGTTCTATCCCGACACCACGCTGACAACGATCAGCTCTAACTCGGAAGAAACCTTCAGTGACAAGGAGGCCATGGAACTGAGTCAGAAGGTATGCAGCATGACTATCAGCGGCCTGCTCCAATACAAGATAGCGGGCAGAAGCCTGTTCATCTTCAAGTCGAGGAAGTTCCTCGAGGTGTCTGAAGGCTTCAAGAAGGGAGCCAAGGTAAGATTCCACGATCCCCGCACACCCGATGCATGCCACGAGAGCGTAATGCTTGCCGATGGAATGCGCTACGATGGCGGCATCCCCTTTATCTGGACAGAAGGCAGCGATGCCGACAGCTTCGATGAGTGCAACACCTTCGCAGTATATTGGCGCCCGGTAGAAGAAGAGGGAAAATAGCCATACATCACTCATATGTTTGTCCTTTGCGCAAAGGCAGAAAATCCGTACCTTTGCACGCAGAGAATTATTAACGCATAACACATTTAATAAATTATGAATCAGGAGAAGAATATCAATACCCAGGCAGCAGCCGAGGTAATGACCACCGACGAGTTTCATCGTCAGTTAGTAGAGAACACCGAAGCCATCAACAAGGAGCGTGAGGACTTCGAGCGCAAGAAGATCCAGCTTCAGCAGGAGTGCGACTGTCAGAAGGATTTGGCCAACCAAGCGCATGAGGCAGTTCTGAGAGATAAGTTTGAAGCAGAGCAGGAGTTCACCCGCAAGAAGATTCACTTCGATGCGCTCGAGCGCAACATCCGCGACGGCCGCCGCAAGGCTACCGAGCTCTACCTTACAGGTATGGCGAAGGTGAAGAGCGAGCACACGCTGAAGAACCTGGAGCTTCAGAACCAGCGCCACAAGATTTTCGAGGCTTACCGCAATTCGGGGGGGCAAGCTTTACGAGATTTCCCAGACCTGGTTTAAAAACAGACTGGAGCCGTCCAAAGCCTAAAGATGGAGGAGTAGAATAATGGGAAAGAAGAATAATGCAGGTAGCCCGGACGTAATAACGGGATTTGATGCGAAAATTCCAGAGGATATGAAATCTATGGAATATCCGCAAAAGATATCTCAAGGCATGAAGAGCTGGTCAGAAAAACACAAGAAAAATCGCGCCTTCCTAATGGTGGTGAATTCTGAGTGTGAAGATTCTGAAGCTGGTGCCGGATGCGTGGCCATAGGCGGAAACCTATCTGTCATAGCCGGGGCTATGATAGAAGCCTACGAAAATGATCCGCATTTTCGTAAGGTAATGCAGACTGTAGTACCAGCGCTTTGTGATAAATATGGAATAGAATTAATGATTTAAAACAAGAAACAATGGAAGATAATAATAAGAATATAAATGTTGGAACTTATGTTGCGGGCAACATTGAGGAGGAGAGAATGCATCCTATCTTTGATGAGTGCGAGGTTAACGACTTTGGCGTAGTAAAGCGCGAACACATGCTCAGCATGAACGGCATGTATATCTCGGGCATTACCGATGACCAGCTGAAGGAGATGCACGGGAAGCTCACGGAGCTGCTCACAGGCGAGAAGCCACGCAAGTACTTCTATGCAGAGGCTGCTATTCCTCGCAAGAATGGCGATATACTTTGTAAGAAGGACTTCGTGGTAGAGACGGATGGAGACAAGTTCCCGCTGGTGGATGCCCTTCATCATTCGCATGCATTTTTCGAGGATTCCAAATATGCGGAGGATCTCGATTTCAAGAACGCCCACATCTGCTGCTGCCTAGAGATCTGCAAGGAGGATTACGAGGCATTCCAGGAGTATCGCAAGAAATAAGATTTTTTTTTGGTTATTTTGTTATATAAGAGTCTTTAGTAATAAAGCGAAATTTTGCCGAAGGTGGTTGCCCGTGAGGGTAGCCATCTTTTTTCTTAGTCATAAATTTGGTTTTTCAGAAAAAGCGGTGTATCTTTGCACCCAGAGAATTATTAACGCATTAAAATATATAGATTATGGAGTTTTTTGATTTCATCATGTTCATATCGTTTGTCATCGCACTGACGGTGGGTCCGTTTATCGTAGGATCCTGCAATCCCGTGTTGTGGGTATTCTACCTCGGATTATGCACCGTGCTCACGCCCATTATAGGCATTCCTGTATATAAGACTTTCTTCGGTTAGTCTTTCGCCGTTCATCTGTCTGTTACTATATAACATATTAAAATATCGAGATTATGGGACTGATAACGTATATTCAAGGCTACTCCGCCATTATAGCGGTAGTACTGATGCCTTTCTTGGTAAAAAGCAGAATTCCAGGCTTCTGGATTCTGTACCTTCTGTTTTGCACATATCTTACCCCAATCATCGGGTATCCATTATATAGGATATTGATACTAAAACGATAACCAACGTCCTTTGTCTTTCGTCTGTCTGTTATTATATTTGCATCGTTTAATTAAACGATATAGATATGATAACAGACAGTCTTGTTAAAAAGAAATTTGTTCATGATACTCTTCAGGAGGGAATCCTGAAGATATACTCCACACAGGAGAACGTGGTGCGCAACAACTTCCAGCGTCGTACCGGAAGACTTCTCACTACACTCTCTGCCCACTCGTTCGACAGTCAGATATCGGGCGAGAACCGCACCATCTTCGTGCGCATCCTTCCTTATCTCCGTTTCCTGGATATGCAGTACCGGCAGCGCAATGACCGTATCAGTAAGTTCAAGCGCAGAAATCTCGCTCTCTATAACCGCGTAGTCTGGGGCGTATTGTATCACGAAACGTTCCCTAAGCTCCGCTATGGCTTCAATGATGAAGTAAGAAACAGCATTCGCCAGGAACTGGAAAAATCACTCAACCCACAAAAATCATAAGTTATGGCCAACAAACATTTAACGGAAGATCAGGTTTCTCTGATAGTGAACGTGGAGTCGTCAAAGGCTCAGCAGGAAATCAAGAAACTGGAGAATAAGCTGATGGGGCTGAAGACCGTCAACAAGCAGCAGCTGAAATCCATGGTAGAGATGGAGGCAGCCGGCAGAAAGAATACCAAGGAATACAAGAACATGGCCGAGCAATATCGTGCCACCAGTAAGGAGATAAGAAGCACCACCAAGGATATATCGGAGCAGACCCAGAAGCTGAATGTCCTGGATATGTCGATGAACCAGCTCCGCAAGCAGCAGAAAATGCTGCAGCGTGAGCTCGACGATACCGCACAGTCACTCAACCCTGAAGCTTATGCCGCCCTGGAACAGAAGCTGAAGGACGTATCAGGGAGAATGGCAGAGCTGAAACAGAACGCCAAGAGTTTCAAGGAACTCGCATCGAGTGATGATGTGAACAGCGTGTTCTTCGGTAATCTCGCTACCAGAGTGGTAGAGTTTTTTGGCCAGCAGGCAGGAAAGCTTCAGGAATTCGTATCAGAGTCGGCCAAGGAAGGCATGGAGATGGCTGCGCAGGCAGACGGTGTTATCAAGGCGTTCAATGCCATGGATGATCCGAATCTGCTGGACAACCTGCGCAAGGCAACCAAGGGCACGGTAAACGACGTGCAGCTGATGACCGCCGCCGTGCAGGCCAAGGATTTCCGCATTCCGCTGGAAGATCTGGGCAAATATCTTCAGTTTGCCCAACTGAAGGCGCAGCAGACGGGGCAGTCGGTAGATTACATGACCAACAGCATTGTAACCGGTCTGGGTCGCAAGTCTCCGATGATTCTCGATAACCTGGGTATCTCTGCGGCAGAAATCTCAGAGAAGACCAAGGAGACGGGCGACTTCATGAAGGCTGTAGCCAAGATAGTAGATACCCAGCTTGCCGAGGCAGGTGACACCTACATCAGTGCAGCCGACAAGGCTGCCAGGAAGACAGCCGAATGGGAGAATGCCCAGAGACGCCTGGGAGAGCAGCTTCTGCCGCTCACGGAATCCTATGAAGACTTCTTTGCCGAGACCAAGGTGGGAATCATCAACCTCATCTCCTGGCTGGTGGAGAACCGGAAATCCATCCTCACCCTGGTGGTAGCCTATACAGCCTTCAAGACAGCCCAGCTTGCCGTGATTAATGCCGAAAAGCTGCATCTGGCAATGACCAAGGGAATCGTCCTCATCCATAAGGCATGGAACGTGGTTCTCGGAACGGGCAACGTATTGATTAACGTGGCAAAGGTGGCTTTCTACGGGCTGACCCTTCAGCTGGGTAAGGCCAAGACGGCAATGGCAGCCCTCAATACCACCACTAAGGCCAACATCTTCGGACTGGTAGCCGCAGGTGTCGCCCTTCTTGCCATGAAGCTCTGGGATATGAGGAAGGCAGCCGATGCAGCAGCTCAGTCGCAGAAGGCGCTCAACGCCATCAAGGCAGAAGCCCAGAGGCAGGTAGTAGAGGAAAAGCTGAAACTGGATAACCTGGTCAAGGCTGCTAAGGACGAGAAGCTCTCCATGGACGAGAGATACAAGGCTGTGGAAGCACTCAACAGAATTGTTCCTCATTATAATGCCACCATCGACCAGACCACCAGGAAATTCAAGGCATCAGACAAGGCACTGAAGGCCTATATCAGTAACCTGGCAAGACTTTACGAGGTGCAGGGTGCCAAGAAACAGATTCAGGAACTTGCCGAGAAGCGTGCCGGGCTGACCATCAAGCTCAACAAGGCGCAAGATAGACTGAAGGATGCCAATAACGCCCGTGGCTTCCAATATACCACATCATGGGGTGCAACCGGAAACACGCAGGTGGACGCAACGTCTCATTTCCGCTCTGAGGTGGAATCGCTTACTGAAGGAATCAATCAGCTCAACAAGCAGATTGATACTATAGGCAACGCCTTCGGCAATGATATCGTGCACCAGACCGTGAAGGAAGCTTCAGAACCAGAGGTTCCCGACAGTGGCATCGGTGGCAAGGGTGGCGGAAATTCGGGCAGCGGCCATACCACCGTAACATCAACTGCCCCGAATCCCGACGATATCGCATCGAAGAGATTTTCTGAAAACCGACAGGCTGATATCGATGCCGCCAACCAGGATTACCAGCAGGACGTGAACAACTGGAACATGGCTCTTGCCCAGAAGCAGACCACCCAGGAGAAGTACGACCTCGCCATGCAGGTACTGAAGACTCAGCACACAGCCAACATCCTCGCCATTGAGACCTCCTACAGCGAGCAGTCGCAGAACATCGACATCAAGGATGCCGAGAAGAAGAAATCACTCCAGGATAAGCAGCTGGATAACCAGCGCAAGGCAGAGCAGGCTCATTTCGACCAGCAGGTGGCAGCCGAACAGGCTTACCAGGATGCACTTGCCAAGGTGATGGAGCAAGGGGAGACGCAGCAGGAACTGACCCTGGAGCAGCAGCGCGACCAGAAACTGGAAGTGCTGAAGGGATATTATCAGGCAGCACTCGACCTCGCCAAGCAGAACGGAGAGGATACTGCCCAGCTGGAGAAGGCATACAAGGATGCCCAGTCGCAGATAGACTCCGACTATACCGCCAAGCATGCAGCCCAGCTCGCCGAGCAGGCAGACAAGGAGAAGCAGGCAAGGCAGGCTCTCGGCTTCGACAGGCAGAGTGAATACGACCAGCAGCTGGAGCAGCTTCAGCAGGCACTCGATAACCAGTATATCACCCAGGAGGAGTACGAGAAGAAGGTACAGCAGATGAAGAAGGAATCCTTCATGAAGCAGGCACAGTATTACACCGACCTCTTCAGCAATGCCGTGGGTGCATTGCAGAATGCCGAGATGGCGAACGTGGATGCCAAGTATGATGCCGAAATCAAGGCAGCCGAGGGCAATACCGAACTCCAGGAGAAACTGGAGAAAAAGAAAGCCAACGAGAAGCTGAAGATACAGAAGAAGTATGCCGACGTGAACTTCGCCATGCAGGCAGCTCTGATCATCTCGAATACTGCCACCTCCATCATGAAGGCATACAGCGAGATGGGTCCGATAGCCGGAAGCGTGGCAGCTGCCCTGATGGGTGTGACGGGTGCAGCCCAGTTGGCGGCGGCGAATGCCGAACGACAGAAGGTGAAGCGCATGACCCTCAACGGATCAGCCAGCGGAACCTCTTCAGCAGGCAGTCGCGTAGCCAGCGGAAGAGAGAGCGGTGGACGCATCGATGTGGAGCGTGAACAGGATGGCAAGCACTTCAAAGCCGAATACTCACCCGGCAAGCGCGGGTACATCGATAAGCCTACCGTCATCGTAGGCGAGGGACCTAGAGGCAGGAGCAAGGAGTGGGTGGCATCGAATGCAGCCCTGGAGAACCCTACCATCGCCCCGCTCATCAACCTGATGGATGCAGCCCAGCGAGCCGGTCAGATCCGCACCTTCGATATGGGCAAGTATCTGATGGCTATGCAGGGCAGGGCACTGGGAGGCAGCTTAGAACCTGCTCCGTACCCGCTCCGTACCCGCTCCGTACCAAGTCTTAGTGGGGCTGATTCCTACGTCGCGACGCAGGAATTCCCACATCGCGACGCAGGAATTGCTACGTCGGGACGCAGTAATGACGAGCTCCTGGCACTGCTCAGGGAGCTTCGCGACAACGGAATCCACTCCCACATCTCGCTCACGGAGCTTGATGCCAAGCAGGAACTGAGAAACCAGGCGAGGAAATTTGCCAAAAAATAAATGATGATCTATGAAAATAACGAATCTGGATAAGGGAAAAACCTACCAGCTTGGCGAAGGTGCCAAGCTGGAGGTGGAACGGACCAATCCGTTCTTCAACGACTATGGGGAGACGACGACCCCGCTGGATATTCCGGCAAGCGACTACAACCGCATGATACTGGGATATCCCGACACCTTCGGTCTGCGGGAGAAGATGGTGGCAGCCAACGTGAGCATTGAGGACGGGGAATATTTCGCCCAATGCAGGCAGATTGTGCTCTCGGCTCAGCACAAGGGCAACATCTCTTCTTCCTTCTACATCAACGACGGATCCTTCTACTCGAAGATACAGAACGTGAAGCTGAAGAGCATCTTCAAGGACGAGATGATACCGGGGTGCAGCACCATCGATGAGTGCATCAGTTTCTGCCGGTCGCTCATTGGCGGGAAAAACGAGAACTACGATATCTTCCCGGTGCTGCTCACCGATGACTCGGGCAAGGATACCGGCTACGACTACAAGATCCTGAACGGATGGGGCAACCAGCAGAAGCTGCCGGATGCCAAGTACTGGAGATTCAAGAACACCGGAGGCTACGAGTATATGGCAGCTCCTGGAGCCTACGATTTCGTGACGTGTGCCGGAAAGTCGAACAGGTTTCAGGGCGAGTTCAGCCGCACGGAATATGTAAACGAGATTCCGGTGAGCCTGACCCGGGGCTACTACATCTCTCCGTTCATCAGAGCCAACTACGTTCTGAAGCGGGTGTTCAAGTACTTCGGCTACGACCTGCAGGAGAACTTCTTCACCCGGACAGATCCGTTCACCAAGATGGTGCTGGTGAACAATGTGATCGATGTGATGGTGAACGGGCATATCCGCATCGAGGACCTTCTGCCGGATGTTTCCGTTTCCGATTTCCTTTCTGTTTTTCGGAAAAAGTTCCTCTGCGAGTTCATCTCTGATGAGGGGACCCACCAGGCGAGCATCATCTTCCTGAAGGATGTGGTGGAGAGTGCTCCGGTGGCAGATCTCACCCGCCAGATGACCGAGGAGCCTACCTTATCCTATAAGACGGCATCCGACTACAAGCGGGTGGTGCTTCGGGCGAAGCATCAGGCAGACAGTGACGCCGAGGACAGCTACGACGACCTGAAGGATATGCTGGCGAAGAACACCGGAGCCTACTTCGACAAGGTGGATGGCTGTTTCTACAAGGACGGATATTCGGGCAACTATCATGTGAAGTCGAAGATAGGAGAGGGTTCGCAGAGCTACGATACCGGCGAGGAAGATACCGACACCCAGGATATCGAGATACCTGAGATGATACCGGAGACGAGAACGCTGAAGTACCGCCAGTCGGTGGACGCTGATACCATCAGCCGCGAGATGGGCAGATTCCTTTACATAGGCAGCTATGCCACGCTCAACTCATCGATGAAGGTTGCCACCGAGGACAATTCGGAGAGCAGCGAGGAAGCGGTGACTACCCCGGTGATGCTTGCCTTCCCGTATATATCGACCGATGGTATGCCCTGCGGAACCGTCACGGCATACGATATCCACTACGAATACGACAACCGCTTCGGTCCGCCATCTCACGCTTCTGAGGAGAAACTCTATCGAAGAATATTCGATTACGCTCTGGTGTACAACGGAGACGATGGTATCTTCGAGAAGTTCTACCGCCAGTATGATCTCCTCCTGAGGAATTCACTCCAGGAACTCAAGGTGAAACTGCTGCTCACCCAGTCGCAGAAACAGAACCTGCCATCATATGCCAAGGTAGTGATCCGTGGCGTGAGCTTCTTCTTCAACAAGCTGAAGTTTACCCTCGGTGGCAAGAGTGAGCCGACGGAAAGCGAACTCAGGACCATCGCCCTGACTACCCCTATACATGAAGCTTCGCGGATGATAGATGTAATGCCGGCTATGAGCTGCGGTTACAAGTGGGTAGGACATGAAGAGACGGTGGAGGTTTCGGAGAGTGCGTACAACAATTCGGGCGACGATAAAGACCGCACCTTCAAGATTATCTATCCTCCTCTTCCTTCAGCCGAGTATGTGGGGCAGAAATATGGTCTGCAGAAGACGTTTGTCAGTCAGAAGACCAGACATGCGACGATGTTCCGTCACTCCAAATGGGTGTACCACTGCACCACGACATGGCTGGAATGCGAGAAAATCTAGGACGCGGGAGAGTCCTTTGAAAGTTACCTGTATTTTCTTAATTTTGCGGTATAAATAATCAACCCAACTTTAAGATGATACAGGTTTTATTATATCCAGATGCCCTGAGCATGGTAGGCTCCATGAATGTCTTCGAGATATACAACGACTCGAAGACAGACGTGGTCTTTGCCCTTCGTTACCATGGCGCAGAGCAGAACATCGTTCAGCACACCTATACGCCGAATGATGAGCACCGCATCACGGTAGATGTGAAAGACATCATCCTTCCGCTGCTGGCTTTTGAGCTGAAGGATGACAGCACTCCGTATATCCAGGAGAACATCATGAAGGCATTCTCGGTAGAGATCTACGAGGTGGGGGATGCCGGCAACAGGAAGGAATTCTCCTTCTCGGTGATCAGAGCCGGAGTGGATAAGCTCGCCGATTCTGCCGAGAATTTTCTGAAAAACAATTTCCTCACCTGGCAGCCGCAGGTGAAGGCTGTGACGTATTATTCGCCGGAGTTCCTGACCTATTATGCTGCAGAAGCCTGTGCGGTGAAGTGCAAGGCGTATCTCTGGAACGGCACGGGATATACGGAATCGGAAATCACGCTTGCCTATCTTACCGAGGGCTACGTCTATACCATCCCGGTGCAGTATGCCATCATCGCCAAGGCTCTCAATCAAAAGACTCCATCCTATTATGACGTATGGGTGGAGAAGGAAGGCGGCGACCGGCTTACCTATGTGCAGCGCTATTATGCCAGCGACATGAAGAGCGAAGAGGAGGAATGGTTCCTCTTTGAGAATTCGCTGGGAGGAGTGGACTGCTTCAGGGCTTACGGCAACAGCGAGAATACTGCAGAACATACCCACAACGTGGCTGAGATCGAGGATGACTCGGAGGAATATCGTGTAGATACCACCAGGAAGTTCAAGAAGAACACCGGCTATCTGGACGGTAAGGAGCGCCTGTGGCTGCTCGACTTTTTCCCGAGTCTGGGCAAGTATGTATATCATCGCAACAGCTGGCGGAAGATTACCGTCACCGAGAGTGACGTGAACTATGAGGCGAAGGAACTGCCATCCAACTATACCTTCACCTACAAATATTCCGATGCCCGTCCTTACCTGAATCTCTCGAGAGCAAGCGGGGAGAGCCTTAAGCAGATGGATATCCATCTGCCTGATATCGGAAATTTTACTATCGCCCCTCGCTTAGTTGAGTTCCCGCGCCAGCAGCTGGGTGGAGGGGTCTTGTTCCCGGTTCAGGACCCTCACTCGGAAGAGTGGGGTACTACCACTGCAGATGCCATCTTTTCAGCCTTCCTCTCGGCGATATCCAACCGATATTCAGGAAATGGAGAGGTTGGCCACGAGCATATCAACATCAGTGTGCTTGATGCACTCTCTTTCGTAGAAGGCTACCTATTATATAAAGGTGAGAAGCTGAAGGCTGGTGTGGCTGACGTGGCGAAGGATCTGGACGGAGAAGCTGCCATCCTGAAAAAGTATATCCGAAGGGATATCGATGATACTGCAGAAGGTACGATAACCTTCGAGAAGGTGCAGAAGCTTGTAAGTGGATTGCTTGTCGGTAACTTCAACAATGAGAACGGCGGTTCGTGGACTCCCGATGCAGAAGGTCGTTCGCATCTCATCACCGATTATCTTGAGGTGAGAATGAAGGCTATATTCGAGGAGCTGGTAATCAAGAAGACATCTACAATCGGCGGTAAGGAGATTTTGTCTCCTGCTGGAGGTGTTGTGGCTCATAAGGTGGAAGAGGTTACTGTGACATACAATAATGTGTCACAGAAGGCTTATCGCTGCTATTTCTTAGCAGAGCAGGAAGGCGATGCCGTGGATAATGATTTCGCTATTGGCGACCAGGTGCGTTCTGAGTCATTCAACGTCAGAAAGGGAACTTATCACAAGGTAGGTAATCACTTCTATTGGCGATTGGTAATCGGTCGTGACGAGGAACCTGTGGAGTTGGAAGGAAAGAAGTATCACTACATCGACCTCTCCGATACCGATTGCGCTACGGCAAGCGATGTTCCTGCTAAAGGTGATGTACTCAATCAGTGCGGTAATAGAACCGATGTAGAACGTCAGAACTGTCTTATCTTCTCTGCGGTAGATACCTATTCGCCATCCATCAGCCTCTATCACGGCATCAATAGCTATTCCTTTGCCAATAAAGAGTACGTGGATTATGGCGTAAACAAGCAGACCAACAAGGCGTTCTTCAACGTTTATGGCGATATGTATGTAGGAGACCGACCTACTAAGGAGAATGGCTATGAGGGTAGTAGCTACATCAAGTATGACAGCGCAGCCAAGCAGGTATCTATTAAGGGTAAGCTTTCGGCGAAATCTACCGTAGATGGCAAGGAATTGTCTCAGTATATCAGGGAGAACTCAGCAGGAGGCTTGACCGAGGAGCAGGTAAATAATCTCATCAAGAACTCGCAGGTCATTGCCGACTTGCAGAATCAGGTGGATGGGGCTATCGAGACGTGGTTCTATGAGGGCGTGCCTACCTTGAAGAATGCGCCAGCAAGCAGTTGGACGACCGATAAGGATAAAGATACCCATCTCGGCGACCTTTACTACGACAACAAGACGGGCAAGGCATACCGCTTTGCCAAGGATGGAAACACCTATAAGTGGACTATCATTACAGATACCGACATCGCCAAAGCTCTATCCGATGCCAGCAAGGCACAGGAGACCGCAGATGGCAAGATGAAGGTATTTAGTGCTCAGCCTACTGTTCCTTATGACGAGGGCGATATTTGGGTAAACGCTACCTATCCTACAGATGGCAGCATCTACAAGAATGAAATCCTGCGCTGCCAGACTGCCAAGGCAAAAGGTTCGTCATTTGCCATCGCTGACTGGACTAAGGCTTCCAAGTACACCGATGATTCTGCCCTCAATACCTTCAAGGAAGAGTACAAGAACGATATGGCTAGCTACAAAGAGCAGCTTGATGAGAAGGTGGAGACCTGGTTCTACAACTATGCTCCTACTACTCAGAATAAGCCTGCTTCTGACTGGACTACCGATACGTTGAAGTCGCAGCACGCTGGCGACCTGTTCTACAATACGTCAAATGGTTACACATACCGATGGACGGGTACGGCATGGGCGAGAATCAAGGATAACGACATCAACACTGCTATGACCGCAGCAAGCAAGGCGCAGGACACGGCAGATGGAAAGCGTACCGTTTTCACCTCTCAGCCTACTGTTCCTTATGACGAAGGCGATTTATGGGCTAGCGGCGGAGATGATGGCAAGACTCTGATGGTGTGCGTTAAGAGTAGAGCCACTGGCAGCTTCACCTCATCAGAATGGGTAAAGGCTAATGATTCCGACCTCAACGCATTCGCCAAGACCATAGAGGAGAGCTTGAAGGGAATACGAGACCAGCTCGACAAGAAGGCTGAGACTTGGTATCAGCCTTCTGACCCGAGCGCATCCTGGACTACCGATGATGCCAAGAAGGAGCACAAAGGCGACCTGTGGTATAACACAAGCAACAACCAGACTTTCTTCTGGAATGGTACGAAATGGGATAAGCAGGACGTGCCTACCGAGGTTTTCGACAAGATAGATGGCAAATCCAGCATCTATGTAAGCAAGCCTGCATCCTATGAGGAACGTGACCTCTGGATTTTGGAGGCAGCATATACTCTCGGTGGTGTTGCATACTCTAAGGGCGAGCTTGTCGTGGCAACCAAGACCAATGCTTCATTCAGCGCAGCCGATTGGACTAAGAAAGTGAAGTACACAGACGATACTGTAGCGAACGCAGCAAAGAAGGCTGCGGAAGAGGCGAAGAAGGCGGCAGAGACCGCACAGACGAACATTACGAACCTCGGAAAAACCGTCACTATCAACAAGAAGGCATTCGACAGCTACGTTACCGATGGCTATCTTGAGCCTTCTGAGATTGCGGCTATGGCGCAGGATTCCAAGCGGCTTGAAGATGCTTTCGCAGCTGCCGAGAAATCTTATACTGAGGTGAAGGAAGCAGCGGTACTGAAGGACACCAAGGAACTCACCGACCTCAATACCGCTTTTGCTACCCTCACGACTGCCAAGACGGAACTCATCGAGTATCTTTCAGATATTTCTGCGAGATATAATGCGGCTAATACTGAAGGCAAGGCTACCATCGTATCTGCTGTCGGAACGAAGTTTACCAACTTTCAGGGTGCGTATTCGGCATTCTATGACAAGCTGGGATTGGCGAACGCATATATCACTAGAAAGATATATGGCGACCTCGGTGTAGTTATCGGTGACATAACCAGCCTTGCTTACTTAAAGAAGGCTCTGATGGATGCTCTCGACACTGAGATTAACGGAGGTCTGGTTCTTACATCACTCATCGGTTTGCGAGACACGGGCGGAAACACTACGGCAGGTATCAATGGTATAACGGAGAAGTCTGCAAAGGGAGGTGGTGTCGCCGCTTGGTTCGGTGGCGAAATGGTCGATAAGGACTACAACGATGGCTCTAAGACTCCTGCCAACACCATCTTCCGCTTCGATGGTTCGGGCTATGTGGCAGGTGGCGCAATCTGGTGGGGAACTGATGGTAGGGTTCACGCTGACCCTACATCATTTATCATCAGCGAGAAGAATCTTGGCGCATACCTCACCTTCTTCGAGCCTACGTGGAAGTCAGGAAGTGCAGGAACGAGCGTTGCCGACCTTGTATCGCTGAAGCCGAACGCACCATTTTCCAAACTTGGTGTATCTGGCGATGCTACATTCGAGGGTGCAATCACCTTTCACGGAATCAGCATCACGTATGATGCGACCAACAAGGCTATCAAGATAGATGGTAATCTCTATGCCACAGGCGGTATCACAGCATACGGAGCAGGAACGCCAACATCAACTGGTGGCGGATTGAATGGCAGCGTAAAGAGCTATGCAGATGCCTTGAAGCTTACGTCTGAATCTCTGTCTGAGGTTGCTTCTGCTTACTCAATTAAGCAGCTCTCTACTAGAATCACGTCACTGGAGGGTGGCAGTGCTACATCAATATCCGTATCGGGCAGTGGCAATGCGGTTACGTCTGTTACCAAGAATGGTACTACTATCAGCGTAGTTAAAGGCGCAACATTCCTCACCAGTCATCAAAGTCTGAGTGCTTACTTGAAGTCTGCCGATGCGGAGAAGACCTATAGCAAGTTGGGACATACCCACGCATTCAGCGAGATTACGGGAAAGCCAACAACACTTGCTGGCTATGGAGTCACCGATGGAGTCAATGCGGTATCGGTCACAGGCAATGGGAACGCCGTTACTAGCGCAAGCATAGACGGTCACACCTTGACTTTGACAAAGGGAAGCACATTCTCCCTCAGCGGTCACACCCATACCTTCGCTAGCTTGACCTC